>Ga0131853_10018275_pt1 | contig 12754 bp, 10 predicted proteins | sample TergutLab28metaG_FD_92764 | JGI IMG/M metagenome (GOLD analysis project Ga0131853, IMG submission 92764) | Labiotermes labralis P1 segment gut microbial communities from Petit-Saut dam, French Guiana - Lab288 P1 (version 2) (version 2) | ecosystem: Host-associated > Arthropoda: Insects >...
CTGTGGGTGTAGTTGTAGCTGCTGTTATTCTGAACTTCTCAGCGGGGGGGGGGGAGGTGTTTCTCCTTTCTGTCTTTTCTTCTGCGTTTCTTTTTGGAGCAGATCTATGTATCTTCCTCTAGTGTGAAACCATCCGCCCCGGCACGAAGGAGGGTACACTACAAAAGCGACAGGAGCCCAACCCTACCGACCACCACTCCGAGGGACCCTACTAACAACCCCAAGAATACTAGAGGAAGATACATAGGTCTGCTCCAAAAAGAAACGCAGAAGAATAGACAGAAAGGAGAAACACCCCCCCCCCGCTGAGAAGTACGGAATAACGGCAGCTACAACTACACCCACAGCTGCACTTAGTTTACACCTATCTAAATTAGTAACAATACCTGATTTTATACCCATTCAATGTAATGCATACAGGATCCCTAATGCAATAGTTATATGTATAGTACTGTAAAGGATAATGTATTTAATGGTTCTTAAATATTCAGCCTGATGGTGACTCTCCTGAGTCGAAACATGTTGCGGTAACACATTAATTTCTAATGTTGTTGTGTTGACTGAACTCATATTGTAAGTCTACAATAAATAAGTTAAATTCTTTATAACACAACGGGATGTCTTCCTTTAGATTAATGTAGAAACATTGTTTTGTTGTCTTTGTGTAGTTCTATGGTCCACGCATAGGATGCCTGTATGCTCGTGGACCAGGACATGACACACCAGTATATCCACTTCTGTTTGGAGGGGGACAGGAGCAGGGATACCGTCCTGGTACAGAAAACACTCCAATGATAGCAGGACTTGGAGAAGCAGCAAGACTGGTGTGTGAAAATCTGTCAACATACAGCAGGCATATGGAAGCAGCAAGAGACTATTTGGAGGAAAAGCTTAAGGTAATCTGTTGATCAGATCCAAGTATGAATGTTCAACAATGTACATCTAGAAGCTTTCACAGACACGGAACTTAGCTGAATCTTTCAGGGTGACAGCCATGTCAATTGGTTCAAATCAACCAATGTTTCATCAGAGACTGCCTGACTGACCGACAAACTGTTAAAGTCCCTGAAACATTGGTGAATATTGAATTACATGAGATGGCTGTCTGCCTGAAATTTAAGTGAATATTCAACAACATTAATTTCTTCTTTAAATCATTGTGCATTATGGTGGTTCATTAGTGGTGAATTATTTTTTAGAATCCCCACTCACACACACACACACACATTTTCACTAGAACAACCATTAGATTTTGTATATAGTATTTTAATTATGCTTACTGATACAAGTTATATGCATGTTTCGTGGATGTGATAGTTGATACATATTAATGAAATATGGTGGAAACAAATGCTAATTTTTGTAATACACCAAATACAAAAATATGAAATAACATAATTTTAACTTTTCTTGAAATATGGTAGAAGTTTGTGGATGAGCTGAGACAGTTATATAGAGTAAATACATTCTGCTCAAGAATTTTAAATCAAGTCTATTTGACTGCATCTAATATACTAAATCAGGTACACTTCATCACTGCAACAAATAGGTTAAATGAAAAAGTATTTAATGGAGATTGTACTATTGATACTCATGTATGTACAGGAAACGTTTGGTGATGATCATGTCACATTCAACTGCAGCGAGGATGTGAAACGTCTCCCAAACACATGCAATGTCTCTCTGTCAGGAGAGGGCCTGGTGGGTCATGTTGTGTTATCCAAGTGTTCCTGTATTATGGCTAGTACTGCAGCTGCATGTCATGGTCAGAACAAACCTTCAGGTAGTACAGTCACATTTCTTAACTTGTGCATGGTGCATCCAGTGTTTTGTTTTGGGCTGACATCCAGTGGCATCACCCATACAGAATAAAACCTTCCTTTCTTTTCTTTTTTTCACACTTGTCTCTAATATATTCTTCCATAAATTGCTAGGGAACATTATTCATATTTGGTTTATTTAATCAGACAACATTTTTAACTTTTTAAAGGCAAAACGCTCCTGTTTGATATACGGACTCAGTGCATACTGCACAGTAGACACCCTCCACATTGGTTATACACAACCTGTCTGTTAATGTTGTGTAAGGCAAAAGTAGCTGTTTGTTCTCAGATCCATACACAACACACAAGTGCAGTGTGAGCACCATGTAGAATTTCTGAATGTTCAACCTGGTGGTATGTAAAGTAACCAGTAGGCTGTAAAAGGTTAAACCGTTATTGACCCTTTCGTATCCCCCTCTTAAAACTTCAGGTTATCATTTTTTGCCACATGATTTAATAATGTAGAGAAATATTTTATGTCACTTACAAAACTTAAATAACTTAAACTATAAAATGTATTTAATGAAGATTTCCGTAACTTGTTTAGAACACTTTTGTCACATATGTGGTCACAATTCGGGCTATCTGTAATAATTAAGTTCTGTTCTTCTACTCCTAGTTTTCTTCTTCTACTGCCTTCTGTATTAGTTCTGTGCTTCCTTTCCTAATTATTACTATGTTCTGTGCTTCTGCCCCAATCTGTATTACATAGTTCTGTGCTTCTGCCCCCTTCATATGACAGTACACAAACAGAAGCTTACTGTATGGAGAGGAAGTTTTGTTTTTCCCTCACCTTTTATGCTTCATTCATGGTGTCCACTTTGGAAGCAAACACACAGTATACACATATTCAGTAATCCAAAAGGTGACAGGAGGTGCTAAGAAAATTTGCAGGCACTTTTGGTTACTTAACTATCTCTCAGGCTCCTGGTTTCCTCCTCAGCCAAAGTGTTTGGGTAAAACTGCAGAACTGAATGTATTGGCTTTTTTTTTGGCTAGAGTTAATTTTATAAGTAACTTAACCTTTATTTTACTGGTTGGATATTTAAATTTAAGTGCATGGTTTGTGAAAACTTGAGTATTATTTCAACAACAACAACAACAACAACAAAAAAGCAAAAATTATGAAATGTAAAGAATCTTGTAGAAAAAGAAAGACAGAGTAAGCAGTTTGTCATAAGGATGTCATAAATTTATAATATACAGGGTCTGCCAAAAAAATGTATACACACTTTAACGAAAGAAAACTCTATGTTGTATGTTAGTACTAACTTTAATTATACATCACAAGTTGAATACATGTTACAATAGAGCACAATACAAGTTTCCTGTACTTGTACATTTAATGGAGGTGCTCAAAGTGGTTGCTGTTAACGGCTAGACACCTATTGCAACAGCAAGCAGTTGATTGAGCAACCTCAGTCAAAGTGTTTATGGGGATTGCTGCACACGCTGCTCTAATTTCTGCATGAAGGTCCCCCAGTGTAGCCGGTTTATTGCGATACACGACATCCTTCAAGGTCCTCCAAAGATAAAGTCCAGAGGTGTCGTATCTGGTGAACATGGTGGGAATTCAAATGTACCTCTTTGTCCTATCCAGTGTCCTTGAAGATTCTCATCCAGGAAAGCCTGTACGTCTTGGTGGTAGTGTGGGGGTGCCCCGTCTTGTTGGTAGAAGACCTCACTGTTTTCATAAAGTGCACATATAGCTGGTAAAATGGATTAATGTAGCATTTCCAGATACACTTCACCAGTAACAGTACCTTCAAAGAAGAAGGGTCCTATTAAACCTCTAGCTGACAGTCCACACCAGACATTCACCCCTGGTAGGTTGACCGCCTTGCCAACATGAACGTGTAAATTTTCTGGTGCCCAGTAAACACAATTATGACGATCACTGTTCCATTAAGCTTGTATTGGGCCTCATCAGACCACACAATCTTCGTCACAAACTCTTCATCCTCATTTACCATTTGCTGAAACCACTCACAAAACTGCATTCAGTGATCCGGATCATCGTCATTTATTGTGTGCAATACTCTGGGGATGTACACATTCCACTTGAAGGCTTTCAGAATGCGTCGTACACTTGTACTGCTAACCCCTGTCTCACGTGCACATTGTGTAGCGGACTTCCTTGGCGACATTGTAAACCTTTCCAAAAACATGGCCGAAGAAGCAGGACTTGTGGCTGTAAGAGGTCTTCTGGATCTTCCCCTATGCACATCACAAATGGTACCATGTGTATCCAACTTGTCACAAAGCCGTGTAATTGTCAAGCATGTTGGAGGTTGTGTTTGAAACTCACACTTCCACTGACATTGAACTTCAGTGACATTTTCAAATTGAATTGAATTATCATTTCAATACAGTATGTTGTAGTATGGTGCTTTCTCAACAGATGTCGCTACTCGCATGACTGTATGATCATGTGATGTATGACGTATGATAGTGAAAGAATATGGCCAGAGCACAGTTGACGCTTGAGGAATGAAAGTCCATTTTAAAGTGGTATATCAAGTTTGAATATTGGTGTGTATGATTTGCAGATTTTTATCCCAGCCAGGGTTAAGCTGTCCTGACAGGTTGTTGATAATTTTGTTCATCCTGCCAAGCAAATTTTATTAAAGAACCTTTGTAACAGGCCATGATGACTTTTTCCTCAGTCTTACAGTTTACCATGCATAACTATTCTGTCATATTTTTAAGTGTATAAATACCTTACATGATTTATGGAACATAATTAAGTAAAGTCTCCTTAGTTTCAGCCAATATGATATAACTGTGATATGTTCTTGTTTTCAGGAATACTGCTTGCATCTGGTGTACCACATCACCGTGCAGTTAATGCTATTCGTCTCAGTGTTGGACGAGAGACAACAACAGATGACATAGATACTGCCATTGAAGACTTGAAGCAGTCTGTCACAACACTGTCACGTAATGCGTCATCCATAGGTAAGGCAGTACTTTATTCCTTTTCAGAAATGGGTGTTAACTGGTGTGTATAAATTATGATATCATCATCTTCTTCTTCTTCTTAAGGGCTAGGCTGTAGGCCTGTTCCAGCTTCACAGTGCTCATCTCTTTCTTCAGTGTCCCGCCTGTCTTCTACCTTTGGGATTATTTTGAAGGCGATCTTCAGAATTCATGATTCATCTGTTCTTAGTAAATGTTCTCCCCTGCGTTACCTATTGCTATCAGTATTTGCAATTATAGGAGTGACTTTTAGTTCATGTCAAATATCTTCATTGTGAAAGTGACCGAATTGTATGCAGCTTTTAACCTTAAACCATTTGTGCATTATTTAGTGTACTATAATCTTTTTGGTTCAGTACCCATGTTTCACTACTGTACAATAAAGTGGGCACAGCAATCACCTTATAAAAATTGCTTTGTGTTTCTTTTTCAAACCCTGGTTTGATAAAAACAGATCGATTATAAATAAAAATAAATCATTGGCATTCAGCTTTCATCATAAATGAAATAAACATGTAATATTTCCTGACATAATATTGAAAGGTAGACATATAACATATGTATCCAAAAAACATTTTTGGGAGTCTGGCTAGATCACTATTTAAACTGGGATTGTCATGTGGAAAATTTAATAATGAAATTAAGCAAACTGAGTTTTGCAATCAAAACAATCAAATCATTTGTAAATAAAAATATTGTCAAAACTATGTATTTTGCATATTTACAATCATCTTTGAAATATGGTATTTTAATTTGGGGAAACTCTAGAAACCTTAACGAAATTTAAATTCCAAATAAAAACAATAAATTTAATAGCTAATATTTCATGCACTACAAGTTACAAACAGTACTTCAAAAAATTAAAGACTGTGACACTAACTTGTGTATTTTTATCTGTAAAATTCTTGTGTTTACTAAAATGTACTTAGGTAGATTCAAAATGAATTCTGTGTTTCGTTCATATGATACAAGGAATAAGTCAGATTTAATTAATACAAGTCACAACACCAAATTATTGGAACGGACTATCGCTTACAGTGGTGTGCTTATTTATTACAAATTATCTCATGAGATTAAAAGTGTTAAGTGTATAATGAAATTCAAGAAAATACTTATTGGCTTTTTACTTGAAAAGATTTTTCACTCTGTGGAACCATTTGTGACTCATGATCCTTAGTCTGTGAAAATTGTCTTAACGTATTTACATCTGAACTGTTAGTATTTTTAATCTGTATGCTGAGTTGATTAGTATTCTGTGTTGTCGTATATAAGTATGCAATTTATGTCCTGTTAATTTCATGTGTTTATTACTTTTATTTTAATCTCATTTCTTGACATATCCATTATCATTTTGTGTAGGATCAAATAAAAAATAATAATAATAACAAAATTTGAAGCAAAAATAGCAATATTTCATCCATAATATTATTGGCAGCAAGTTATTTAAAAATAAAAAAACAACAGTAGCTAAGTTACATATTTTTAATCAAATCACAAGATATTATTAGATTCCATTTGTATAACTGTTTTGCTGTTACACGCACTGTTAAGTTGTTATACACTTCTTATTCTGCTACTCTGGAAATTGCTTGTTAATGGCCCAGCTGGGCCAGTGCATGTAGAAGATTGATCAAAGCCAATTAGGGGTTTTCTCTATGAACGGCGCATTTTGTTCATGTTTAAATTGTACAGTGAACATAACTAAAAAAAACTCCGTGGCCTTAGTCCGCACGCGAACTATACCGACATAGCGGCCGCCGCCAGTCGGCGAAGTTAGTGCCAACTTTTGTGGATAGAGGGGTGTCACGTGCTCAGCGCAACGGGTCCCCACAGCTGTTGATCTCTGTTTTCTATACCTGGAGCCGCTACTTTTTCATTCAAGTAGCTCCTCAATTGACCTCATGAGGCTCACGAGGCTGAGTGGATCCCGTTCCAGACCCACTACTACTCAGAAAATCTGGTAGCGCCGGGAATCGAACCCAGGACCTCTGTATCTGTAGCCAGAAACTCTGACCACTAGACCACAGAGGCGGTCGTACACTGAACATAACATTTATTAATTCAAAAATAAGGAGAGGGCTTTCCTTCTGTATAATTATGTTGGAAACTGTTAGACTTACAGGAATCACATATTGGACATGCAGTGTTTCCTACATGCGCTGTGATAAACATTTAGCTAGGTACACTTAAGATGCACACAGAAACACACGTGGGTCTCCTTTAATGTGATGATTAAAATTGTCTGATTTAAATGACAATAGAAATGGCATAACAGTTTTTGTAAAAGATGAATTTTGCATAAAATTAAGTTCAGCAGTTCCTAAGTTATTACATGTATACAGACATGATTTGATGAGTGATTTTATTAGGCACTCCACAGGAATGTAAGCACCAAAATAGTGTACCTCCAGTAACTTGGTTGAACATTATGCTGTGTGTATCATGATAATGGAAGGTGTCTTCTTTTGAAGCTCATAGTGTTATGGCCTGGTAAATGGTTGTTAGTTACTGGCTTTATGGGTGCTCTAAACATCTTAGATGTCCAGACCATCCCTGGGGCCCACCCAGCCTCAGTTACAGTGATTATTGGTTCTCTTTCCTGGAGGTGAAGCACCAGAGGCATGACATTAACCACCCACCCTTACCTAGCACCAAGGTTAACAAATGAATAGAGATATACTTCTACTCCCCATTCGGGCCTTCATGGTATGTTCAGGTTGAACACTGCCTTTTACTTTTAAACTGCTTTCATTATAATGCACCTAGCAGTTAAAGTATGTTTTGACTGATGTTGGTGTAATTAGTTACTGCATTTAAGACCATTTGTGTGAAGAACAGAAGATCAAGTTCTTTCGTCCTTCACTCGTATAAGAAAGGGACTTCCTAATTTAAAACAATTTAAGTGCAACTGAAACACACCTAATACAAGCAAACTGGGTTTATTGAATAAGGTGAATCCTTAACCTTTCAGCCTGGAAGAGGGTACTGAGAGCCTATAAAAGAACAAAATCTTCATCTATACTGGCAGTAAAATTGTAAATTAGAATATCTGTAATTACTGCTGATTGGAATGTAATAATTATCTCTTTTGTGTGCAGAATGATTCCAGTTTGATAGGAATGCATTTCTTGTCTGGCTTATGTTTATCACCAATGTTCTTGGGTGGATGGATATACTGTTGTTGCAGACTCATCATAATCTTATCAGGCTTACTGTTAAAAGATTATAGTACATTGTCTTATTGGTGCATAGTCAGGATGATATTACACTTCTTACTGTGTTACTGTTTCTGCTGAGTTAACATGACATGATAAAAGATAAAATGCCCCTTATCCCTGCCATGAAGGCTCAGAGGGGGAGTAGTAGGTATAGCTGTACTCTTTCTTTAACCTCGGCGCTGGGTGGGGGCGGATGGTTAATGCCACATCGTGGCTGCTTTACCCCCATGCAAATGATCTGGTGCCCATTGTATAGTAGGGTGGGTGGGCCTCAGCACCAGTCTGGATGGGTGCAAAAAATCTCGTCCCACCAGGATTCGATCCCCAGACCGTCCAGCCCATAACAAGTTGCTATAATGACAGTGCTGCTCTGGCCCATCATGTCATCCTAAGGAAATGCTGTTACATTAACCTGAAAATGGGCCTTAATAATCTAGGTATGAAAGTACCTGTGAATGTTGCACCTTCCTCACATACTTAACTAAACTCTTCAGCTTTATTTCCTTATTTATAAGAAAAGGGAGTCTTACAATATCATCCTGTCCACTGTGTGACCATCCTATGTAACAAACTTCATTGATTAACAGACATCCGTAAAACTAGCTGTGAGCATCATGCCACTAGAGGCAAGTCTGCTTTTATTATGTTAGTTTTTTTACTTGAATACAAGAACATGGTTGCCATTTGAATTTGTCAGGTGACATCATCATTTGCATCATGTGGCCAAGGATCTTTTGGTGGTGGTGGTGGTGATCATGATGATGATGGTGGTGATGTGGTGGTGGTGGTGGGGGATTAAGTTCAACCTTCTTTTCTGGGGCTACCATCTGAACACCCTTGAATTGTCATGGTGGTAGTACCTTCTCCCTTATATACATATATTATTTACAGTTCTTTTATCTAATTAAATCACATTCAGCTTGTCTAAACATGTACCTACATCATTACCAGATTTTTGGTAGTACCGCTCTCTTTCATGTGGCACATTGGCCCATATTTGGGCCATGGCCTCCCCAGTTTTCTTCCTCCAATTCTGTCTGTTTTGTGCCACTGGCTTCCAGTTTTGTATATGGCTCAGGGAGACTGCATCTTTCTGTACATTCTCCTTCCACCTGCTACTTGGTCTTCCTACTGGCCTTATTCCATCCGAAACTTCCTACTTTAATCTTCTTTGGGATGACACAGTAGTCTTCTGTCCATATGAATTGACCAGCCCATATGAGTCCCTTTATTCAAATATATGTTGAGAAGTATATATCCTTATACACATCATGCAGCTCTTCATGGTATCTGATTCTCCACACTCCTTGTGCATGGGTAGGTCGTAACATCTTTTGGAGGATTTTTCTTTTAAAGAATCAATTTTGTTCATGGCTTATTTAGGAAGGGTACATGTTTCATTACCTTATGCCAGAATACTACAAATGAGGGTTTTATATAATGTTACTTGAACTCTCCATTTGATATCACAAAATTTTATTAATGACAAGGTGGTGTAATAGGCCTTATTGGCAGCTTGGATTTTTGCCTGCATTTCTACTGATTTTTTATTCTTGTTGGTTATGTGAGTGCCCGTTTATGCATGATCAGTACCAATCTCCACGTTATCACCACCAATGTTGATCCTCTGTTTTACTTGCCTGCTTTTGTTTGCTTGGATTAATACCTTTGTTTTTGACTCATTTATTTTAAGACCAACCCTTTTCCCTTCTTTGTTCACACTGCTTTTAAGGATCTAACTATCAAGTTTATATCATCTGCATACCCAATCTTATGCACTTTTTATATTCCAGTGTGCCCCTTGTGTCACTACACAACTGTCTGATGACATGTTCCAGTACTAGGTTAAAAAGGTGTGGAGACAGCACATCTCCTTGCTTCAAACCTTGCTTCACTTCACTTCACTTCACTTCATCTTGTAATATAGATGTAAATAATTTATGTGGCACACACAAAAGTGAAATGCTTCTAAAATTGTTACAGACTAATTTGTAGCCTTTTTTCTAGAATGGACAGATAATACTTGTCTGCCATTCATGAGGCATTTGTTCTGTATTCATACTTCAGTTATCAAATGAAATAATACTGCTCTGAGGTCTACTCCTCCATAATTTTGATGGTTTCTCATCAAGGCCTGGTACTTTGCTGTGTTTAAGCACCTTTACTGCTTGCTCCAATTCTTCCTTAGTTGGTGGCTCCACAGCATCTTCATTTGTTATCGTAACACCCCTTCTAATTCTGGTTTTCTCCTTGTGATCTCTGTCATGCTGTATTGGATTAAGGAGTTGCTTAAAATATTCTGTTGTTCTAGATTTAATACTTTTTATACTCCAGAATTATGCCATTCTTATCTTTACAAAGGTTTTATAGGCTTTAAATCATTCCTTGATCATTCTTATTTCTTTATATGTGAGGGTCTCATGACTTAAATTCCTCACTGATTCTAATTATCGTCTCTGTCATATGAGTCATCTTCTTTCTCCAGCAAGGGCTGTGTACTTGTGTATTCTATCAGTCCAGTTCTTGTTTCTTACGTCTCGTAGGACGGGCTAGAAATGAAGGATAAGCGTCGTTTATGACTTGAAGGACAACTTTGCCTTCCTCATCAAACCATTCCTTTGTTTTATTTTTAGTACTTGTCAAAAGGACTTCCTTAGCCACTGTCTTAAGTCTCCTTTCAAACTTCAGTTCCAGAATCCTTTATTTGAGGCTGAACGTTACTCTATAGATTAGCTGCTAACAGTATGCTGAACTGCTGATGGAATTCATTATCCTTAAGCTTATCAGTATCAAATGTAAAAGCCTTAAAACTTCTGCTGGTTCAGAAACTCATTATATGCCATCTTTACCTGACTTTGACTAGGCAGTGATCAACAACAAGCACCTCTATATGACCTTATGTTCATAATATTTTTTGTCACCTTCTGTCTGTAAAAATATGATCTGTTTCATGAGATGTCATATAATCTGGAGACACCCATGTGTATCATTTTCTCATGTTGTATCGTAGATTTTTCCAAGTTTATTGTGGAATTGATCCTTTGTGAAATCATTCTTGTCTTCTGTTGGGGCATAGGCATTGATAATCATCATTTTTTTTAAATTTTTTTTTCACATGTAGCAAGGCCAACCTGGTATTGACAGGGGTAAATTTCAGAATGTAACCTCTTGCTGCACCACCCCCTCTGCTACTGTCATTTTCCCACTACTAAATCCTGTGTGTGATATTGTTTCCCATATTTCTTCTCCACCTGTGCATATAGTCAGTCTCTTGTATGGCTGCTGTCTTTACTTAATAAGTCAGCATTTGTTGTGTGACATCATTGCTCCATCTTTAAGGAGAGTTTGGACATTCTAAGTACTAATCTTGTAGTCCATTTTCTTACCCTTAGGTCATCTCGGTATATATCCGCAAGTCCGAGGCTTTTCTTGGGGTTTTGAAACAATTTAGGTTTGCTTCTTCATCTGCTTTTTTGCCATAAACCTGCTTGACATGGGAGGCTCTACCATTAGCTGTGCTACTGCCAGCATAGCTTGATGGATCATTGAAACACACAAACCATGCCACCTCTTGTCAAGGTCCTGCAACCCCTAGGCAGTGTTTGGTAGTACCTTCATCTTAATATTTCCTTACAAGCTGTCTCCTCGTCAACACTCTGCAATTTTTATGTACAAATTCCATACCGATTGATCTTATACAAACATACAACATGTTTTTATACTGCGTTAAACTACTGCGTGTATCATGTTGTCTCAGCTAATGTAGTGATTAGGCTGTGGCCTTGATGACTAAGGACTTGTTTAGTTCTTAGCAGGGGCAAGTGTTTCTGTTCTCCAAAGTGTCCAGACCAGGTTTGGGGTCCCTTTACCCTGGGACTCTTTCCTGGGAGGTAAAGAGGCCAGGGCATGAAGCTGACCACTCATGTGAGTGTAGTTCTGAGATTAGGAATGAGTGTAGCTCTGTGTTTACTCCCCCATATCCCTTTATGGTGTGCACAAGGACAACTTTACTTTTACTGTATGATAAATGTACAGTAGCTTCAGTTTGTGGTGAAGAATAATTAGCTATTGGAGCTATGTGTGTGGAATCTTGTAACAAGATATGTCATAAATTCTGTATTACATATTGTTGTATGTTAATTACAAACATGGTTACAATGTGAAACTTTGTGGTTACATCTGACAGATTTAACCAAGTTTAGTGCGTACTAGTATAAAGTGTTCACATAAGTGTGCCACTAAACAGTATATTTATTAGTATAAAGTCTGTGATAACCAGAGAATGTAGTTGAGTGTTTGAAAAAAAATACACATTATAGTTTCTCCTCGGAACTGTAGTCATTCTCATACTCTGTGTAAGTTCTGTAAGTTAGTTTTCATCACACGCGTGTTTGTGGTATGCTAATAAAATGATTTGCATGAATTGGACTGTTATGCAGTTTACTTATAAAATTTAACATTATTTTGTGTTTGATAAAGAATGCAAATGTATGTATTATATGGAAGGGAAATTATTGTGCAGCACTGTGTGGCTTCATTAAAGTCACATTTGGTTCATACGTGTTAAGGTGGCAGCATTTATTTTCACCACTGGCATTAAATAGACTTAAAATTTACATTCATTGTTCCGTGCATCATTATAATTGTTCCAAAATAATTACCAACAAGATGACACTTATGGACTATCCTTTATTTCAGGGTTAGTCGTCCTTCACTCTACATGTTTCGAGCTTC
>Ga0131853_10018276_pt1 | contig 12753 bp, 14 predicted proteins | sample TergutLab28metaG_FD_92764 | JGI IMG/M metagenome (GOLD analysis project Ga0131853, IMG submission 92764) | Labiotermes labralis P1 segment gut microbial communities from Petit-Saut dam, French Guiana - Lab288 P1 (version 2) (version 2) | ecosystem: Host-associated > Arthropoda: Insects >...
CTCTGCCTCTGCCGCCTTAATAATCATTTCTGCCTTACCCCTGGCCTCGCTTAAATGGCTGTCTTTGTCATGCAAAACGCGCCTTGCCTGATTAAGTTCTGCCGGTAATCCCTTGCGCACATCATACGCAACGGCACGTATCTCGTCAATTACACTAAACAGGGCCTCTCTTTCGATGCTAATTTTGGCGGAAAAAGGCACAGACCGGGCAGAGTCTATAACCTCGTCCATCTTAGCCAGAAGGTCCTCTATTTTATCGATTTGCGCCATTACCAGTTCCATACTACGCCTCCTAATATTATAACTTGCCAATTTTTTTTACTAGTTTGCCTTCAACGATGTTAGGCACCATAGGTTTTACATTGCCACCCAGCATTGCCACTTCTTTCACGATAGAAGAAGATAGATATAAATGCTGTGTACTTGTTGATATAAACAGTGTTTCAATATCTTCGCAAAGGCTGCGGTTTGTTAATGCCATCTGAAATTCATATTCAAAATCTGTAACGGCCCTTAATCCACGTATTATTGCATTTGCTGAAATACTCTTAGCAAAATCTACTAGCAGACCAGAGAACACTGCAAACTCAATATTTGCCATACCTGCACAAGTTTCCTCAAGCATCGCCAGACGCTCTTCTACGCTAAACATTGGTACCTTAGAAGAATTGTTTAGCACTGCCACAACAAGCTTGTCCGCAAACTTTGACACCCGTTCGATAATATCAAGATGCCCATTTGTTATCGGGTCAAAACTTCCGGGATATACTGCAATCATATAATTACCTCATCATTAACTTCGGTATGAATTTCATAAAAAACCAGCCGTGTGCCGGAATATTCTTTTTCACGGAAAATCGTCAGACCCGTAACTTGCGGCGGTTTGTCCATTTTACTCATTTCTAAAATAATATACCCGTCTTTTGACAGAATATCTTGCTCTACAATCTCTCTTAATGCTTTGTCTGTAAAATCGCGCAAATATGGCGGGTCTAGGAATATTAAGTCAAAATGTTGGCCATTTAGTTTTTTAACAGCGGTAACTACATCAGATTTTACTATTGATGCATGACTCACGAATCTAGTTTTTTCCAAATTGCGCCGAATAACCGAAAAGCATTTCGGAGAAACTTCTACAAAAACAGCAAAGGCCGCGCCGCGGCTTAAAGCCTCTATGCCGATGGCTCCCGTCCCTGCAAATAAATCTAAAAACCGCGCACCAATAATGTCTGCACGAATGATATTAAAGAGATTTTCTTTAACAAAGTCTGATGTAGGGCGGGTTTTGTCGCCTTGCGGTGAAAACAGCACAGTACCCCTGGCTGCCCCGGAAATTACTCTCATTTTCTCTATCCTATCTATTATACCTAAAATTTGTCGAAAAGTAAACTTTAAAGAGAGGTTTTTTCAAAATTGCCCAAAATTTGCGATATTTTATCTTTAAGCGGAAAATGTTCCACGTGGAACATTTTTGTATTTGGGTCTATAAACGTCTGAATGGCAGCCTTTGTTTCTTCTAAAATCGGCATATCTCTATACAAATTGGATAAATTCATTGAGGGTATGCCGTGCTGCATGGTGCCAAAAAATTCACCGGGGCCTCTTAACTGCAAATCAAGCTCTGATAGTTCAAATCCGTCATTTGTGCTTACCATTGCGCCCATTCGCTTTTTTGTAATATCATTTTCAGAGTCAGTTACCAATATGCAGTACGATTTTAGGCTAGAGCGGCCAACGCGCCCGCGTAATTGATGTAATTGCGAAAGACCAAAACGCTCTGCGTTTTCGATTAATATTACAGTGGCATTGGGTACGTTGATACCTACTTCAATAACGGTTGTAGAGACTAAAATCTTTGTTTCGTTGCGCGAAAACGCTGACATAATTTCGTTTTTTTCTTCAGGTCTCATGCGGCCGTGTAAGACTTGCAGTGGGATGTTGTGAAAGATGTCGTTTTTAAGCTGCTCTGCGAAGCTTATTACAGAGTTTAATTCTTCAAATCCATCGGCCTCGCTTTGCTCTATCAAAGGACAGATGATGTATGCTTGTTGGCCTTTTTCTATTTCTGATTTGATAAAATTAAAAATACGTGTGTGGTACGCTGTTGTGACGCAAAATGTGTCAATTTTTTGACGTCCGGGTGGAAGCTGCTTGATAGATGAGATATCCATGTCGCCGTATAAGACCATAGCAAGGCTGCGTGGTATGGGAGTTGCTGTCATTACCAGTACATGAGGCTGTACACCTTTTTCACTTAGATTTACACGCTGGCGTACGCCAAAGCGGTGTTGCTCGTCAGTGATAACAAGGCCAAGGTCGGCAAATTCTACATTGTCTTGTATAAGAGCATGTGTACCGATTATAATGTCAATTTTGCCTTCTTTTAATAACTGTTTTATTCTTGATTTTTCCTTTGCTTTTACAGAGCCTGTTAATAACTGGCATTTTATATCAAGTTTGTCGAATATTTGTGAAAAAGAATGATAATGTTGGATGGCCAAAGTCTCTGTAGGCGCCATCAAAGCAGACTGCGCTCCGTTTTTTGCGGCTAAGTAGCATATAATCATTGCAACAGCTGTTTTTCCGCTGCCTACATCACCCTGTATAAGCCGTGCCAGCGCACATCCTGAAGATATATCGGCTGAGATTTCTTTTACAACTTTCTTTTGGTCGTCTGTCAGCTCAAAAGGCAGCAAGTTTATAAGGTTTGATGCATCGAGGTCTGCAAAAATACGTCCTACTGATGCTTTTCCGTATCCCTTTACCAACATCAAAGCTGCCTGCATAAGAAATAGCTCTTCAAAAACAAGGCGACGACGTGCAGTAAAATATGACGATGAGGATTCAGGAAAGTGGATGTTGCGTATGGCGTCAGCTCTGCTGCATAGATTAAACCTTTTGATGAAATCACTTGAAAAAAAATCTGCAATATTATCAGAAGCAATATTGAGTGCCTGTTTTATCAAGCTGCGCAAAGTTTTTTGCGAAATACCGGCTGTAAGACCATAGACAGGAACAATTCGTCCGGCAGAAAGTGCGTCAGAAAATGTTCCACGTGGAACATTTTCATGCTCGGGATTTTCTATTGTTTTCTTACCCATGGAAAACTTAACCGTGCCAGAAATGAGATATTCGCAATTATCGCGAAAATTATTACGCATATAGGGCTGATTAAACCAAGTTAGCCCTATATGCCCGGTGTTGTCGGTGAATGTAATTTTTGTAATTGTCTTTGGGCCTTTTTTGATGGTTTCTGCATGGCCTGTCACTGTGACCCTGATAGTGGCTGTTTGTCCGTCCTGCAGGCGAGATATATCTGTTATGACGCTTCGGTCAAGATAGTCGCGCGGGAAATATTCAATTAAATCGGCAATTGTTTTTATTCCAATTTTTTCTAAAAAGGTTTGGCGTTGCTTGCCGACGGATTTTAAGGAAGTGACACATTCGTTTAAAAGCATATAAAACCTATTCTGCTGAGAAGATGTAGTGATATATAGCCTGGCCGCCGATTGCGATATCAAATTCGCAGTCGGGAAAACTTTCGCGGATATGATTTTCCAGACTATTACTGGCGGGGTTGTTTTTTGCCTCTTCGCCTATATACATTGTTAAAACATCGGGTCCTATGTCCATCATCATGGCAATAAGCTCTTTGGCGGCAATGTCAAGGTCTTGATGAGAGCAGACAATTTTGTTGTTGAGTATGCCGATATAATCGCCCTCACGCACCTCCTGGCCGTCCATTATTGAATCACGTACAGCATGAGTGATTTGCCCGGTAGAAACGTCACCAAGGGCACCTTCCATTGTCTGTATATTTTCTTGCAAATTGCCTTCGGGCATGTAGTTTAGAAGAGCAGCAATACCTTGCGGCATGGTTTTTGCATCAATAACGGAAATTTCTTTATCATCACAAAGATATACTGCCTGTTTTGCTGCTAGGATGATATTTTTGTTGTTGGGAAGGATGATAATGCTTTTGGCATTAACTTGATTTATTCCTTGAACGATGTCTTCAGCAGAGGGGTTCATGGTTTGGCCGCCTTCTATTACGAAGTCAACACCGAGCTCCTCAAAAATTTGCCTAAAGCCGGCCCCGGAAGAAACTGCTACAACGCCGACTTGCTTTTCAATTACAGCCGCTTGCGCAGACTGAGCAGAGACGGCACCGCCGTGCTGTAGGCGCATGTTGTCTATTTTGAGGTTAGACAGAGGGCCTATTTGGAGGGTTTTTTCGATGACGGCACCCGGATTATCTGTGTGGATATGCACTTTTACGATTTCGTCATCGCTGACAAGGGCAATAGAGTCGCCCATGGTTTCTAGATATGCTTTTAGCTTATCTTCGGCACTTTCGGTGAAATTAGGCACATTTATAAAAAATTCGGTGCAATAACCGAAGGTAATTTCTTCAGCAGAAAAAGTTGCAAGGGCAGAAAAACTAATTTCTTCGTCGGCGTTTTGCGAGGGGTCGGCAGCCACTTTTTGGTTTTCGGTTTTTATGCCTTCAATTGCGCCGGAAAAAAAGCAAATAAGACCTTCTCCGCCAGAATCTACAACGCCGGCTTGTTTAAGAACGGGTAGCATATCGGGTGTTTTTTTTAAGATTTTTTGGCCTTCTTCGAGTATTTCGTTTGCAAAAACTTCTATATCTCTGGTGGAGTATGCAGCTTTTTCGGCCACCTCGGCCATGTGGCGTGCCACGGTGAGCATCGTACCCTCTTGTGGGCGCATGACGGCTTTATAGGCAGTTTTTGAGGCATTAGCAAGAGCTACGGCAAATTCGGCAGAGCCTATTGCCTTAGTTTTTAAGCCCTCAAGCGCTTTAGAAAAACCGCGGAAAAGCTGGGAAAAAATGACACCGGAATTTCCGCGGCCGCCGCGTAAGGCACCGGAGGCCGCCGCCCTTGAAACCTCGTATACATCATCTGTGCTTAGTCCTTCAACCTCTTTTGCGGCGGCGATGGCTGTAAGTGACATATTTGTGCCTGTGTCACCGTCGGGAACAGGAAAAACATTAAGAGCATTGATGCGTACTTTGTTGGCGGTGAGCTTATTGGCACCTGCAATTATCATGTTGCGCAACATCGTGCCATCTATTTTAGTAATTTTTACTTCTTTAACCATCGACCCTTAATCCCTCCACAAAGACGTTTACGCTGCTAATAGCAAGGCCGCAGGTGTCTTCTACTTTATATTTTACTGTGCTTATTAAAGATTCGCAGATGGCGGTGATATTTGTGCCATATTCGGCAATAACGTGTATGTCGATGGTTATGTTTTTGTCAGTGGTTGTAATTTTTATGCCGCGTGTAAGGCTTTCAATTTTTAAAAGGCGAACTATACCATCTTTTACATTTTTTGCAGCCATACCGACGATGCCGTAACATTCCATGGCGGCAAGACCTGCTATGCGTGCAACAACCTCGTTTTCAATGCTAATAACACCGTGGTTTGTATTAATTTTGCAAGGCATTGTTTTTCCTCCTTAATTAAGTATAGCGAAATTGCTATAGCGTCAATATAATCTTAAAAGCTATTGTATCATTAAACATCTAAGAAAACAACAAGGAATTAAAAAAGAGTACGATAGTCTGATTTGAGGACAATATTATTTTCAAATTAGATTGCCGTGAAAAAAGAGCTTGGAAAATATGTGATGGCGTGATATAATGGTTTAGAAATTAACATATGTTTGGTGGGTGAGATAGTTTTGAGAAAGCATAGTTTGCAGTTGCTTGATGAAGAAATACGCATCGTAAGCGAAAAAGGCGAGGTATATGTAGAAAACTTAGGCAAATGCATTTTGTCTACTATTGAAAAATTTGACAATGTGGCAACGCCTTTTCCTATGCCATATTTGACAAAGGCGTTATATGCCTGCGTTTTTTTGGCTGATGAACTTTTTGAAAAAAAAGAAGAAATTGAAAGGCTTAAGGCTAAAATGGCAAAGCTGGAAAGCAACAAAAATGATGGCAAAAAAGACGGCGCACAAGAGAACAAGCAAGAGAATAAACAAGAGAATAAACAAGAGAACAAAGGCAACAAAAATAATGATGTTAAGAACAAAAACAGGACAAATAATGAAGAAACATTAAGGAAGTGATATTATCCTTAGCTTTATGTCTGTTTTAAGCAGATATTATTTTGTTTTTCTGATATTTTATTTTGTTTTTGGTGCAGTAAGAACTATTGCAAAGAAACAGGGCGACGGTAGTGTGCTTGCAAAAGGGCAGCATATTATCACCGTCCTTCTTGTTATCTTTGCTTTTTTTATCTTGTCTTTTGATGAAAATTTTTTAAGCTTTGATGTTTCGGCACTTGTTTTTGGTGGATTTGTGTTGATTTTTGCGATATTTGGGTCTTTTGCCGTGAGAAAAGTGTACGCGCGCGCATGTTTGATAATTACGAGTTGTGCATTTTTTCTTATGGTACTTGGTTTTGTGGTTTTGCAAAGGTTGGATGATGGCCTTGCTGTCCGGCAGTTGGTTTTTGCAGCAGCGGGCTTGGGTGTCAGTCTGATTATACCTCTTATTTTCCGTTTTTTCAGCAATTTTGAAAGGCTGGAAAAGCTTTATCTCTTGCTTTGTTTTGTCCTTGTTGGCATTGTAACCATAGCGGATATTTTGGCGGCATTAACGGGGTTACCATTGGTAGCTATTGACGAATTTGGTGCAACGCGGTGGATATCTATTGCGGGGTTTAGTTTTCAAGCATCAGAATTTGCAAAGCCTATTTTTGTTGTATATTTGGCATGTGCGTTTCGCACAAAACCCGGCTCGGGCAAGATGGTTTTTACAGGAGCGGCAAGTGCGGCACTTATCGGCATATTAGTTATACAACGCGACCTTGGCAGTGCCTTGATGTTTTTTGCGGTGTTTATGATGATGTTTTATGTAGCAACGGGTAATAAAATTCTTGCAGCAGCTGGTCTTGGGGCAATGTCGGCGGCTAGTGTTGCGGCGTATCATATTTTTGCACATTTGCGCATACGTGTGGCGGCATGGAGCAACCCTTGGCCGCTTATCAACGACCAAGGGTTTCAAATAGCACAATCACTTTTTGCAATAGGCACGTGGGGGCCTTTTGGAATAGGTCTTGGCCGCGGAATGGCCAATCATATACCCGTTGTAGAGCGCGACGTGATATTTTCTGCTATTTCAGAAGAATTTGGATGGCTGTTTGCGCTAATGATAATTGCAATATATGGATTGATGCTTTTTAGAGGCATGAGTATTGCAAAATACAGCAAAAGACCGCTGTATGCTATGATGGCACTGGGTTTTACGGTATTTTTGACTTTTCAAGCCTTTGTGGCAATTGGAGGCAATATAAAATTAATGCCTATGACGGGCATAACCTTGCCCTTTGTAAGTTATGGCGGCAGCTCTATTTTTGTAAGCATATTGATGGTTGGTGTGCTTAACTGGCTAAACGGACAGATAAACTTTGATGATGAAGAGGGCAAAGAGCCGATTTTTATGCATATCGAAGGGGATGAAGCGTTGTGAAAGACCTAAAAAAGCGCATTGGCAATATGTTTTGGCTTATAATTGCCTTTTTTGTGATAATGGCAGGATATTTTGTATATGTTGCAGCATTTGAGGCTGAAGATTTTATTGCTAATCCCTTTAATGCCCGCGTGCGGGTACATGACGAGTCTGTACGGCGCGGAAGTATATATGACAGGCATGGCACTGTTATTGCGTACAGTGCTCAAATAGATGGTGCGTACGTGAGGCAATATCAATTTGGCTCGGCATTTGCACATGCAGTGGGGTATAGTGCTATGGGCAGGTCGGGGCTGGAGCTAAGCCGCAATTTTTCTTTGCAAACTATGCAGTGGGAGCTTGTGCAGCGCGGTAACCATGCAATATTTGGAAACGAGATTTTAGCCAATTCTGTTGTGACAACACTTGATGCAGATTTGCAAAATATGATTTTTGAGGCGTTAGGAAATTCACGCGGGGCAGTTGTAGCTATAGACCCTAACACCGGCGCAATTCTTGCGATGGTAAGCACGCCGGGTTTTCATCCTGAATATGTTGAGGATAACTGGGTGGGGCTTATTAACGATACAGAAAACAGCCCGCTGCTTAATCGGGCAACGCAGGGGCTTTATCCGCCGGGCTCTACCTTTAAAATAATAACAGCGGCGGCGGCCTTGCATATGGATATCGACTTTATTAATTTTGAATTTCATTGCGAAGGTGTTGTTGTAATTGGTGAAAATGCCCTGCCTTGCTGGGGTGGTGTTGCACATGGAGCAGTAGACATGCGGCGGGCAACAGCGGTATCATGTAACGGATATTTTGCTGTATTGGCGCAGGAAATTGGCGCGGATGCCATAATAACGGCGGCAGAAATGTCACTTTTTAATAATGCTATTGAATTTGAACTTGCAACTGCAACTTCATTATTTAATATGCAAACAGATGCTGCAACAACAGAGCTTATTGAAACGGCAATAGGGCAGGGCAGAACAACTGCAACACCGTTGAATATGGCAATGTTAGCGGCGGCCATTGCAAACGGCGGGGTGGCAATGCGGCCATATGTGGTGGAAGGCATTGCCGGCTCGAGAGGCAATACCATAAGCACAACCGTGCCGCGTCTGGCCGGACGACTAGTAGAGCCCGAAATTGCCGCCATCATTGGAGAAATGTTGGTAGAGGCCGTGAACAACGGCACAGGCGCACCGGCAGCTGTGGCAAATATGCAAGCGGCGGGTAAGACAGGCACAGCACAAAACGAAACAGGCATTGACCACAGCTGGTTTATAGGTTACGCACCGGCAGAAAACCCAACGGTGGCTGTAGCTGTTATCATTGAGAATACCGGCGGAGGCACCAGAGCAAGCCAGCTTGCCGGAAGGATATTTGCCGAAATTGCGGCCGAATAGCTTACTTTAATTGCTCAATTAATTCTGCTTGAATTTCTTTTATGCCTTTGATTGTATTTGCAATAAACCTTCTTTCGGTGTCATTTAGTGCCGAAATATTTAGAATGGCTTTATCGGACAATTTTATTGTGTCGGATAACAAGTAATCCATTAAGCCTGTTTCAAAAGCAAGTTTTTCTTGTGTTATTCCTTTTCTGTGCCTTACTTCTTTTATTCTCATGGCTAGCTTTTTATAATCTGTCTCCATGTCTTTCTCAATCATGGCAATACCTCCTTTTAATCAATTTTAATGTATTGATAGGGGGTATTTTTATTGTCTGTATAGAGTATTTTATTCTATATGTCATATCTACAGCTTGACTTCCATTTTTATAAGTGTTATACCGCTCAATAAAAAAGGATACTTCGCAGGGAGGCATCCTTTTTCTTTATACGTTATGTGTCGTTTTTATTTCATAGACTCGGCCATCCTAACCAAATCATATGATGTTACGTTTTGATTATTTGAAGAAATTCCATATAGGATGCCATTGTACAATACGTTTAGATGAGAAATGCCATCATTTCTTGAGCCGCCAAACATAGACAATGTTTCGTCAAAGAAATAGCCTTCAAACAAGATCACATCTTCCAAAACCGCAATCTGCTCTGCGCTTAAAAGATTACCTCCCAATACTGCCTCTTTTCCATTTATAATAAATCCTTGTTGGTCATCCAAAACGGATAATGTCACATTAGGCATAGAGCCTATTTGAATAGTTATGACATCCCCACTCTCATTACTAAAGTCAATGCTTGCATGTTCAGCAGCAGGAAGAACGCCCAACATATACTGATGATTATTAGGGTTTACCGGGAATGTAAACCGGCTAAAACTAAAGCCTTCCGGAAGATAGCTTGGAAGCAGTACATTGTTCAGTTGTAATAAATTGAGTCCGTCTTGCAGATTATCTAAATGAAGCTCGTCAAGAACTACTTCCTCCACGCCGTCTACTTCGACAATAACAACCCCGCCGCCAGCGGCTTCCAGCGCGTCACGGTCTATGTTTATGACGCCACCGACAGACGTTGTTCCATCCGGAAGGTCAATTTCACCTCTAAAAAAGTCTGTTACAAATTCTTCTCCTTGAATTACTCTGGTATCAAAGTGCCGCCAAACCATAGGTACTGCGGCATAAGCCACAACAGAAAACGATATTATGCCCGCCAGCAGTGCAACGGCAACAGCCGGTCTTCTTATTTTTTTATTCCTCAACATAGCAGATTGCTCCTTTTCTTTTAATAATCTGATTTTTATTGCCTCGAGATTCTTTTTGCGGTCAACCTCTACCGAGGGGTCAATGCTTTTGCATTTAGACAAAAAATCATCATTACTCATATGGCATCCTCCTCCATAAACTTTCTAAGTTTGGTCATTGCCCTGTGGGCAGTTACGCCTACATGAGATTCACTAATTTTTAGTATCATAGCAATTTCACTGTGTTTCAGCTGGGTAGCAAATTTCATAGATAAAATTTGTCGTTCTTTATCCCTAAGTTTTACCATAGCTGACATCAGTTTCTTACTTTCTTCGTTTATAACCACGACCTCTTCTGGTTGTTTTTCTGAGGAAATCAATTCCATTATGCTATCAATAGGAAAAAATTGCCGCTTCATTGCTTTCCTAAGATAGTCTGTTACTACATTTTTGGCTATGCCAATTAACCAACCTTCTAGTGGTAAAGCGGGGTTATAACTTTTCCACCCTTGAATTGCCTTAACAAAGACTTCGCTTGCCAATTCCTCTGCATCGTGATGATTGTCGATACGGAAGGCAATGTAGTTATATACGTTTTTATGATACTGGTGATACATTGATTCTAAAGAACAGCTTGTTACTATTTCTGCCGGCATAGCTACTCTCCTCTTACCTATGACCTCAACCATAATTCCTCCTTTCGAGTGTGTTGCGTGTAAGCCTTACAACATGGTATACGTCGCAAGCGGATTTTCATTAACAAAAAATCGGGACATTTTTTAATACCCCGATAGCTATAGAAAAATTATAATTCAAGCCATTCCAACAATTTATTTTCTCCGCCCTCCATGCTTTAACAACGGCGAACGCTCTAAAGCCTTCATAATAACACGCTTTTCTTCTTCGGTAAGATTTTCGAGTTAAGCTGTAACTGCTTGCACAACTTGTGGCTGGTAGTAACGATATTGTTTTTTATCCAGATGCATTTTAATAATGCACTGACCGAGGAAGGTGGCGATACACAAGATGAACAGTCTGTAACGACATTAATTAGCACATGGTTATGGATGGGTTCGCCATATTATGTATTCGAGCAAAACGGGCGCAGAACCATGAGCGGAATGGATATACGGCGGACAATAAGCAGAGGTGTGCTGTCTATTTGCAATACTCCTACATTATGTGGAAATAACTGCCTTGCGCTTACAGAATGGAACTATGCCATTGATGTAAATCAATTGACCCTGACTAGTCGATTGATATTGGGTGTTAATTTTACCTATACGCGCCAATAATATTTATAAACAGGTACAAGGATAACCCACTCAGCATAATATAATATACCAACATTACTTAAAAATCGTATCGCCTAAACTTTTTAAGTAATGTTGGTATAGGTTGGTGAGTTTTTAGTATCCACTTCTAGCTCAAACTTTGCTTTTTTGAGAATTTAATATAACTGATTCAAGTCAATGTTCCAATAGTCCGATCTACTATGATTATATACTTTCATTGAAAGCCCGCTGCTTTGATGTTCTATCTCGGCAAAAGTAGCTGTATCAGAATAAACCTCGATTACAAAATCATCTTTATCTTCTGGAACTCCAATCGTGGCTTTAAGATGCTCTCTCATATATTCTCCATCCAAATTATAAATTTCCTCTGCTATAGATATAGCAAGCTAGTCTACACGGTAGTTTGTTTATTAGCGGTATATATCCGGGTTAGGCTCATAAGGTATAGGCACCTTATTTTTTATGTAAAATGAACCGATTGCTTCGCATATTAAATCATACAAATCATCGCCAACATATGCCAAGTCATCATTGTGATGAAATTCGTCTTCTAATTCTTCATCGGAAATTTCGCCTTCAGCGAACTTGTAGGCGACCTGTCCGGCGGATTTTATTCTTTGCAATGCGTCAGAAACAGCCGCTTTTTCTTTGCCGCTTATTGCATCGCTACTATAAAGTGAAGATTGCAGAAACTCACAGAAAAACTTAAAATTGCTGTCCCAATTGATATTTCCATTATTCTGAGCTTCGTATCGCAATTTTTCTACTTGGCGCAATAATTCGCCCTGCAAGTTATCCGACTGCCCTTCTTTAGGCACAAGGTTTTTCCATATATATTTACATTCCTCTAAATATCTCATCTCTTTCTCCTATGCATTATATAAATTTCCTATGCTATAGATTATAGCAAAATACTGTTTGAGAATCAACAATAAAGCCGAACTTGCTGATGTAGAGGGGTGTTGGCTTTTCTAATCTTGATTGATGTCTATAGTTGAAATATATGCAGAAATCCGAAATGACCTCCAGAGCATTTGTTGGGGTGCATTTGGTTGCATTTAATAATGTGGCTTTATCAACAATTTCGTACACCCAACAACCAACAAAATTTTGAGCAGCCATATCTAATCGAGAAATTGTATCGAAATACAGCTAATAATATCCCGATATTTTCACACATTAGACTTGCAAAAAAACTAGATTCAATCAACCACTTGACACCTAAGTAGATGTAAGAAACAAACACTGATATTGATGGGGCTGTACACGTTGGGAAAACTGCGTAATATCAAGGAAAACGGACACTTTGCGAGATGTCC
>Ga0131853_10018278_pt1 | contig 12753 bp, 11 predicted proteins | sample TergutLab28metaG_FD_92764 | JGI IMG/M metagenome (GOLD analysis project Ga0131853, IMG submission 92764) | Labiotermes labralis P1 segment gut microbial communities from Petit-Saut dam, French Guiana - Lab288 P1 (version 2) (version 2) | ecosystem: Host-associated > Arthropoda: Insects >...
CATCACCACCACTTCGCCGATAATCATCGCCAAACGCGTGGCAGGGTTCAGGCACGCCCAAAACACTTCCACTGTGGTGGAGGCTTTTTTCAGCCGCCAACTGGTGCGCTTAAACTTCTCAATTTCGCGTTCTTCAGTGCCGAATGTTTTCACCACACGAATACCCTTGATGATGTCATGCAGCAAACTGCGCTCGCGGGAAGAGCAGCGCCACATTTTCTCAAACTTGAGCATCAGCCGTTTGCTAAACTGCCGGTGAACAAACAGCGTCACCGGCACGGCGATGATAGCCATGGCCGCAAGCCCAGGGTGTGTGATGAACAAAATCACGCTGACGATAACAATCATGATGAGTTTTTCCAGCGTGGCACGACCAAAACCGTCCACAAACCCGCGCACGGTTTCGCTATCGTGCGTCACGCGTTTCATCAAGTCGCCTGCGGTGCGTTTGCTCATGCTCGTTAGCGATAGCTGCTGCACTTTGTCGTAGGTTTGACGGCGCAGAAAATCACTGTGACGCACACTGGTGCGGTTGATCGCCAGCAAACTTGCGCTGTGGAAAAACTGGCTGGCCAAATAACACATGGCCATCGCCACGCCAACGAGCGTAATCATCTGCCCGGGCGAAAAACCAAAGGGCAACGCTATCACTTCTTCGCCAATGGTCAATACATTATCAATCAGCCAGCCGGTGAGCACCGGCACAGCGGTGCGTGCAAGGTTAAACAGCAGCATAAAAAAATTCGACTTAATAATCGCCGATTTGAGCTTGGGAAAGCCGCGAATAGCACGCAGCCAAATGCTTTTGGTGTCGGTACAAAACAGGCAAATGCTCAAGCCCGGTATTAAATGGCGACTGCATTTGGGGCAGCGCTGCAACACTTTGTAGTCAATCTCCAAGCGCTTGCCGGTTTGTAAATAGTGATTGACCACCTTGCAAAACTCGCCGATTTCGCCCACGTGCGTCATCGTAAAACGGCACACGGCAAGGTTGTGTTCGCCGCTTTGATCTGGCAATTTTAGCTCCAGACGGCCACAGCCCACATCGCCGAATTGCGCAAGCTCCGCCACGCCGTCTAACGAGCGGCGAAACACTTCTTCGCCGTCAATGTCGGCATATATTACATTGCTTTCCCAAGTCAACACGCCGCGGCACAGCTTGCCGTGGCTATCTAAGTCAAACGGAACAGTTGTCATGTTTTTTCCTCAATATAAGTAAGGCTCCAGCAATCGGAGAGCTTTTGTTTTTACTACACTTAGGTCTTCAATCAGGTAGCGGTTGCCATCCACGTCGGTGAGCACAATGCTGCTGCCCGGCAGTTGGCGCAGATTTTTGGTGATGTCCTTGACCGCAGCGTTTTTCTTGTGTTCGCCGATGGAAAGATCGATGTAGTAGCTCCCCATTTTTTCTTTGATGCTGCGAATTTCCGTCACCACGGGGGTGTAATAGCGCAAGTCCAGTTCGGCAGAGACTAAGTTTGCTTGGTCTTCGTCCAGCAGGGTTATATCCTCCAGCACAGCCACCTCGTTGTCATCCATGTCTGCCACGCAGATGAAACGGCTGGGATTGGTCAGCGGCAGGGCACGGCGCAGCTGCACACGGGGGTGAGTTGTCTTCTCCCCGCTTTTCAGCTCAAGCCCCAAAAAGCCTTGCGCATTGCGGAAAAACCGCACATCGCCCGGCGCGGTAAACTCTAAATTTAATGTATCCATAAGCTCTCCATATTTCTGCATTCTTATTTCTTATTTAACCCACATGCATGGCTGCGAGAGCCTTGCTTTGCACTTGATATAATTCATAAAATGCGCCACGTTTTTTCAGCAACTCGCGGAAAGTGCCAAACTCTTTTAGTTCACCTTCTTCAATCACAGCCAGCATGTCGGCATCGCGCAGCGTACTTAGCCGGTGGGCGATGGCAATGGTTGTGCGGCCTTCTTTGAGCTGCTGCAACGACTGTTGAATGCTGCGCTCGGTGGCGGTATCCATGGCGGCGGTGGCTTCGTCAAGAATGAGAATTTTCGGGTTTTGCATAATCGCCCGAGCGATGCTCACACGCTGGCGTTCGCCGCCGCTGAGTGCCTGCCCACCCGCACCCACGCGGGTTTCGTAGCCATCGGGCAGCTTCATGATGAAATCATGCGCCGCACTAGCCTTGGCTGCGGCGATGACCTCGCGCATGTCGGCCTGCGGCTTGGCATAGCGAATGTTGTCTGCAATCGTGCCCGAAAACAGGTAGATGTCTTGGCTAACCAGGCCGATGTTACGGCGCAATAGGTCAAGTGGCAGTTCTTTCACGTCCACACCGTCAATGGTAATCGCACCGGCCTTGGCGTCATAAAGTCGCGAAATCAAGTTGGCGATGGTGCTTTTGCCCGCGCCGGTTTTGCCCACAATGCCCAGCATTTGCCCGGCACCAATGCGCAAATTCACCCGCTTGATAATCGGCCGCGCAGGTTCATACTCAAACTCCAGCTCGCGCAGTTCAATGTCACCACGCAGTTCTTCCAGCTGCACAGGATTCGCGGGCGGGGAAATTTCGTCGTCACTGTCGATAATTTCAAACACACGCGCAGAGGAATCAGCACAGCGTGCCCACCAGTTGCTCACCCACGAAAAATACTCTAGGGGACCCTGTATCATCATCAGATAAATGATGAAGGTCATCAGCTCACCCAGCCCCATGTTGCCACGATATACATTTTGGCCACCCACCACCAGCACCACGGTAATGAGCAAAAACACCGCACTCATGGCAAAGGGGAACACTGTGGCTTCTTTGGCGGTGAGTTCACGCTCACTGTCGCGCAGTGATTCGCTTAACTCACTAAAACGGCCAAGCTCTTCTTTTTCTCGCGCAAAGGCTTTAATCACTCGCTGACCGTTGATGTTATCACTCACCAGGCTGTTGAGCCGCGCGTTAGCCGCCCAAATGCGGTGGTATAACCGACGAAACAGGCGTGTAGCAATCGGCACCACAATGGCCATCACAGGAATTACCCCCAACACCAGCAGAGTCATCTGCCAGCTAATGCGCACCATCATCACCAGCAAGCCCGTGAACAAAAATAGGTTACGGATAGTAAAGGGCACACCGTCCACAAAAAACCAATAGATATTCATGCTATCGCGCGTCATGCGCTCCATCAGGCTGCCGGTTTGTTTGCCGGAGTAGAACCCTACGCTCAACCGCTGCATGGCTTCGAATATTTTCAGTTTCAGCTTATAAATCACACCCGGGAACAGGTAAGCGTTCACCACTTCGGTGCCAATCGTAAAAGCATTGTCCAGCAGCCGCATGAGAATAACGCTCATCACCAATGAAGCCAGCTGTGCAAAGTATTGCGCTGCGGCTGGAAACACACCGGCTTCGGTCGCAGGCATGAGCACGTCATCAAACAACCGTTGCGTGCTGAAATAAGGCAACAGCACTTGCAACAGCGAGCTGGCCGCAAGCATCACCAATATCGCAGCAATAGCGCCGGTGTGGTCGTTGAAGTAAGTCAACAACCGGCGGGCGATGGTGCTGCGTTTCATGCACTGCGGGCACACGCGGCGTTTGTTGGGGTATTTTTGCCCGCACTTGGGACAGTGCATTTCTTCATCTGTGTCGGTTAAATAGGGCGCCATGTCGCGGTCTTCACGCATGGCATTGAAGCAATCGGCCAGCTTCTGCATGTCGCCCGCATGGCCAAGCGAAAACCGTGTGAGCGCATAATCGTGCTCGCCCATTTCGGCAATCAACCGCCCGGTTGTGACATATTGCTCCACCTTGAGCTTGGTGATGTCACGCGTGGGAATGGTTTCAAGCTTGTCCAGTGTGTACTTGGCCTCAAGGTTTTTTTTCTTGCGTTTGCCGGGCACCGTTTCTTCCTGCCCAAATGCAAGATAAAGCCCCTGCTCGTCAAACGCCAGCCATGCGTTGCAGTAAAGGCCTTCATTATTCATGTCACCCTGCGCGCAACGAATAAAGCTGTCGCAGTTAAGCTGCTGTGCTTGCAGCAAATCTATCACGCCCGGCGGAAATTTGCCGGGCAATTGCTTTCGTGGTTTGCTTTTCTTCTTAAACATAATAAAATCCTCATTTCCCCATTTATCATTGTAACACAAAAATCCAAGCTTGTCAAACCAAATTTTTATCGTTTTTTGCAAGCAAATTTCTGTTAAAATTCTACTTGACAAGCAGTGCCTGAATGTGATATAATAGATGTACGTTGGACGCGTAGCTCAGTTGGTTAGAGCGCTCGCCTCACACGCGAGAGGTCCCCAGTTCGAGTCTGGGCGTGTCCACCACCTACAAAACCCTTGAAAACCTTGACTTGCAAGGACTTCAAGGGTTTTTGCTTTGCCCGAAAACTCTTGTCGTTTTGCGCTTATTGTTGCTTATTGTGCTTGGAATTGCTAGTTATGCAAGTAAAATGCAAGTGAACAGGCATATCTCCCCTACCCGTCATAGCACGGGCAGGATATTTCATTTTACCACTACAATTAAAGCCGCCCGCTCACGGCTTTGCACAGCTATGGCGGGCGATTATGCTATTCTCGAAAAAAACTTTGAAAAAAATATAAAAAGTTTCAAAAAACACTTGACAAACCACGCAATGCGTGGTATAATATATATACAGGGTGAGGGAAACGAAAGGAGAATCTATGAGGGCACTCGAAACTGTCCAAACCATCATCGCAATCATCGCAACGCTGATAGCCACGACCTGCACGGTCATCACCACAAAACTAGCGATTGAGATGGCAAGGGACAAAGAAAACCGCCAACGCAAGACCCCGAACAAAGGCAAGCGAAAGCGGTAGAGCAAGGGAACGCCCCGGGAAACCGGGGCAACCCCGCCCCTATAGTATACACGGTAATGACAAAAAAGTCAAGAGTGATTTTAGCACTGGCCATCTCCAGCTGCGCAGTCGCAGCGTTGGTTGCGGCGATTCTGCTCACACCACCAGCTGCAACCGCACTTTACGTCGCCGCCGCAGGGTTGTCTGTCGCCGCGCTGTTCACTATCTTGTCCGCACGCAAACAAAAATAATTGAACTATAGGAGAATAACTATGACTAAACAATTGAAGCGCTACCAAACCAAACAAGCCCTCATTGATGCGATAAATTTCGGCAGAAAATTTTGGCCTGACTACTTGAGTGAATATCAAATCGCAGCCAAAGATGACTTGATTGAGCGCATTGCGGCCGCCGTCCTTCCAGTGCTAACCGGTGAACTCTCGTACTGGATGGGCAGTGCAGACGGTTGCTGCTGGTTCACATCAAACGCAAAACTGGTCGCGATTGTCAATAGGGTATACTGGAACGATGAACTTGACTGTCAGTGCGACGACCGCGTTGAGACGCTTGCGCTTTAGCGTTCGGTTTACTACCACACACAGCAAAACGGAGGATGACACATGAAAATTTTCGACCTGCGCGGCACCACAGCCGCACAAGACATTACGGATGATTGCCACGGCGTGCTGGTGGTGAAAGACGGCAGGCCGCAGCTGTTCGTGCCATACCCAGCAGATGAACCATTCTCGCAGTCAATGATCAACATTGACCCAAAGCATGCCGAAGAAATTGCATCCACCACGCGCGTGTACGGTGGGTTCTGCTCAGCTGGTGGCACGTTCATTGCCGATGCATTGCATTTTCCGCATCTGCAAACAATCAGAGAAGCGCGGGCATTTGCGGGGATAACGCAGATTGGCATGGCCGAAGAGCTAAATATCCCGCTTCGCACCGTTGAGGATTGGTGCAGCGGCAAGCGACAGCCTCCACCGCTGGTTGAGCGGCTGATTATCGAAAAATTATCCTTGCTATAAAACAAAAACAACCCCATCGAAATTCGATGGGGTCAAACTATTCATCATCCGGCCACAGACCTTGCGCCTTGAGCATTTGAATATAGCGGAAAGTCTTCAAGCACGGCTTTTGATACCGCTTGGTGACTTTCACCTTTTCGGGCTTTGTTGAAGTAGAACCCCACCGCCGTGGCGGCAAGGCCGATCCAGCGGTGCTGTTTCCGACCTCGATCGTCACAGCGTCCCAGTCGTTGGCTGCGCTGCTGGATGTCCACGCGCGGTGGCGTTCTTCGACCAACTGGCCATTTACACCATCGTTGCCAATGCCGTACTGCCAACTCGCGGTGCATCGAGGGTCGTGCCCCCAATTCAGCAGGTTTTGGCCGTTGATGACCCCTGCCGCATGGTGGATGGTGATTTTGGTGATGCGCCGACTGGAAGGCTGTCGCCCACCGCCGTTGATACGGCTTGTAATGAAGCGGCGAAGTGTAGCCAGCAGGCTGTTGGTGAATTTTTTCATGCCACTACCTCCTTGTCACGCGCACGACAGGATTACCATTCGTGTTAAGCGTCAGCTCTTTTGGCTCAATCACGGTGCACCTGCTTTCACAATGCGCCCAGCGCAGCCGGGACAAAATTTATTTTCCTTGCTGCTTGTGTTAACTCCTTTTTTCTGATGATAAAATTTTTCTTGACATAATCGCGTTAGTATGGTAATATAATATTGAGGGGCAATGCCCTCGAAATCGCTTGCCGTTAGGCGAATCTAAGTTTACGGCTTGACAGAATACGCTTACCATTAGCGTGATAAAATAATGGTTCGATTGAATACGCCTACCGCATGGCGTGATAAATTTGCGGTTTGAAGGAACTCCCTTGCTCCGCAGGGGAGTTCTCTTGTTTAGAAAGGCCATAATGAAACCAAAGATGTATTGATGGATAGATTTGCGTGAGTGCAGAAAATTTATATTAGGTGGAGGTAAAACTAAATGCCGGAAAAGACTACACAAAAAATAGAGGATGCCATTCAAAAACTGCCTGCCGGTAGCTTAAGAAACAATGCACTTAGTTTTGCGACATTTTTAAACAATGAGAGTTTCGTGCCTGTCAAGTGTCCTTGGACAGAGGGCAAATGGAAAATTAAGTTTGGCAATTATTATCTTGGTTGCATAAACATTAGTTCAAAAAGTTGGTCATATGAAAACTTTAATTTTCTCCAATTCGACGAGTTTATTGACGATGACCAAGAGTTTAACGCGTTAATTCATAAGCATGTAAAGACGTGTAATAAACCCTGCCACAACGAATGTTGGGGTACAATGGACGTAATGGTTTTTGGAAAGCAATTCAATAGTGTATGCTCTAATCATGGGTTGGCGATTAGTGCTCCAAGCAAAAAAACGTTGGAGCATATAAAGAAGCTAATCAACTACAATAAAAAAGTTGTGCCGCGTCCGCACATATATCATTGCCATAATTTATAGCGTGTTATTAGCATTATCTACATAAGGAGGATTTTTATGAAAACGAAAGTTGCGTTCGTCGGTGTTGGCGATATCAGCGGGATTTACCTCAAGAACATCACCCAGCGTTTCATAAACGTGGAGGTTGTCGGCGTGTGCGACCTGGTGCACGCAAAGGCCGAAAAAGCCGCCAAGCAGTATAACCTGCATATCTACGAGAACATGCACGAAGTGTTTGCTGACCCAAATGTAGACATCGTGCTCAACCTCACCAGACCTGATGAGCACTTCGCCGTCACCAAAGCTGCACTTGAAAGCAACAAGCATGTTTACACCGAAAAACCCCTTGCCGCAACGTTTGAACAGGGCAAGGAGTTGTTCGAGTTGGCCAAGCAAAACAAGCTATGGCTGGGTGGCGCGCCTGATACCTTCATGGGCGCGGGCATTGCAGGCAGCCGCGCGCTGCTTTCGAAAATCGGCCAGCCGGTGGGCTTTGCGGCACACATGATTTGTCGCGGCCATGAATCCTGGCACCCCGACCCGGAGTTTTACTATAAACACGGCGGCGGGCCAATGTTAGATATGGGACCGTATTATGTGACCGCACTGGTGCAGCTGTTTGGTCCGGTGCAAAGCGTGATGGCCATGACCAAAAGCAGCTATGCCACACGCACCATCACCAGCAAGCCCCTAAGCGGCACGGTGATTGAAGTGGATGTGCCCACGCACTACACCTGCTTGCTGCGTTTTGCCAATGGGGTAACCGGCACCCTCGTCACCAGTTTTGATGCCTATCCACCCGGTGTGCGCAACATAGAGTTATACGGCAGCTTGGGTACGCTCAGCGTGCCCGACCCAAACAACTTCAACGGCGATATACTGTTGAAGCTTGGTAAAGGCGATTATAAAAAGCTAAAAAACCCGGTGAAGGATTATGCCGAAAACAGCCGCGGTGTTGGACTTGCCGACATGGCCTGCGCCATGCAAGAAAATCGCCCCGCACAGGCAAATGCAGAACTAATTCTGCATGTATTAGAGGTTCTTACGGCGTTTGAGCGAAGCAGCGAAAGCGGGCAAGTTCAAGCTGTGGAAATAAATAAAATAAACTAGGGGAGTGAATTGTCATGAGAAAACGCATCTTACTTATCTGCGCGTTGTTGTTTGCTTTGGTGCTGGCGTTGGGCAGTTGTGCAAGTGTTGCCGTTGAGTCCATTGTGCACATCGAGGAATTGACCATTGCGGTTGGCACAAGCGTAAGCGTTGAGGCATCGGTGCTGCCAGAAAACGCCAGCAACCCCACCTTGACGTTCAGGAGTGCCGATGAACAGTTTGCAACGGTTGACGAATATGGTGTCGTCACGGGTGTTGCGCGTGGGCATTCGATTGTGGTGATTACTGCGTCTAACGATATGATGGCTTTTACCATGATTACTGTGCTGCAGCCCGTGATTGATATTTCACTCGACCGTGAAAATCTTGAGCTAAATGTCAACCGAAACGAAACACTCCGTGTAACACTCTATCCCGAATATGCGGACATGAACACCGAAGTAATATTTTCTTCTGCGGATGAATCCATCGCAACGGTGGATGAAAACGGCAGAGTCACCGCAGTTGCGGCAGGCAGCACAACCATCACCGCCACTGTGCAAGATGTGGACGACAACCCGCTGACCGCAGCGAGCGAAGTGCGTGTGATTGCGCCTGCGCCTCGGCAGAATGCAGGTTCGTCCAGTGGTGGTGCGATTACTGCGCCCAATCGGCCGCCCGTAATGAATCTGTTTCCCGATGAAATTGTGGTGTTTGACAACCCATTTTCATCACAAGAATAAATTGACATATGTTATCCCGTGTGCCCATTTGCGTGAGTGTACGGGATTTTTTATTTTCTTGACCTCGCAAGAGGGAAAAATAAAAATTACAACTTTCTCTTCACAGGTATGAACAAATCCCACATTGCTCCAACGCCGGGCATGCTCCCATCTGTGGGGCAGCCATAAACCGGGTCTCTTGTGCGATCAAGTTCAAGATACTCGCATTGGTTCAGCCATGCCTCCATGGCAATCCAAAGCTCCCCCGGGTCATAGCCGGTGGGGTCGTTTGATGTGGTTTCCACGATGAACAAGCCGCCCAGCATGTAATCTTCATAGGGACTGTCATTGATGCAATCATCAGGTAATCTTTTGTGGAGAATGTGCCCGGCATCGGAATGGCCTTCAAAATAGTCGCCATAGTGTTCAATGAATTTGCTTCCTGTGATACGGTCATATTCCTTGTTCCATTTTTCATCCCAATTTTTCTTGTGGCAAAAGGCTTTGGCGCGGTTGCTGCCCTTTAGGTAGTTTGATAGCACCCGAATTGGTCGCATATCCACATAGCGAATCACGAGTTCTCGTTTGCGTTTTTCGTTCACGGTTTCAAGTTGCTCCATGCGATTCACAACCGGCTTGTGTTCCGCGGTGATGTCAAGCAGGGCGGGCAGGTCGCTTACGCTGGATATACCCCTAGCGAGCAATTCTTGCCGAAAATCCTCAACAATCGTGCGCAGTTCGGTTAGCGTGGCAATGCTTTCATCAATGGAAGTAATCTTTTGCGTGAACACCTCAATGATATTCGTGGTTTCGGCGTTTTGATAAATGCTGATGATATCCTTGATTGGAATTTCCAGCTTGCGCAAGATGCGAATTTGTGCAATGCGCTCGATAGCATCTTCGCTATAGTACCGCTGCTGCTTGTCTGGCGGGCGCACGCTGGTGAGCAGCCCCACATCTTCATAATGCCGCAGTGTTCTTGTGGAAACACCAAGTTCGCTGGACAGGGTTTGAATATTGATAAGTTCGTTCATCATCGATTTCCTCCATATTTTTTCGTGATAAATATAGTATAATCGTTTACGCTGCGTCAATGTCAAGGGAAAATGCAAAAAATTTTAAACACGCACCCACAAACCGCGAGTGCGTGTGATTTTTTTGAGGCGATGATAGAACCCAGCGAAGCGATGGCGCCCCACCGTAGATGGTTAATAGGCCCTGCCCCAGTATACCATGCTATCCGCAGGCTTGCCGCAGCAAATGCAGGTGTCAGCAATGTTCTCTTGCTCAAAAGGAATACAACGGCTGGTGATGCCTGCTTGTTCTTTCAGCTGCATTTCACAAGCCAAGTCGCCACACCACATGGCTTTGATGAATCCCGGCTTAGTTTTCGCAATCGTACAAATTTCATCGAGGGTTGTGGCCGTGTGGGTCATTTCTTCGCGGTGCGCAAGCGCTTTTTGATACAATCCATCGTGCACTTGCTGCAACAATGCGGGAATTTGCTCCGGCAAATCAGCAATGTTCACCGTGATTTTCTCGCGGTTATGGCGCGTTACCACCACGCAAGTGCCGGCTTCCAAGTCACGTGGGCCGCACTCCACGCGCAGCGGCACGCCCTTCATTTCCCACTGGGCGAACTTCCAGCCGGGCGAATTATCACTGTCGTCCACTTTCACGCGCGCAATGTCTTTCAGACTTTCGACAATGGCTTTTGCGCCTTCAATCACGCCGGGTTTATGTTGCGCAATCGGCAGCACAATCACTTGCACAGGGGCGACTTTGGGCGGCATCACAAGGCCGCTGTTGTCGCCATGTGTCATGATAATCCCGCCGATGATGCGCGTGCTCATGCCCCAGCTGGTTTGGTGGGGAAACTCAATTTTGCCAGAACGACCGGTAAAGTTAATATCAAACGCGCGGGTGAAGCCGTCGCCAAAATAGTGCGAAGTGCCTGCTTGCAAAGCCTGCCCATCGTGCATCAGTGCCTCAATTGTATAAGTCGCTACCGCACCGGCGAATTTTTCTTTGTCCGTCTTGCGGCCTTTGATGACAGGCATGGCCAAGTGATTTTCCGCAAAATCAGCGTACACATTAAGCATTTGCTCGGTTTCAGCCTGAGCTTCTTCGGCGGTTTCGTGCAGCGTGTGACCCTCTTGCCAGTAAAACTCTAGGGTGCGCAAAAACGGCCGAGTAGTTTTCTCCCAGCGGCACACGCTTGCCCATTGGTTATACAGCTTGGGCAGGTCGCGCCAGCTTTGCACAATGCCGGCGTAGTAATCGCAAAACAGCACTTCACTGGTGGGGCGCACGCACAGCCGCTCGGTGAGTTTTTCGCTGCCGCCGTGGGTTACCCAAGCTACCTCAGGCGCAAAGCCTTGCACGTGGTCTTTTTCTTTTTGCAGCAAGCTTTCGGGAATAAACATCGGTAGCATCACGTTTTCGTGTCCGGTTGCCTTAAATCGGCGGTCAAGCTCGTTGCGTATGTTTTCCCACAGCGCGGTGCCGTACGGTTGCACATACATGCAGCCGCGCACGCCGCTATGGCGCACCAGCTCGGCTTTGTGTACCACGTCGGTGTACCACTGCGAAAAATTATCTTCCATTGCTGTGATGGCTTCGACCATCTTTTTTTCTGCCATAACTATCTCCTTGATTGAACATTACCTACTATTATACTATGCTTGTGTTGCGCTGTCAAGCATATGCGCATTTTTGTTTTGCGAAATTTGGAAAAATTTGTTGACATAAGCAAAAATATGTGCTAAAATAAATTTGGTGCTGTGCGCTGTGGCGCGGTTAATTCCTTCGGAAGCCGGTTTCATTTGCTGGTGAAAGGGGGTGAGTGGATGGAGTACTTAGTTATCATGGCAATCCTGTTGTTTTTGATAACCCGAGAAAACAGAAGCAATAAAAAAGACTAACCGCCCCAGTCGCAATGGTTAGCGGTTAGTTAGTCTATTCCAAGGAAGAACTGCTGCGCCGCAGTGTCAATGCCCCCTTGATATCCTTATTATACCACTATAATGAGGATTTGTCAAGGGGGATTTTTACGATTAATCTAAGTCAACGCCAAACTCGTCTTTCTTTTTGCGTGGCACCAGTTTAATCAGCGATTCATAGCCAGCTGCGCCCAGCCACACCAACCAGCCCGGATGAAAAAGTCCCCACCAAAAACCAAGGCAGAAAAACGCAAGTGAGGCCAGCCACCAAATGGGGAATGTTTCCAGCTTGTTGCGTGCTCCCTTGGCAAAGAACATTTCGATAATGCCATACGCCACCGGCACACCTAAGAAAATCATCCAGCCTGGGTGCCACAGGTTCCACAGCACGCCCATGCAAACATAGGCAATGGCCGCAAGGGTGCCAATGGGAATGTGCAGATACCAACGCTTACGCACGTTTTCGGCCCATTCGTCGCTGTCGTACTCCACTTCGCCGTTAACTTTCACTTTCACGCCATCGCGCAGGCTCACATGCACTTCTTCGTCGCCGTCGGTCACATGAATGCCGTGCTTGAGGCTAATGTGCACTTCTTCGCTGCCATCTTTAATGTGAATGCCACCTAGTCCAATGTTCACGTAATCGCCGGAAGATTTTTCTTCTGTGGGGTCGCGGCGGGTGGGTTCGTCGGTATACAGCAGTTCATCAAGGGTGCAGCCGTAAAGTTTTGCCAGCTC
>Ga0131853_10018280_pt1 | contig 12752 bp, 7 predicted proteins | sample TergutLab28metaG_FD_92764 | JGI IMG/M metagenome (GOLD analysis project Ga0131853, IMG submission 92764) | Labiotermes labralis P1 segment gut microbial communities from Petit-Saut dam, French Guiana - Lab288 P1 (version 2) (version 2) | ecosystem: Host-associated > Arthropoda: Insects >...
AAAGCCCATTCTTCCCTATCGCCTGCCTTCTATCGCCATCTCTTGAAATTCATATCCCGTAAGTCCTTCTCCACATCTTCCATCCATCTCAGTCTAGGTCTTACCCTTCTTCTGTTTCCCTCCGCTTTACTCTCAAATATTTCCTTAACTGTCCTTCCCTGATCAGTTCTTGCTACATGTCCCATCCATTCGAATCTTTTCCTTTTAATATCTGCTACTATGTCTAGATCTTTGCATAGCTCTCCCAATTCCTGATCAGTTCTTACTCTCCACATTCCTTGCTCTACCACCGGTCTGTATATCCTTCTTATAATTTCCTGTCCCACGCACGCACGCACGCACGCACGCACGCACTCTGTCCATAACAATCTCAGTCACAACCCAAGCTGCACTCCGAACACCACAGCTGGTTTCACCGTCGTTTTATTTGCCTTAATTTAACAGCTTTTCGAGAGACATTACAAAAATAATATACTATCGCATTTTCCACCTACATAAACACGGGATAATAAAGAGGAAGAAGAATTTAATTAAAAAATAAGAGGTCGAGTGTTTGCAATTAATGTTTTTCTTTGGCGACAGTATCGGTATTAATGTAAAATAATGTTAAGGTCTCTCTCTGTAGTGTGACTGCCTACTTAAGGAAATAAATGTCAAAACACAGCACAGTTGTTTCTTACAAGGATAAAACGCGGTGTTAGGTGTATTCCTGGTGCAGGGTGTAGAGCAGAGCTTGGCTGTAATCGAAAATCATGGGATACACACACAACTGATACTGCGACATGTTCTTAACCGTCGATGCCTGTCACTGGTGCACGGTAATACAAAGTGTGTTATGCTGGTCGATGTCACCTGGACGCTAATATTCTAGACGACTGCAGTAGCGTCTTCTTGACATAGAAACCGTCAGGTCTACTGCATTGTGAATGCGCCAGCCACTTACGGTACCATAACCGCAGCCGTGGAAAGAGAGCCGTAGAAACCTCACCCGGCGTAGTGCAAAAATTGCGACACATCCCAGTTGGGGGTCTTCGAAGTAAGTCGTGAAAGTCGGCTGTTTTCATACCAATTCCCGCGGGTCGCTCATCTGTTTCGAGACGATCGTCCTGTGGCGAAGTGCCTTGGTAATGGCAACGACATCGACACGCTGCTTTCGAATGAGCTGTTTGTACACAAAATCTGTGGACAGACGAGCATGTTGCAGGTGTGAAGATGTGCTGAACATCCGCAGCGGTCACCTCGAAGCACGGGATAATGTACGTACTATGCCAGAACATGGGCGTCAAATCCTCTTCACCGTCATTATTGGGGCTCGCATCGTCAGGAACGTTGTCTTGGTTCCCTGTGTGCAACATGAGAGACTACAGCAGAGTAGAGAATTTTAACTAATTTTAATATATATTTTATCAGTACCTACATTTTATTGTGTTATATACAATATACGATTGAGATCTCAAGCATTCTTCAATAATTTCTGTAACCGCAATATTTTGGTCTTTCAAGATTTAAATTTTGACCAGTATGGTTGAAACACGTCGCCATTCCTAATGTGATTCTGTAATTAAACTTTAATGAAGGTCCTGCATAATACAAACAAAATCTTCGTCTACACATCTGTCGTCAACACAACCACACTTCATGTATTCAAAATCACACCACAGTAAAATTACTAATATAAATTTTCAAAGATTATACACAAATCATTTCACCTTACAGGAAGGTTTTAACCTACATATCAAATATCTGTGAATATATTCGAAAATAATCATTCTTTCGTCCAGAATGTACTGAAGTTAAAAACATTAAACCCACAAATAAATACTACAAAGTCTTCGAAAAGTAATATTATACACCATAATCGAGAACCTGCATAATGCAACCTAGAAGTGGCGAAGATAGAACTTGAAACACCTGCAGTACCTCCCACTTCAAGATTCATTGCTCTAACATGATCATACCTATTACTGCTACTTTGTCTAAAAATTATATCCCTTTTTCTTTATAATCCTATATGTTAATAATTTCCTCCGACGAATTTCGTACATAGTTGTATTACCTGCAGATGGCCAAGTTGGCAGAAACGTAGTGAAGTACAGAACATTTCGGAAAAAATAAAATGTTTTGTTATGCTTGACAGTTTACTTCTTTACGCTCTTTATATTTTATTACAACGGGATGTTTAGAATAATTGTTAGTAAAGATGTGAGGACGATAACAATGACCACTATATATATATATATATATATGTGTGTGTGTGTGTGTGTGTGTGTGTGTGTGTGTTGTGGGTGTGTGTGTGTGTGGGTGTGGTGTGTGTGTGTGTGTTTGTGTACGTGCTACCAAAAAACATTAACTTCAGAATACGCTGACATAATTTCTCTGAATTTAAATCACGCGAGTAGTGTTTGCAGTGTAAACCTGATAGGCCTATAACACACATTTAATATTTAGACAAGAACCTGTTTGTTTTACAGTCTGCTGGTTTGTGTGTAGACACGGACGATCACGACCCCCATTAAGTACAACTTTAAGATTCGCGTAAAAAGAGCGAGAAGTGACCACTGACAGACCGAGCCATTACAGTATGTAACCCGATCGAAATTTGAACATAATAACTGTGGAATAAAGAGTAAATCTCTTTTGTTCCACCCTCTGTGATGGTTCTCAGGCCGACAGTGCAAATACCACTGGTTCTTGCATTTCCTTTCCGAACCCATATTTATTTAATATCTTCTCATCTCCAACACTGCTGTGTAACTTCGTCAACTGCAATAATGATCTATGAATGAAGCAATTGGCACAAACTTTGCTTGTTATGTAAGTTTCGCGGAAACCTTGCAAACATGGTGGAAAACTCTGAGGGCTGAAGTTAGTAAAGTTCGCTCTTATTGGTTTCCTACATCCATATTTTCCACTTTGGTTGACGTGTGGGTCGTTAGAGGAAGGCTCGCGGGCGGGCAGAAAGGGCGGGGTAAGGAAGGACTAGGGAGGATGAAGATGAAGATGAAGACAGAGGGTGGAGTCTTGCCACACATCATCATTTATATGGAGGAAAAGATATTCGTACAAAGCGCATGCGCACAGTAAAATCTGTGCATTAATCTTCATCATAGTGAATCAACGGGTAGCGCGGTTCTGATAGTGCAAATGAGCCAAGAAACGAATCGCGAGGCTGGTGACAGAAAATGATGTTGGTAGTATCGCACCCCTACGGATAGCCGTCTTTTTGAAACACGTGTTTCTTTTGGCAGACAATGGTGCTCAAATCAATGTGAATAGTTGTGCGAGGCATGCAGCGTGCATGGCAGAGATCAGAATTGAACGGGAAATCGGAATTGAAGAGATTACTTGGGAGAGTGAGGCGTAGATGTATGTGAAGATAATATTAAAATGTGAATTAGGGAAATGTAACGTGAAGATGTGGACTGGATATTTCTGGCTCAGGATGGGGACCATTGACTGTTGAAAAGACAGTACTGAAACTTTAGATCTCGTTACCGGAGGTCAATTATTAACTAACTGAAAGACTGTAGCTTTTCAAAGAAGATTTTGCTTCAGGGTATTGGTGTTCTGCAACAATTAGATGTGCTGTTCTTGTGTATTTAGGTAAACTTTTGTGACGTTCTGTAGTTAACAAATAAAAGCAGAAAACACGTGAGGAGACCCAGTGATCTCAAGCGGTAATAGATCTGACGTGTGTACATGTAACTAGTTAGTTAGTACTACCAGTTTCGAATCTGACCCAGGATTTGCGCTACATTGACTGACGTCTGTGGGTTTCCTCACTATTATTTGATGCTGGGATTGTATCCTAAAATAGGTCATAAACTTGTCCTTGTCGATGCTCACAAATTCGTCGAAAATTATCTTCTCTTATTATTCTACACAAGTAACTCTGTTATGTGATCACAGCTGCTACGTAAAGTAGAACAAATCAGTACAAATTTACGTTTAAAGAAATCAAAGGGTTATACATCTCAATATGGAGGCCCACACATGATTATGTTAAGGAAATTTATGCAGAAATATGGATGAGAATTACATCCCCGTATGTTCTTGAAAAAAATGTGAAACGTAACGCAGGTTCTGAATCGTTGACCCTCGGAGTGCACCACACCGGGTTGCTGCCATTGCGTAATGAATCTTCGTGGTTATGCTCAGTCTTTCAATGTAAAATCCTTGACAGTGTCTTTATATGGACCAAACTATCCTCTTGTCAAGTGTCTCCTTGCTCAACATTTATGACCAGTTTTCGTCACACACGTGCTGTTGTCTTCTGCCACTGGGACGGAAAGTTCTTCGTTAAATGTGATAAAAACCATTCGTATAGGAAAGGAGTATATTAATCCATTGCAGCGTATTTTTCTATGGGTACCTAAAATTAAATGACTGACATTTCGGAGTAGACGCCCTGCCTGTTCCTTCAGGTTTACTGAATTATGCGTGCGGAAATTTCGTACAGGCCAGTGGTGTAGGCAGAGTCGTATGGGTCCAGGACTCCCTACACTGGTTCAGTATTGCCTACAGCAGTCAGCAACCAAAGGCCTGTGCTGAAATTCCAACCGGCCCACTGGCCAACCCTACAGAGGGTGTGACGTAGTGATGAATGATGGCAAATGATGAACTGATAGACGTCGTACACGCGCCTCAGCAAGGCATTCTTTACTTTCAAAATGTCATACTTTTTACAATTCATGTATGAACGTAGTTATATTTACACTTACAAGAAAATTGCAGCTTTTTCTTGAGCCGATTTTCACGAAAGTTGCACGTGCTCAGTGACGTTAAGTGTACAGATGTTAAACCGAACAACACTCAAAGCAGACGACAAGTGTGCAGTATAAAAGTACATAACCATTGATGCCCTTAAGTAAAGTATGTCTGTCACTGCGCCAATTCTATATATAATGACCATCAGTCGACAGATTTTTTAGACATCTTCTTAATAATTTTATCCAAATCCGATGAAAAGTGTTGCTGATGTGGGTAACATTTCATTGCCGCTCTTCAGCCAATTATAACTTTCACTTCACCGATTTTCACCAAACTCTTTAAAGAAATGTGGAAAGTACGGGTATAAATCCTTTTATCCCATTAAGTAAAGTGGGACAGGCAGCGAGCCGATTTTCAAGAAACCCATGCTTGCCTGACAACCTTTCACGAATAACTGCTATACGGAATTTCATAAAAATTCGACCCGCTATTATAGCCGCTTAAAGTAGGTTACGGATGGACGGACGTGGGCTCCATATATGGCGTCTTTTGCACATTTTAAAATCGTCTGAAACGGTATGTTTCTACCAGGTTTTCTTATGGCAACTTCGTAAAAAATTAACGTTTCTCAGGCTAGCGGTTTTCTTCAAATTCAGTTCTTTGTGACAGTTCACTCACTAAAATAACAATTTGTCTCCAACTTTCCAGTTGACGAGTTATCAAGTTTTTTTTTTAATAATATTTTGCGTCCGTGTGGCCGAGTATTCCCTTCTTCTGGAATGTGACACTGCATCAATGGCTAATCGGATTCCGACGTTTCCAGGAAACGTAGTGCCCACGTTATCCATCGTAGATAGGTTCTCGGATCCGTCAGACTTTTGCCTCGAATAGCCTGGATCCCATTACTCATTGGCGCAGCAAGTCCTTGAAGAACGGAATCTTCATCAATTTTCTTGCTGCCAAATTCCAGCCGCTATCTTCCTGTTAATGTTAACATAGAATTTATTGATTTATGGATTTTTTTCTGCATTTATATACTGTCGACATTTTAGTGATCTTAAAGTGGAACAGCAAATTTATTCTAAACGTATTTAAGACTGTATTGTCATTGTGCAGCTGGAAGAAGAAGTATGAGTCAGAACACGTAACATATGTTAGGTTATTCAGTTGCTCTTTTGTTACTTATTGAATACTTAGTAAACTGTTTTAATTTTTCAGATGCTTTTGCAGAATTGTCATTAAGACGTTTCATGACGAACGGACAAACGGGATCATAAAACTTGCTTGAGCGACTGTGGTGCTTCCGGTTTACTGTAAACCCTGAATGGCCGGCCATCGACTTTCTGGGAGTGTGGTCTTTCCTTGCAAGGTAGTCGACCCGCGCCCTGCAGCATTGATGGCTACGTTGGCCTATTGTTTAAAATACTTTTCTTCTTCAAATGTAACTAGCCTGCTTCAGTGTGGTTTCGTTTCTACTTTTTTTGTGGTTCGTTTTTTCAAAGCGACGAGTCTTTCCTGTCGAATTTGGTTAGTAGTTACAAATCTGAGTCGCTCTCCTGTTTAAATGCATAACTCTACATTACACAACGGAGTTATTTGAACGAAAAGTTATGTCGTGGTGATGCATATAGACGCTCTGTCTCTGCGTCACACTGTCTCAGCAAAATCACACGGTGGCCGTTCAAATGTGAATGTAGAAATATCACTATCGCATTTAGTCTGGGATTTTTAGAATTGTCTTTACCGAGAGAAGTTTAAAAAAATGAATCCCGTTAAGTAATGTTTTAACTGTATGTATTAACACGGTGCCAAAAGGCGCCGTCACTGTAAATGATAACTAATTGACGCTTTATATAGGCCTTTGAATTTTAGGCCTGTCCTGTGGGATAACAAGTATGCATACAGACTGGAGCTTGTCCTGCTAATATTAACAGACGCATTGAAATATTTATTGTAACAGGTAAGGTAAAGTGATCCCGTTACAGGCCCGATGTGGCCCAGAGGGTGGGTAGAGGTATAGCTCTACTCTTCCATGACCGCGGCACTAGAAGGGGGTGAGTGGTCAGCAGCATGCCGTGGTCAGCGACACGCACCGGTCAGCAGCACGCCGTGGTCAGCGTCACGCACCGGTCAGCAGCACGCCCCGGCCGCACATTTTTTGTAACAGTAAAGCTCAAAATTACAACAATTACGAATTACTTTATTTCTTGGCTTTAAATTTCGTACATTTAATTGTATTTTTCTTCTTTATTTTATCCGAAAATTATTTACGAAAAATCAAAATTTAGCTTTGGAAATAGCACACATTTATATGTCTGTAGATTCCTTATTTCATTGTAAATATACAACTTCGTACTTCGTCAATGATAAACATATAAAACGTCATTGCTAGCCTTGCCAGTGCTTTTATGTCTGTAAACACTAATCCCAGTGTTCGTAATTTAATTACCTGTTTATTTATTCGGTTCGAACTGGAAGTTCCAAGCATGGAGGGATCTAAAGATAAAAATCTTGTTGTATTTTAGGGTTACCTAACATTCAGTGTCTTAAATACTAACTATGTAATAATGCATAAGACAGAAAAGAGGACAATAGATAGCATTCAGATAGTGCAGTCCGCTCAAAATGATAGAACACAGGCCATATTTTCTACCAGACGATGACTGAAGCCGGCTTATCGCATCTCCATTACTTCCGCCAGACGGCGCTGCTCCTGTCCCTCAGGATCGGATATCAATCATTTCACCGAATCCCAGACATTAGAAACTGTCACGTAATCAGATAACATCTCTGTCTTTTCATATGGGACTTCAGTAGAATTATTTGCAATTTTATGTTGGCGTTGACCGATCTAGGATGATCTGTCAAAATATTGACTGTTTATTTATTTAATGACGTATTTTAAGTGAGTCGGTTGTCTACGTAGGGCCAAATGTTAGGATGGCAGTTACGATAAACTGCTGATAATTTTATGGAAGCTTTTGAGGCCTAGTCTAAAACAATGAAACAGTGTGTGTTTGGAAGAATTGGCGGTAGGTACGAATACTCGGTAAAGATAACCTGTCGGGTGGGTGAGATTCTAAACTTGTGCCTCCGAAATACAAAGCGAAACTTCTAAGTATCGTACAACTATGTTCGACTCCTGTTTACAATAATTCATAGCCAGTAAATTTGTTACTGTATTACACATTTAACCATATAGGCCCCGATAATACTAAATCACTGTAGTTATGTGCATGAAGTTCCCTAAATAGACAGTTTACTGACCGGTCACCAAACTTCACTTTGAGTTCACTGGTGCAGCTACTGTTTTCTTTTGATTTATATGGCCTTTCTCTAGTTAACTATTGTAAAGCAGTCGGAATAATTTTCGCAAAGCACTGCAATTATACGCCATAATTCAAGAACTGCAGAATAACTGTGGACCTGCCGGTGGAAATGAGGGCGAGAGAATGTCGTATTCTGTTTTATAGTGTCATTCCGTAATTTAGGAAGTTGAGTTAGCTGAGTCAATAAAGTGACCCGCTACGGTTTGGACGAGTAGGTTTAGATTTCCGATAAAGGGAGGAATTTTTCTCTTCGCCACCTCCTTCAGAGTTCTCCCGGTGCCATCTTTTTCTTATCTTGTGATTATCGGCGCCATTTACCCGATGGTATAATATCTGAGTTTAAGAAGTGATTTATTTTGAACTCCACACCTACCATTCCATAATTCTTCTTGGTGTGGTGAAACTTACCTTCGTATCTATCCAGCGATTTTCTGGGACGACGGAGGAATATCGTGGTAAGATTTGATGTGTTAAAGCAGTTCAGTTTCCGTAATTAGAAATAGGTACAGTACCTCCGCAGTAAGCGGCACTGCGCTGTCCCCCCTGCTATCCTAGCCGAGTATCCGTCGTATGTAGGGACCTGCAGCGTGCTCTAGTGAGGCTGAATACTGCCAACGCGCCTGGCGTCGCGTATATGACAGCATTCAGTGACTGGAAGCTGCGTTATATGAAGACGATGTTGAAGGAAGAGAAATGAAAAGAAGTAGAACGAATGAAGAGGACATATAAAAAGGAAAATGAGAGAGATAGGCGAATTCGACGACGAAAGAGAAGAAATCTTCCTTGATCGCGCAAAAGCTTCACATTTATAACTAACCTCATCCATCTTCTTCCACAAGGGGGAACTCAAATGCAGCTCAATTTGTCAGAAAATCTAATGCGCCAGTTTCCTCCATCTCTCGGCTGAAGAGTATGTATGGTGGATGGATTCAGGTTTCCAATAAACCCGACCCGGTCTCGGCCTGACAGCCTGCTTTTGAGGAGATTGAGGCTCATAGGGTGGCGCCACTGATCGGGTTTTTATTTTTTTCTCTACGAGTTTTTCCTGTGGAATATATAGTATAGTCTCATCCAACAAAAAATATTTCCTTGAACTAAATTGATGACGTTCAGCCTTCCTGCAAACAGAAGCGCCAGTTTACCTCCTTCGCTTTGTTTCAAAAGTATACAACTTTTTTAGTCTCATCGCGGAAATGAAAAAGGAAAATTCAAATCAATCCCTAATTAAATGTGACTTAAAAAAGGGAATTACTGTATTGAAGTTTCAGCTTCCAGACTTTATTTCACTTAATACTTGTGTATGGAGACACCACGCACAGTAAAATATTCGGACAAATCAGAAAACAAGTCAATTAGGAATTTAGGATGTGACGTAACGAGAAACTTCGTGGTTTCTAGAAGCCACCTAATATTGGTGAGATATATATAGCTATAAGAGACTGCGATAGGTGAGGAAGGATATGCTTAGAGAAATTTGAGGGAAAACTTTGGGGATATCCACTTGAAAAACGGGGAAGGAGATGTGATAATATAGAACATTACGACGGATCTTGGGTAGGGATAGAGGGTAGGATAGGAAGTTACGGAAGTAGCTTATGGTCTTATCCAATGGCGGACTTCACTTAGTCTTCGGTTCCTGCCACCAGAGTTATTTGGATATTATTTCTTAACATAGACACATCTATTTTTTGTGTTTGATGTAAATAATAATAATAATAATAATAATAATAATAATAATAAACGTAACTGGGCTTCTTTAACTCTGAAACTTTGTCAAGAAGTCTGCGTATGCGGTCCTAAAACAAATTTCGTCTCCGACGTTTGGATTCAAAACGACCGCATGTCTACACAAAACTTTCACTGCCAGCGGTCATGCAGGCACCGTGCTCATACCGGTATAATTTTATCTTTTTTATGTCCCTGCTCTGATGTCACTATTTTACGTAGAAATGCGACAAATGCACTAATATAGTGCCATCACTTTATTCACACTGTTACACTTCTACACGTTTCAACCCTCAAGGGGCCATCTTCAGGGAGTACCGATACATTTCATGAGCAGGGCCAACAAAATAGTGTCCATAATTAAATATAAGATTAAACAGCGGCATGCTATATGTAACGTGACAGTTGTCAAACGGTAACGTGACATAGAGCACGTGGCGTAAGCCTTCAATCTTCATCAAAAACGCTGTGATTACCTCAGATCTCGCAACGTTTTAGTAACATGTTTCAGGCTTTATCTTGAAATGTCCTGAATTACTGATTGAACTCCCAAAGACGTCACTGAGGACAGCCAGCCTTAGGACTGCAAACCGAAGTTGGGGCTCCCAGAACACAGAGCCCAGATTTTAGTCACTGCATCGTGTTTTGATTATCGCCATCAAAGGAACTTCTTCAAAACTAAATTTGTCATCCGCTCTCTTCGTGTGTACTGCAACACATGAGACGTAGAGCTTTATTTCGCCTGGTGAGACCATCTGAAAGTTGCAGAAAGAGCATATTACACGTCTTAAATTTAAAATCGGTTACTAACTTAACTGCGTAGCTGCACTTCAATATTAACATTAATCAATCAATTATTTATGCAGTGTTCATAAGCTCAGTTGTGAGTGATTGGAACATCCACTTCGTACTCTGGGGATTTCGAGTTCGGAATTCGGCTGTCCCTAGTTTTGTTTTGCGTAAATTTCCTGAGGTTTTCCGGGCAAACATCATTATAGTAAAATTAATCTAAATAAACTTTTGGGGTTCCCTCCTAAAAATGCTAAAATAACGCTAAACAAGTTACAAAGGAGCGTTCTTTCCCATAAGTGTTAACTAAATACCCGAGATTCTGACCATTGAAGATACTGCCAGATCCAGCGCAAACACCAGAAGCCCGAGAGCGGACAACTTTCGTGGAAATATTGGTCCCTGATAAATTTGTTTAGGAGCAACTTTGAACGAGGGCTGCTTTTAATTTCAAAAGAGGTCGCAACCGCTGGCCCCCACGTCCTTTCAAGGGCAGAAGTTATGAGTTTCTTGAATTTGGGTTTTAATTATTTTTGTGTCATATCCGGAATTCAGACAGGTTTCAGCGTGCCAAGATATTAAAGGCGGTACTTCATATTCAAATGAAATTACATACGAGCAATACAAATTTAGTTTACGAGTATCATGAAGGAATATTTCTATAAAATTCTTACATAGGCTATAACTACCGGTAGTTGTTACTGACTGTTAGAGCCTAGTTTAAAATGGAACCTTCACGCGCAGCAGGCAAGTTGCCAACAGCACACATCAAGCGAAGGCAGTCATCACTTGGGGAACATCTTATAGCTCCCGATCAACTTCCCTTCCCGCAGTCGCCAGAGTTCCTGCCCCCCCCCACCCCCCCTTCACCGTGGTCTGTTGTAATGATAATGAGGCTGCAGCAGCATCTTTCCCTTCCCCACACCCCAGGCCGTGATTGATACAAGACCCCGAAATGACGGATGGTCCCGCTGACATGGGGGGGTTAATTTGAAACAAGAACCAGACAAATGTAGTTAATATCAGGGAATGCTGCACCACACTCCACCCGACCCCTCCCCACCATACTCACCATGCACTACGATTCCTACGGCATAATTCGCCACTTTATCAAGACTCTCCCTCTAAGACAGATGCTATGAAGTATCGCTGGAAGATGGAAGTGTGTTGTGGTCATGATATACCGCAGTGCTTTCATTTGCGTACATGTTCTGTTCTTCACTGTTCTGTTCTGTTCTCTTCTGATCTGTTCTGTTCTGCTCCGTTTTGTTCTGTTCTCGGGATTCGGTGTTTAAGGGAACAAACATAAAACTCCTAACAGAAACTCAAAAACTCTTTTTACGCTAGTAATGTGCCTGGTCTAGGAGCAGTAATGCATATAATTCTAATTACAGTCATCCGTCTGTGCTTGAGACATTTCCATATTCACATTCGAATTTCCAGCAGTACATCATCCCGGAAATTTTCTTCGGTGCTTCAACGCGCAGCCATCCCACGCGTTACGTCACACTCCAGCTTAGTCCGCGCCTCGGAGCCGCAAGGGGACATCTCGCCAAGTTTAAATTACATGGTACATGGGCGCATTGGCGTTGGTAAGGCCTAGTGTGTTGGGGGGGGGGGGGGGGGGGAAGCCAAACAAACAGAGTCCGGGATTTTGATTTTTTTCGGATACAATTTGTTTCTTCTGTCAGAAGGCAGTATTCTGGATCCCTGTCATGAGTTCTGAGAGTAGCTTTGCTAATAACTACACCCCCCTTCCCCGACGGACAATCTATGCCACTGCCTACTTGCATATCTTATATTCATTGTTTATATTTTATGCGCAACCATGTCTCCTAGAAATGGGACAAACTAGTTACCAGTACGGCAAAAGGGTGAAAACTGTCATAAGAATAGCACGTAATAGACCTACACATTTCTGAAGTACAGTACCTACAGAAGTTCGTATACTTATGTGTGGAGAGTCCATGGCGCATTCGTTGTAAATACGGTGCTATGATATTTACGTTTGTTTGGACTCTCTCACACACCCCCCCCACACACACACACACCCCCCACACACTACACACACACACACACTCACACACACACACACACACACCACACACACAGTCACACACACTCACACACACACACACACACACTCACACACACACACACACACCACACACACACACACACACACAACACACACACACA
>Ga0131853_10018281_pt1 | contig 12752 bp, 7 predicted proteins | sample TergutLab28metaG_FD_92764 | JGI IMG/M metagenome (GOLD analysis project Ga0131853, IMG submission 92764) | Labiotermes labralis P1 segment gut microbial communities from Petit-Saut dam, French Guiana - Lab288 P1 (version 2) (version 2) | ecosystem: Host-associated > Arthropoda: Insects >...
GAACACAACTATATTTCACCTAGTAGTACAGTAGGAATACAACTACATGTTTCGGCCCTATATGTGGGCCATCTTCAGGTTGTGATTTAACTTACAGAGCAGCTATACAAGATGTGTGGGGTGCTTTCCGAGGGTGTTGGGGATTGGGTAGGGGGAGAGGGAGAACGAGATCTCGTTCCCCCCTGTACTACTGTACTACTAGGTGAAATATTGTTGTGTTCGACTGTACGTGTAATACACAAAATTCTTTGTTATTGAGCCAACACAACGGGGATGACGCACCGCAATATACAGCGTCCATCTTCAGACCACATGTTTATCTTGAAAATGATTGTAGTAAATTTCTGCGAAAACGTTGTAACATCCAACCAAATTGCAGGGAAGAATACAATCACAATTTTCACCGCCGTACAGCCGTTCAATACGATAAAAGAACTTTCTTTGTTCGGTATGTTGAAGTGTGTAATTGTAAAGCACAGCTTATGTTTACGGAAGGCTGTGTAGTGTGTCTCACAATTTCTTATAATTTACATATTATATTTGAAAGTGCTGTACCGACAGAATATACAGAAAACTTCCAGCAAATACGTGATGCTGCTGCTGCTACTGAATAGATTACGCTAACGTTACTGATCTGCTGTGGAGGAGGAATCCCAAGTTCTCCTTGAACATAGCTATTGAATAATGTAGGGAGGGATTTGGGCGTTGGGATTCTACATGAGTTTGAGAGTTAACGGAACTAATCCAGGCTTTGGGGGTATAATAAAATTCAATTTCACACGACTTGGTAATCCGCCCTTAGACAGCCTCCATGCCCAGGGCTAACGTTGGAGATACGGTGAGCTCCAGGTAAATGTGCCTAAGTGGGTAGGGTCTCGTTACTATCACAATTTCTTAAAGCAGATTATAATTTATTGCAACTTATTGCATTGGAGCATATTTATGTAAAAGTTATTGCAACATGTTTCGGCTGGTACAGGTAGTCATCAACCGGGAGGAAACAGAAGGGCCATCGTAGTAAAGAATGTTTAACACTGTCCATGTCCAGAGTAAATCAGAATGTGATATATACTTAACTACACAGACCCTTGAGTGTATTTCCTGATGATGGCAATGTGTGTCAGCCGAAACCTGTTGGAATAACATATAACAGTGCAATAAACTGGAATAAATTATTGCCTGTTTACTGTTATTTGCACGGTAGATGTGTAAAATTAAGTTAACAGGTTTCCGAAGTCTGCCTCACTTATGATTTAGTTGCTGATGTGGCAGCATGCGAACTGAATTATATGGGAAATTAGTTCAAGTTCTGAAAGTAAAGTACTGGTTTTGACGGTGCTAAAAGGATATAAACCGTACATAAAATATTTATTTTTTTAATAGGGGCATATTAAGACCCAGATTATCAGAAAGTTGGGAAGTAATTATTTATAAGATCTCACGGTGATTCATTTTAATACTGATCCAAATTTTGGTGTTTTTGTATCATTTGCAAGTTGTCTGCATTGCTGGCCAATGGCCACTGACAAACTCATGAATAGGAGGGCAGAACGCCTGCTTACGTTCATGAAAATATATCCTCCATACTCACTTCGGGAGAAGGGCTAGCGAAGTCGGATTAGTAACTTTGCTCCGGGCTGGACAGTCCCGGATTTTAATCCCGGCGGCGGAACGAAAAGATTTTTCTGTCCTCAAGAATATTCAAAAGGACCCTGGAGTCCACTCATCCTCCAATTTGAATGGTACCAGGAGCTCTTTCCCAGGAAATGAAGCGGCCGTGGCGTGAGACAGATCTCTGAACTCATCTGTCGCTGAGGTTAAGAATTGATATTGTAAAACCTCCACTATCCCTCTGCTTCATAGCCTGTATATGTGAAATTCATCTTTACCATATTCATTTCCATCCTGATGATGGAAGCAGCAAATATGTTTGGAGCATTAAAACACAGCCAAGAGCCACAAATTGCAGAAACCCAGTACAGGTTAATGTTACACTTCGGAGATTCTGGCACAGCATAACAATTCTGGCAAGGTTCCTGTCTCGTATTTAATTGTATTGAAGCCATCGGACTTGGAAGAAGCAAATTCAACAGAAAAAAAGGTTGTTTTGCAAATTTCGTCCCAAACGTTTTTCGTTCAAGTTTATTTCAGTATATCTGTCTTTATCTACTACAGCTCAGAGAGAGTGAATGTTTTTTTTTTTGGTGATGGGGTGGCTGAGCAGCCCAAATCGGGCATAGGGTGCCTCAGTGCAGAGGATTCCAGATCACACACAATTAGACACACACACACACACACACACACACACACCTCGAATAGCGGAAGTTCAGGTTTCCGCTCCAAAATCCTATATGAATTTCTCTTCTGTTCTATGCGTCCCACATTCACATAAATTCTCGTGCCGTACGATGTAATCCACCCTAGTAATATTTGGCTGAGTATATAGATAATTAAGCTTATCACTATGCACGGAATGTTCTTCTGTTTCGTAGCCTGACCCCTCTGTACCTACTGACTGTAGGTGAACAGGGTTATTGTTGCACCTGATCACACATCAGTGACACACACACACACACACACACAGAGTCAGTAGGATTCCTCTGGACGAGGGATCGGCCTGACGCAGAGACCTCTACCTGACAACACCCAACACTCACAAGAGATAGACATCCATGCCGCCGACGGGATTCGAACCCGCAATCCCAGCAAGCCAGCAGCCGCAGACCCACGTCTTAGACCGAGCGGCCACTGGGATCGGAACGGATCTTGATTCTGTAATTTCTTAAAGGCCGGAATGCGTTGTATGGACGTTGCGAAGGACGAACGTCACTGTAAACCTTTAACAAAATCACTTTGTGGTCGCAGGAAGAGACTTTGATCGGTAGCTGAATGGTACCATCCATCACCACGGGCTCTGTCGGTGAGCTGCAGGCCACTACACAACACCGCGTCTTGCTTATCACTTGTCAAGGAGCTGGGAGATCATCAATCTTCCGGAAGCCGGAAGTACGGTATGGCACAACCCCGGTACCGGAACAGCAGTTTCCGACAAGACGTCACATCACTCCTGTAAACACCGTCTTCACCACTGCCATTACAGCCTACCGAACAGACGCTTTGCAGACCACCAACTAGTGGGAGAGTTAGGTTGCAATTTGAAAGTAATTTGTCACATGCAGTCAGTGCTCGTATACAGATTAGAATGTAATCGTGTATGAGGCATGACTTCAGCTTTACCTGCTGTTCGGAGCTGTGATAGTGCAGTACAGTTGGTTCAATTCCCGCCAATAGTATGAGATCTTTCTCGTTTCTGAAATGCCCAAACTGGCTCGGGGGCACATGTAGCCTCCCACGTAACAGAAACGGGGGTTTGCTCCTGGCGTGAAGCAGCCCGGCCATGCATTTTACCGCTGACCTCCATCTAGTGCCGAGGTTAATAATGAGTGGATGTATTTCTCTGCTGCCCCTATACGTCTTATTGGATTGCACAGGGAGAACTTTGCATGTACCTTCTTTACTTGTTTTTGTGTTGGGTTGTGGAACTTGGTATCTTGGGCTGAAGATCTTAGATTGGGTGTGTTTGAAACGAGGATGAAGAAGTGTGTGAGGCAGAGTAAGGGGAGACTGGATAAACTGCATAAAGAAGAGCTTTATGATGTATGCTGTTCACAGAATATTATTTGCGCGATAAAATAAAGAGGATTAGATGGGTGGGACAAACAGCACGCATTACAGCTGTGAAAAGCGCATACAAAAATTAGTCGGACATCGTGAATATTTTAAAGTAGAAGCATCCTTGTTTTGTAGGTAAATGATGTAGAACAGGCCATGAAGACCCGGGGGGGGGAGGAGCGTCGCTCTACTCTTTCTTTAACGTTGGCGCTAGATGTTGTTGTGTGGTCAGCGCCACGCCCCGACCGCTTTACCTCTGGTAATGTTTGCCTGATATTCAAGGAACAGGTTGTGAGGATATGGACTGAAATTGTGTGGCTCAAGACAGGCCAATAATGGGCTGTTTGTGGTGGAGCGGTGATGAGCGGAGGCGTATGTTGAGTGGCTGAATCATTCGTAGCTCCTCGGTTGGGACTGTACTCCATACATTAATGTGGTTAATTGATGGTTTCTTCCAGACGGTTTGTTCTGAAATAGTTGTGAGTTACGTCAGTGTCACAAATCATGTCACCGCTTTTCGCATGTTTTGGGCGTAAGTGCGGAAGATTTCTCTAAAAGAAAAATGTTTGGAACTGAAGTTGTGGGCAACACACATCGAGAGTTTAATGCACTTTCCGTAAGTCTTACAGTTTTAGTCAAAATGGATCTTTAAAGAAATAGGATGGTAGGGTGTGGACTGGATTTATCTAGCGGAGGATAGGGCGTTGGTGGGCTGTTTTTGAGACAGTACCGTAATTTCGATTTCATTAAAACGCCGGGAATTTATTGACTAGGCGGGGAAATTGTTAGTTTCGCAGGAAGGACTTTGAGCCGTGGACTTAGTTAGTTTGTTTTTTTGTTACATATCCGTTTTCGAGGTGGTTAAACGAAGGTGATTTTCACGCCATATCACGCAGTAGCTTGAGAAATATATAGGAATTAACAATGGCAAATGTGAAAAGTCCATTTTCAAGCCATGAGGGTTCCAAGAAGTTGACGATCCTAGATTTCAAGACAATCGGCACATGAAGGTGGTAAGGTTGTCAGCCCTACGCACCGGCCGCCTTTACTCCTCCAGAAATTATTCCTGGCATTCATTTCTTGTAGAGGCTGAGTGCGGCCAAAAGGGCTAAGTTTATGATAAATCCCAATGACCCCATCGGTAATCGAACCCGCGATCTACCGGCTTGTAGCGTACTACCTCAACAAACTGTACCACAGTTAAGAACGGGAAAGCAAAAAAGTTGTCACGCTGTACGTAATTATCATAACTTGTTCGATTTACGTAAAAATGAGCTGTGATATTTTAACAGAGCGTCTAAACTGTTGGTTTTCAGCTGTCCTTCCCGTAGCTACCAGCGGGAACCGAGTGTAGCATGTAGCATGTAGCATGAAGCCCATTTTCCCTAACTTACACATTCAATCTTCGCTCGCTTGTACTAAAACCTTTGCCGTTGTTATGCCTGCAGTTACCATACTCTTTGTCGCAGAAAGGTCGTGCAATTAGTTGGCCGACTTTCAAACTCTTCCCACTTGCCAGAGCAAGCTGCCGCCTGGCGTACAAATCCTTGAGATCGGAGGGAATGAGCTTTATAACCGATTGGTTCAGCCCATGTGGGTCTCATAAGTCGTATTCTCTCCTGTTCCGAAGAAGCTTGGTTTGTGGGAGGGGGGGGTATGGGCTTTTAAACGGGTGTGTGTCCCCGGGGGGGGGTTCATTTTTTTTTTTTCCCCTGTTTGCGGGAGTGGTGTGGGGGGGGGGGGGGGGGGGGGGGGGCAGTTGTTTGAGCATTGGTATGGGTCAGAGCTACGATTTGGAGGGTTCCAGAAATAGGGGTTAAGCTGCAGTCCCGGAATTCCTCCAAATAACGAAGGGAATTTGCCCGCAGCAGCAGTTTATAGGAATCATGATAACGGAGCCAGTCGGTCTGGCTGTTTGAATTTAGCCATTTTAAGCATTGATACTTCTGAAGTACTGAAGGAATATCCTGGATCATTCTCGTATCTCAGTATCCTAATAATTTAATAACTCCGGTGGTTCCTAATGAGTTCCTGGACAACATTCGAGTAATTGCCGGGGGGGGGGGGGGGCGGGGCGAAGCCCAGCATAAGAGACAAATTCCTTACTATTAAAAGTCAAAAGTCACTAAATTCTCTACTCTTGCAGAAACACGGTGTTCATTACCGTGTTCACATCAGCTCGCTGCTTGTCCTTGTTCTGAGGCAGACGAATCTTGGTCCATGATACCGTCCGTTTTCTTTGATAACAATTTTAATATTATTCTTCCATCTACGTTCAGGTATTGTAAGCGTTCTATTTCTTTAAGACTTCCTATCAAAATCCTATTTGCACTTTTTTCTTCCCCATGCATGCTGCATGCCCTACCCGTCTCATCCTTCATGACATAATCACCCAAATAATATTTCACAAGGAGTTCAAACCGTGAATCTTTTCTCGGACTTGGACTGTGATGATGGAGGCAGCCATGTTCATCCGAAACCCTGACATTACAGGCTACATACTGCCGAGACTCTGAACCACACGACAATTTAACATCACTGGTGACTTACTGCAAGAACCTAAGATTAGTAACCACAAGCGTTTCTGTCGTTCCTGAAACAAGATTTCCTAAAATGTATAGGTCTGACTGTATCGTGCCCAGTGTCGTGTGCGGGCCGACAGACCTGGCTGTGACTTATATTAAAATTTTATAACATTGACTCAGCGGCTGTCTGGCGCTGCTATTTTTAGCTCCAGCTCATCAGACACTAAAGAATTCGACGTTATGATTTGCCAAGTTGTTGTTTAGTCACTTAGGGTAAACGACTTCTATAACTCCAGATGTTTTTCTCCCACCAAAGTCATTGTGTATGCGGCACACGCAGTTAGCTCAAGGGTCTATAGAAGGATCAGTAGCATAAGAACTTTGGGATCGGCCTGTTATGTGGATCCTGCTAACGGCCTGGGGAAGTAATACTGTCCGCTCAGGTCCTCAAAGCCGTTAATGTCTCTTACAGCAGTTGTGAAATGTCGAGTTTCGTAGAGTTTTTTCCTTTACAAATTGCAAGTTTATGGTGGGAGCATTATTGCAAATTTATCTTTCGTACATTATCTTCTGAAGCGCACTTTTCAGCCTGCAACAATGGAACTTTCGCACTTGCCTTTTTTTTACAATATGTTAAATATTGTGTAATCGTAGTGCCGTATGTAATAATGTAAATTTTTTGGACACAATAGGAAAATCCATGTTTTATGAGATAAAATACATTTCTTGTCCATCAATTTTTACGGCGCTAGTTACGTGAAGTTAAGAACGACATAAGCGAATTTTAAAACATTTCGGGGTTCTTGGATCGATACAAAACACAATGGACAAGAGGTAAATGAGCTGAGGGGCAGCTCACAGAAATGGAGAATATTTGCATTGATTGTCTTCGTGAATAAGTGCTCAGAGCCACACACATGTGTACGTTCTTTGTAAGCGAATCAAAATGAACAATTTTCCACGTAAGTATCGCACAGTTTTTTTGATTAAAGCACATTTCCGACGAGGCTGTATTGTACACATACAGATAGAGTAATACCATTTGCAATTTTGCAACATTAATTTATTTACTAATATTTATAAACAAAATTAATTTTTTGTAAGTATAGACATCTAATTTTATGTTTATGGTTCTGCGCATCGCTGATCTATATTAATAATTGTCCAAGTCTGGCCACGTTGGAGGGAGGTAGCTGCACAGCACAGCATGACCAGTACCGCAGGTTGTAGTTACAGTTTTATGTACTCCTGATGATTGGTGTGGTTGACACCCGAAACATGTAGAGTGAACTTGCAGAATAATAAATAGACTGCTTTGTGTTGCATCTCGTTGGACAATTGCTAATATATAGACATCTAACTTACTATATGTTAAGGAACTGAAGTAAATATTAGGATTTATAAACAGCTAGTGTGTAAATTTGAAAGTGACTTATAAATAAAAATTGGAGCACGTGTTTAATTTAAATGCTAAGTGATTAAACTTCTGAAAGATTTTGGCACCTACAGGTTTTTTTTTTAAATTAAATACTGCTTCCACACTCTGTGCATTTATACGTGAGATTTTAAATGTTCTCGGCTGTGAAAATTTTGATCATGATTTTATGATCTATGTAATCGGGTAGTGGCTTAGGTTGTTACGTAACTACGAACGGCATCCGTCTTCAGGGAAGTAATTTTGTTTTAGTTGAGAAGCTCTGTGTTTATAAACACGGCTAAATAGTATTTTTCAGTAGGATGAAAAGGGTTGGGGGGGGGGGGGGCTTCTTAAAGCATTCTGTATGCTCAATGTCGTCGCCGAAATTTGATTTCACTGATCGGTTGTGCATGTCTGATGGCGATTTCTCTCTTCCTGATTAATAACACACGACAGCTTAATTCAACAAAAGAATGGCTTAATCTTATGAAGCACGACATTCAGCTAAATAACATGCAAAAATGCAGCTCCTGTTGCACATGAAACACACTTCGTCTCCGTTAGAAAGAGTCACTATTAAGGGTATTTAGAGAAATAACGTCTGATATTCTGAAAATGCCAATAAATGCCAGTGGACAGAAGGCAGAACATTTTAACGTTAAAAGCGGGTGGTGCAAGTAGAGAGGTTAGATGGTGCGCCTTAGTCACTGCATTTATGCTACTTGCATCGCGTCCGTGGTGAAGATGATGCCGCCCTAGAACGGCGAATTAACAAACAGGACTGGGACTTCCTTACTCCATGGAGCAGAGTCCTTCAAAACTAACCGGTCTTCAGCTAGTCAAGAAATTCCCTGCATTTTAGGGAACCCGAAGGTTCATTACCGCATTCACAAGTGCCCGCCACCTGTCTCTATCCCGAGCCAGCTGGATCCAGTCCATACCCCCAAACCCCACTTCCCGGAAGATCCATCTTACAGGACTGGGACACTTACCAAAAAAATAAAAATAAAAAAACTGGTTTGGAATTCCTCCATGATTATTTCGTCTCTCTATAAGCTTTCGCCCTATGCCCCAGCGTACACAAACGTACGGTTCTCGTGATCGGAATTTAAATTTCAAAGGAAATTAATAATGGTTGTATTGTAAGGTTCTGACGGCGGTGAACATTGTGGTATTCTGGATTATGGTACAGAGCAGTGCGTTGTTGGTTATAACACTTCGACCTTAACAGTCATCGAAATGAAATTTTAATCTCTTGACATTACTTTTTTTCACTGCTCTGCACTCCACGTGCTGCACTACGCACCACATACTTCTCAGTTGACATCTTCTGTAGCCATATCTTATCATTATGCTTCTGAGAACATCGAATCCCACTTTCCCCAACTCAGTTTTCTCAAAACACTGTCGCGCGAGGACACAGCGGACTGTCGTAATTTGTGGACCCTATTTCCTCTGTTGACGAAATACAAGGCGTCATATTGTGTTGTTTCTGTTATTTATTGCCCTTTTTAGTAACTAAGATTAAAGGTATCTGATGACGGGTTTCACAAAACACGACGTTTCGGAAACTTGACTTGTTTTGCTCAAAAGTTGTGGTGGTTCCTACTGAGCTGCCTTCCTGGAAAGGGCTGTTCTCAGATATTGCACGCAGTAATATTTTGTATCTGAGTAGACAGGATTGTCTGTTTGTTAAAATGAACTTAGTTTTGTGTGCGCTTTCGCATAGTGACGAGAAGCGCCTCTTTCCTCATGCCCTTCCGTCTGTCCGTCCCTGCGCATGTATCAGCGCGGCTCCGACTCGAAGGGAGTTCCGTAAAATTTGATAGCGGGGACTGTAATGAAAATATTTCGATGAAATCCAAATTTTATTACAGTCAGAAAAAAATTCGGACATTTTACATGAAGACCTAAATACGTGTTACTGTTTTTATTATCGTTACACCGTGCATTCTGTAGATTATTTAATTACACACACCAACACACGTACACACACACACACACACACACATATATATATATATATATATTCTTTAAGAAGTCTAAAATTTACATTAAAACATTTAAAACGACATGCTGCCACAGCACCAAATTAACGTAACGAAGTAATTCACTGAATGTTTTAAATTATAACTTTAGCAAGGAACAATATATGCTGCCTGAGGATGATCGTGTGATCGAAACATGTAGGAGCGTTTTAAATATTTTAATGTAAATTTTAGACTTCTTAAATTGTGTGTGTATATATATATATATGTGTGTGTGTGTGTGTGTGTGTGTGTGTGCGCGCGTTCATGTGTTGGTGTGTTTAGTTAAATAACGTGTTACTGTTGCTGTCTTCGAGTGCAATGGTATCAGGCTGTTCGGATAGCCGAGGGGATACAAATAACACTCTAATGTGGCAAAGTGTTAGGTTATACTTACATTGACTATTGGTTATAGATACATATGACGACGAGAGCCTCATATGTTGGATATCAGCAACTGGAGTGTGACTGATGCAGTCCTCGTGTATTGAACAAATAACGGTTTCCTTGCGGTCTTTACACATCTCTTCTGCACTAACTGTCCCCACGCTGTACAATTACCCGTTTTATACACGTATACCACCCTGCAAGCAATCACGTGCTGTGACACCACCAATACATTTGGTTTTGTCGAAGTTTCTAAATCGTATTTACCAAATATTTTCGTGAAACACGGCTCATGTGTTGATACTTTTACCATTGAAATATCGCTGCCAGTCTCGGCGTTAAATTGCTTCATCAGGTGATAATATCGTACATCTAGAAATTAGAAATTATTGAAATAGCAATGTTTGTTTACACTTTGCCACTAAATGGAATTCTGCCACTTAGTAGCGGTAGATTGTGGTTAGAGCTGAAGAGACCGGTCGCTAATTGGTTTCGTTGCACGTTGTGTGAGAAAAAGACAGCGGTGTACCGTTGTTTGCTTCAGTTTTGTATTGTTATTATTATTATTATTTAGTTTGTTGCCTAATGATGATGTGTGTTAAAACTGTATTGATGTCAGAACTATAAATGGTGGAAGTGCTAGGCATTTGTTTTGTCTAATGAAAACATACAGCGAATCAAATTAGAAGATCCATAACACTGTATGCAGCAGAGCCCTTCCTGAGTAGCTAATACTCCTACCTCAGATAGTCGAGAAATTCCCCGTATTCTATGGAAGGCGAACTTTCATTACTGTATTCACAAAATGCGACTGCTTTTCCCTTTCCTGAGACAGCTTTGTCCAGTCCACACTCTTCCGTCCTACTTTTAAAGATCTATTTTAATACTATTCTCCATCTACACTAGGTTTTCAAAGCGGTCTCTTTCCCACAGTTTTCTCTTCACTGAAACCCTGTATGCACGTCCGTTGTCTCCCTTACGTGCCACATGCCCCACCCACCCAACTCCTCCATCTTGATTTGGTTACTTGAATAATAGATCATCCAGAAAATGATGCAGAAATGTTACTCGAAATTGTATTGTTCACTATTCTGATGTTCCCATACATATCATAGAAAATATGGAGTCTGACGTTATAGAAACCGTACTGATGAAAATAATTACAGTTTTGTTTCCAATAGTAGTAGTAGCAGTAGTAGTAATGGTAGTAGCAGTAGTAGTAGTAGCAGTAGTAACAGCAGCAACAGCAGTAGTAGTAGTAGTAGCAGCTGCAGCATAGAACAGAGAAATACATTGTTTTCTGAATTGATCTTAATGACCGAGACATGAAATGGGAATTCAAAAGAGTGGAAGTGGTCGTGTCCTGTCCGTAATTTAACCGAAAATGCATACGGGAGAAAAAAATTGTAAATTTATGCTGCATCTACCGGTAAGCGAAACTGGTACCTTCAGAATAGTATCAAGACCCAGCTGCGAATGTATTAAATACGCGTATCTTTCTCAAAATATGCATAATTATTTCTGTAGCTTTTATAAAAATGTTTCTCGAATTACCAACTGTCTTGATAGTAACCTCAATTTATGCAGCCACAAGAGCGGTTTAGGTTATACGTTAGACTATTCTGTCTCTGTAGTGCGTGTTTTCCTCCCTCCTTACGAGAGGGAGGAAAATGTGTTGTGGAGCAGTGGCCAGGATGTGTTTCGTACGAAACACACCTGGCCACTGCTCCACAACACATTCCTACGCAACATGATATGCTGCCACAACACCTCGTTTACAAATACGAATTGAATTGTGAATACTGTAACATAATTTTAGCAAGGAACAATGATCCCTGATAATGATCTGACAAGATCGAAACATGTCGGAGTGTTTTAAAGTGTTTTAAAAGTGTTTTATGTGAAATTATATGTGCATTCGTTGGTTAATGAATTGAAGTGATTAAATCAGGGTTTTCGGTATCAGGGCCAAGATTTGAAGTCGGTGCCATCAGGTATTAAATAAGTGTTGTAACCACTACACCATTATTACAGATGCTGTATATATATAATGTAAGAAGCCTGGCAATACTGAACTGTTTTTAAGCAAGCTGAATATTGTACTGTTGATATACAGGGTGTGATGTTTGGTATTGAACCGTACTTTCAGTTTACAGTTGGCCGCTTCTAGCTCAGGCTTTCATTGCACAGTTCGTCAAACTGCTAACTTATGGGTGCATCCCCTCTGTTTTGCCTACATTTGCTAGATAGGGGTAGGATGAAAGCAGGGCTGGCATGTGTATTGATCAGTCGAGGCTTGGATACAATCGACTGTATAAAAATTCTCTTTCTCTAGCATCTCCCTGCAGTTGGGTGTGCACACAGCGCGGTCGATATGTCTTACTGTCAAGACAGCCCATGCGCTGCTATTTCCCATGTCACTACCAATGCACAACCGTTTTGCAAAGACCTGCTCAGCTAGACTCTAATTCATTGTGACATTGTCTGTGTTCATGAACTGACAGTAGGTTATTTCTGTGGAGTTCATCCCCTTGTGACGTATCGTACCAACAGTGACGTACGTACTGCAGTCAACATCAACAAAGTTTGATTAATTTTGTTGTTTTGCTGACCGTGCATCTCAGTATATTTATCTCAGTAATTAACCAACTTGATGCACAAAATTTTTGTTTTACAATAAGTTTATTTCATGCCTCTACATGTTTCGAGCACATGTGCTCATCA
>Ga0131853_10018283_pt1 | contig 12751 bp, 1 predicted proteins | sample TergutLab28metaG_FD_92764 | JGI IMG/M metagenome (GOLD analysis project Ga0131853, IMG submission 92764) | Labiotermes labralis P1 segment gut microbial communities from Petit-Saut dam, French Guiana - Lab288 P1 (version 2) (version 2) | ecosystem: Host-associated > Arthropoda: Insects >...
ACGCGCAGTGGACGCCGCTGTCTCGTACGGTTATATTCAACCCCCAAGGCGGGACGTGGCCAGCTCCGGGAAGGGGAACAGGGGAGCTTACGCGCACGAGGAATCAGAGTGCTGTGGATTACAGCACGGTGATGAATGTCGACAACACGGGACTGCTCAATGCGGCGCAGAATCCACCGACCCGGACAGGTTACACCTTTGCGGGCTGGTTCAATGCGGCTGTAGGCGGTACTCGTCAGAACCATAACACATCGGTGGTGCCGGGTAGTGAGGATATTACCTTGCACGCCCAGTGGACGCCGCTGTCTCGCACGGTTGTATTCAATCCCCAAGGCGGGACGTGGCCAAGTCCAGGAAGCGGTACGGGGACTGTGACTCGTACGATGAATCAGAGTGCGATGAATTATAGCATGGTGATGAACACTAATAACACGACGCTGCTCAATGTGACGCAGAATCCGCCGACTCGGACAGGTTACACCTTTGCAGGTTGGTTCAATGCGGCTGTAGGCGGTATCCGCGTGCTTCACAACACAGCAGTAACGCCGGACAGTGGGGATATTACCCTATATGCCCAGTGGACGCCAGTGGTGCAAGTAGTGAATTTCAACCCGCAGGGTGGTATATGGCCAGCTCCGGGAAGTGGGATGGGGAACCTTGCACGCACAATACTTCGCAATGGAACGTATAGCCAAGCCTTTAATGTGTCAGATGTGTTGCAAAGTCCAACACAGAGCCAACCGACTCGAACAGGGTATGCGTTTGCAGGATGGTTTGATGCAGTCATCGGTGGGACACGGATTCTTAGCAGTACGGCGGTGAGTGGGGATGAGAGTCGTACCCTATATGCGCAGTGGATGCCACTGGTAAGCGCTTGGGAAGGATTGCGGACGGCAATCGAATCGGCACCAGAAAATGTGCCACACACAATTCAAATTTCAGATAGTTTCTCAGCTCCAGCAGGGACTGCCGGAAATATGATTACGATACCAGTGAATCGGGATATTACAATTGTAAGCAATACTGCAACTGTGCGAGTCTTGACGCAAATGAATAATGGTCAGCGGCATTTCAGAGTATTAGGTCAGCTGACACTAGGTGAGAACATTACCTTAAGCGGCGGTGCGGTAAATAACACAAATAATTCTGGTGGTGTGCAGGTCAATGTTGGCGGTATATTCACGATGGATACAGGCAGTGTAATAGAAAACTGTAGATGGGTACATTCTGGTGGTGCGGTACACATTGCTGGAAACAGTACGGCGGTGGCAACATTTAGACTAGCAGGAGGTACGATTCAGAATAATAGAGCAGCACCCTTCGGTGGTGGCGTATGGTTGAGCTCGCACTCGGAGATGACAATGAGTAGCGGGATAATTACTGGAAATTCGGCAGACACTCAGATCCTCGGCTTTGGCGGTGGCGGCGGTGTAGCCATGAATGCCAATACTTCTTCATTCACGATGAGTGGCGGTACCATAAGCGAGAACACGGCGACACTTGGCGGTGGTCTATATATGGATCATGGTACGTTTACTATGAATGATGCCTCGGCACGTATTGAGAATAACACTGCAATTGAGACAGCAACAAGCCCTGGAGGCGGCGGCGGGATAATTCATGGCAATGGCACTGTCACGATTACTGCAGGCGAGATCAATAATAACACCGCGCCTGATGGTGGTGGTGTGTGGACAGTAGCGACAGGTACCAACGCTTTTACAATGACAGGCGGAGCCCTACGCAATAACCAGGCAACTACAGGTGATGGCGGCGCTATTTTTGCAGGGCGGTCAACCTTGACAGCGAATCCGCTACCACTAAACTCCTTACCGATGTTGAATATTGGAGCAGATGTAACCTTCTCAGACAACACAGCTGGAGGTAGTCGGTTCACGCCGCCAATAAATGCAGCAACAGCGACACGGATCCAGACAACATCATCGAGCGTTGCTGGAACGAATCATCCGCTCAACAATTATGACATCAATTTCAGAGTTATTCCACCTTCGGTAAGCACCTGGGAAGGCTTGCGAGCTGCGGTAGAAGCGGCTCCGGTAAATATGCCACATACAATTGAGGTTTCAAACAGTTTCTTCGCTCTAGCGGGGGATATTGGAAATGTGATTGAGATACCGGAAAATCGGAATATTACGCTTGTTAGTAATAATGCAACTGTGCGAGTTTTGACACAAGCGAATAATAATCGGCGGCACTTCAGTGTATTAGGCCAGCTGACACTAGGTAATGGTATTACATTGAGCGGCGGTATAGCAAATAACGAAAATAATTCTGGTGGTGTGCAGGTTAGAACTGGTGGCATATTCACAATGAATGTAGGTAGTGTGATAGAAAACTGTAGATGGGGACATGCTGGTGGTGCGGTGCACGTTGCTGGTAATACTACGGCGGTGGCAACATTTAGATTAGCAGGAGGTACGATTCGGAACAATAGTGCTGTACTCTTTGGTGGTGGCGTATGGTTGGGCTCGCACTCAGAGATGACAATGAGTGGTGGGACAATTACTGGTAACTCGCTAGACACCCAGATTACCGGCTGGGGCTTTGGTGGTGGCGTAGCTATGAACGTCAATACTGCTAGATTTACGATGAGTGGTGGTACCATAAGCGGAAACACGGCGACACTTGGCGGTGGTTTACATATGGAGAACGGTACGTTCACGATGAATGATGCTTCGGCGCGTATTGAGAACAACACTGCAATCGAGACAGCAACAAGCCCTGGAGGTGGCGGTGGGATACTCCATAGCAATGGCACTGTCACGATTACTGCAGGCGAGATCAATAATAACACCGCACCTGATGGTGGTGGTGTGTGGATAGTGCAAGCAGGAGCCAACGCATTCACGATGACAGGCGGAGCCCTACGCAATAACCAGGCAACCACAGGTGATGGAGGGGCTATTTTTGCAGGGCGGTCAACTCTGACAGCGAATCCGTTGCCAACAAACTCCTTACCGATGTTGAATATTGGGGCAGATGTAATCTTTGCAAACAATACAGCTGGAGGCGATTGGTCTGCACCGCCAACAAATGCCACAACAGCGACACGGATCCTAGCAACATCATCAAGTGTAATCGGGACGAATCATCCGCTTAACAATTATGACATCAACTACAGGGGTGCTATGCCAGAGCAGGTTGTGATGCTCGATCCACAGGGCGGTACATGGTCAGCTCCAGGGAGTGGGACGGGGATCCTTCAGCGTACGCTTCTCCGTGGTGGTACGTATAGTCAGGCATTCAGCACGTCGGATGTGTTACTACATCCTACACAGCACCCACCGACACGAGCTGGGTATATTTTTGCTGGATGGTTTAGCGCAGTTACAGATGGGATACGTGTTACCCACAGCACATTGGTAAGTGCGGAGGCAAGCCGTACATTATATGCACAATGGACGCCGCTTGCGCAGGTTGTGACATTTAACCCACAGGGTGGTACATGGTCGGCTCCAGAGAGTGGGACGGAGAACATTCAGCGCACGATTCTCCGCATCGGTACGTACGCTCAAGCCTTCGATGTGTCGGATATACTGCAAAACCCTGCGCAAAATCCACCGACGCGAGCTGGGTATACCTTTGTAGGTTGGTTTGATGCGGTCACAGGAGGGACACGTATCGTCAGCAGCACATCGGTGAGTGGGGAGGCAAGCCGTACACTATACGCCCAGTGGACGCCGCTGGAGCAGGTTGTGACGTTTAATCCAGAGGGCGGTACATGGGCGGTTCCAGGGAGTGGGACGGAGATTCTTCAGCGTACGATTCTCCGCAGTGGTAATTATAGTCAGGCCTTCAATGCGTCGGATGTGCTGCAAAATCCCATACAGAATCCGCCGATTCGAGACGGGTATACTTTTGTCGGATGGTTTGATGCAGTCACAAATGGGACGCGGATTCTTAGTGACATATCGGTGAGTGGGGAGGCGAGCCGTACCTTGTACGCGCAGTGGACACCATTAGTACAAGTAGTGACATTCAACCCACAGGGTGGTACATGGCCGACTCCTGGTAGTGGGACGGTGAATGTTACTCGCACGATACCTCGCAGCGGAACTTATAGTCAGGTGTTCAATGCATTGGATGTGCTGCAAAGTCCGATACAAAATCCACCGACGCGAACCGGGTATACCTTTGCCGGATGGTTTAGTGCAACTACAGGCGAGGCACGTGTTACCAACAATACAGTGGTGAGCACGGAGGCGAGTCGTACATTGTACGCACATTGGACACCAGTGGCGCAAGTTGTGAACAGCTGGGCTGGGTTGCGAGCTGCAGTGAATGATGCACCTGCAAGTGCTGTGACCATAATTCAAGTTTCAAGCAGTTTCTCGGCGCCAGCGGGGACTACTGGGAATGCGATTGAGATACCGGCGAATCGGAATATTATGCTTGTAAGCAATACTGCAACTGTGCGAGTGTTGACACAAGCGAATAGTGGTCAGCGACATTTCAATGTGCTAGGTGAACTGACACTAGGCAATGGCATTACACTGAGTGGTGGGGCGGCAAATAACACAAATGATTCAGGTGGTGTACAAGTTGACGATGGCGGTACATTCACGATGAATACAGGCAGTGTGATTGAAAATTGTAGGCGGACAGATTCCGCTGCGGTGCGTGTTGTTGGTAGCAACACGACAGTGGCGACATTTAGACTGGCAGGGGGCACGATCCGGAATAATAGCACTGCATTTCTCTTCGGTGGCGCTGGTGTATGGCTGGGTGCCCGCTCAGAGATGACAATGAGTAGTGGGACAATTTCTGGTAATACTGCACCGAGTGCATTATCTAACTTCGGTGGTGGCGGTGTGTTTGTGACGAATGCTTCTGCTATATTCACGATGAGTGGCGGCACAATTAGTGGCAACACGGCACCCAGTGGAGGTGGCGTGTATGTAGCGGGTGGTATATTCACGATGAACAATGCTACGGCGCGTATTGAGAACAACATTGCTACCGGTACAGGCGGCGGTGGGATATTCCAAAGTGGTGGCACTATCAACATCACTGCAGGTGAGATCAACAACAACTCGGCGCCCAACGGCGGCGGTGTGCGAGTAGCAGCAACAGAAGCCGACGCTTTCACGATGACGGGTGGTGCGCTGCGCAACAACCAGGCAACGAGAGCCACAGGGGATGGTGGAGCGATTTTCGCAGGAGCGTCTACGTTAACAGCGAATCCACTACCGGCAGACTCCTTGTCGATGTTGGATATAGGAGCAGATGTTGTCTTTGCAGGCAACACAGCTGGAGGTGGTCAGTTTGTGCCGCCAACAAATGCAACAACGGCAACGCGGATCCAAGCGATATCATCAAGTGTGCCGGAGATGAATCATCCGCTCAACAACTATGATATCAACTATAGGGGTGTGTTCAATATACCTAGCGTTAACACCTGGGACGAATTGCGAGCTGCGGTAGAAGCGGCACCGATAAGTATATCGCATACGATTCGCATTTCAGACAACTTGACAACAACAGGTGCTACGAATCCCGATACAATTGTTATTCCAGCAGATCGGATCATCGTTCTGGAAAGCAGCATAGCAACTGCAAATCACAATTTGGATATGCTGATAAATGGTCAACGGCATTTCAGAGTAAGTGGCCAGTTGACACTGGGCAATGGGATCACCTTGCGCGGTGGTGTAGAGGCGACAAATACAAACAATGCTGGTGGTGTGCAGGTCAGCGCTGGCGGTATACTGACAATGTTGGAGAATAGTATAATTCAATGGGTAAATCGCACTGGTGGAAATTTGTCAGATTTCGGTGGAGCTGTAAATCTTGAGGGGACTGGAACGGCAATAGGTACACGTGCGACATTTATCATGGAAGGCGGCATCATCCGAAACAACTTGGCAACTTGGGGTGGCGGTGTAATTGCCCAACGCAATTCACACCTCATTATGCGTGATGGAGTAATAAGTGAAAACGAAGCTACTTCACTTGGCGGTGGTGTGATTGTCTCTTCGGGTACATTTATTATGGAGGGCGGCATCATCCAAAGCAATACAGCGCCAAGTGGTGGTGGTGTAAGTGTCCATGGTAATGCCGCAGGATACTTTGAGATGCGTGGTGGAATAATTAGCGGAAATCGGGCTACTGGTTCTGCTATATCCAACGGTGGTGGTGGCGCATTTGTAAATTTGGGTACATTTACAATGCGAGGTGGCACAATTAGTGGCAATACAGCGTTTCAAGGAGGTGGTTTGCGGGTCACAAGTGGTACATTCACAATGGACGATGCCATGGCTCGTATCGAAGAGAACACTGCAACGAGTACCGCGATAGCTGCCGGTGGCGGTGGAATATTCCACTCTGGTGGCACAGTTACTATTTTAGAAGGCGAGATCAACAACAACTCAGCACCCAATGGTGGTGGTGTGCGAGTAGCGGCAACAGCAGAAAATGCCTTTACGATGACGGGAGGTGCTTTACGTAATAACCGAGCAACGGCAAGCACAGGAGATGGCGGCGCGATCTTCGCAGGGGCTTCAACTCTGACGGAGAATCCACTGTCTGCAGACTCTTTGCCGATGTTAGATATCCGAGCAGGTGTAATCTTTGCAGGGAACACAGCCGGAGGCGGTCAGTTTGCGCCGCCAACAAATGTATTGACGGCGACACGGATCCAGACGATATCATCGAGTGTGGGCGAGATGAATCATCCCTTGAATAACTATGACATTAACTACAGGGGTGTTGTGCAGAGAGTAAATACTTGGGATGATCTACGAGCTGCGGTCGAGGCGGCACCGATAAATGAGGTGTATACGATTCGCATCGCAGATGACCTGACAACAACAGGTGCAACGGATCGCAATGCAATTGTCATCTCAGCCGATCAAATCATCGTGCTAACAAGTAGTGAAACAGGTATAACCCGCAATGTGGATATGTTAACCAGAGATCAACGGCACTTTACAGTATATGGTCAGTTAACGCTGGGCGATGGCATCACGCTGCGTGGAGGTACAACAGCAGTAAATACGAACAACGCAGGTGGTGTGCATGTTAGCGCTGGTGGTACCTTAATAAGTTGGATAATAGTATGATTCAATGGGTACATCGTACGGGTACAGTAGGTGGAGCAGCTGTACGCCTTATAGGTAACATTGATGGAGCAGTAGAGACACGTGCAACATTCATTATGGAAGGTGGTACCATTCACAGCAATTCAGCCGGTCATGGTGGCGGTGTATTTATCTGGTTCAACGCTTACTTTGTTATGCGTGGTGGAGTAATCAGTGAAAATCGAGCTATGTCAAGTGGTGGCGGTGGTATAGTTACGCTCGGCACATTTACAATGGCAGGTGGCGCTATTGAAGATAACACAGCGTGGTTTGGCGGCGGTATATACATGGATACTGGCACAATCGAGATGAATGGTGGTACAATTCGTAGAAATGAAGCTACTAGAGCTACATCAGGTAATGGCGGCGGTGGTGTAGCTATGCAAGCAGGTACATTTACGATGACAGATGGCACTATTGAAGATAACATTGCGTTTCGAGGTGGTGGCGTGAATGTATGGGGTGGTACATTCATGATGGATGGCGCTACAGCGCGTATTAAGAATAATACAGCAACTGATACAACAGTGGCTGGCGGCGGCGGTGGAATATTCCATTCCGGAGGTATTGTCAACATTATTGCAGGTGAAATCAACAATAACACCGCGGCTAATGGTGGCGGTGTACGCGTAGCAGCAAGAGGAACCAATGCTTTCACGATGTCAGGCGGAGCTCTGCGTGACAACAGGGCAACAGCAGGAGATGGCGGAGCACTTTTTGCAGGTGTGTCTACTTTGGAAGCAGATCCATTACCTGCGAACTCTTTACCAATGCTGGACATTCGTGCTGATGTAGTCTTTGGAGGGAACACAGCATCTGTTGGGCGGACTATACCACCTGCAAACGCAACAACAGCAACACGGATTTTGGCAACATCATCCAGTGTGGTTGGAACGAATCATCCGCTCAATAACTATGATATTAACTTTGGTGGAGAATCCTTTGTCCCGGGCGTCAACACCTGGGATGAGCTACGAACTGCGGTGGCTGATGCGCCGATGGGTGAGGTGCATACGATACGCATTTCGAGTGATCTGACAACAATAGGTGCGGCGGATCGCAATGCAATTGTCATTCCAATAGATCGAATGATCGTTTTGGAAAGTAACATGGCGAATGCGAATCGTAATTTGGATATGCTAACCAATGGTCAGCGACATTTCACCGTAAACGGTCAGCTAACACTGGGCAATGGGATCACACTGCGTGGCGGTGAAGCGGAGACGAATGTAAATAATGCAGGTGGCGTACGAGTCAGACCTGGTGGCACATTGACAATGCTGAGGAATAGTGCAATTCAATGGATACATCGCACCGGTGGCAATTTACTAGATTTCGGCGGTGCTGTGAACCTTGATGGAACTGGCACAGCGGTGGATACACGTGCGACATTTATTATGGAAGACGGCGCACTCCGTAACAACAGGGCGACTTGGGGTGGTGGTGTACGTGTTGGAACCAACTCATACTTCATTATGCGTGGAGGTGTAATCAGTGAAAATGAAGCAACTTTACTCGGTGGTGGCGTGGTTATAACTTCGGGTACATTTATTATGGAAGGTGGCGAAATTCGGAACAATGATGCCGAAAGTGGCGGTGGTGTAAGCATTCGTGATAGAGCTTCCTTTGAGATGCACGGTGGAGTGATTTGTGGAAATCAAGCTCGCTCTACTGGTGGAGGTGGTGTGAGTCTAGAGTTGGGCACGAGTGTATTTACGATGACAGGCGGCACGATTGAAGGTAACACGGCACAGCGTGGTGGTGTGAGGGTTGCAAATGGTACATTCATGATGGACGGTGCTACAGCGCGTATTGCGAACAACATAGCAACCAGTATAGCAATATCCGAAGGTGGCGGCGGAATTTTCCATTCTGGGGGAACTGTGCGCATTGTTTCGGGTGAGATCAACAGCAATACTGCACCGAATGGTGGCGGTGCGCGTGTAACGGCAACGGTAGTAGATGCTTTCACGATGATTGGTGGAGCCATGCGTGACAATCGAGCGACAGCAATCACAGGTGATGGTGGTGCAATCTTTGCAGGTGCTTCGACTCTGACAGTAAATCCATTGCCTGTAGACTCTTTGCCAATGCTGGATATTGGAGCAGGGGTAGCCTTCTCAGGCAACACAGCAGGGAGAGGCCGGTTTACACCGCCAACAAACGCAATGACAGCAACACAGATCCTGACGACATCATCGAGTGTGCCAGGGACGAATCATCCGCTCAATAACTATGACATCAACTACAGAGGTGGCGGGTTGATACCAACGATGGAGATGGTTGAGGCACAAGAGACCATCGAGTACATTGAATCCATACTGCCAGATGTGGAAGATGTTCCAGGGTTGCCTGCGGAGGAAGTCAACTATGCAGAAATAGTTGAACAAGAAATACTGGAATTATCAGAGTGTGACTTATTTGCAGAGGTGTCCACTGATGACGAGGTTGCTGCTGTTCAGTTTGTATTGGAACACGAGTTCATGCGCTACATGTCAGAAGATGACTTTTTGCCAAATGAAGCGCTTAGCCGTAAGATGGTTGAGGAAGTATTGTATCGACTAGCTGAGAAACTTGATCTTATCCTTGAGCAAGTATTTTATAGTACGGTAATAGAGCATTGGTTTAGTGAGTATGTAACAAGAGAAGAGTTTGTCGCGATGCTTTATCGCTTTGCTGAGGTCATGGGATATAATACAGATATTCTGGATGTAGACAATGGGCAATTGGATCCTGGTGGAGCTATAAGCAGGGTAGAGGGTGCAGTGCATTTGCACAGGTTTATGATAGCCGTTCAATAAGCAAGGCAAGCAGGAGAGAGGGTAGAGCATGAACTTTTCCCTCTCTTAGCGACAATAGGGTACGAAATTGGTATTGCAGAGGCGGAAATTTTCTGAAAACACTTTACTGTTCATGTTTTTTGTTATATACTCACAGGGATTATTATAGATCATCTGACATTTTTAAACTCTTTGCTTCTGTTTGAATATACTGTGGCGTACAATGGTTTTTGTACAAAGAACTCAATGCGCGAATAGGAGGCAGTTTTGATGAAAATGAACTCAACAAAATATATCGCATTTTTGCTGGTGATTATTATGGTTGTTGCAAGTCTTGCGGGCTGCGGGGCTGCTTCTGAGGAGCCGTTGATTGGTCAGGGAGTCGCTTCTCTGGTTGAGGTGCAGAGCGTAGCCCCTCCAGCTGCGATTTATCAGATTTTCCCGGATGAAAGGCTTGCACAAGCAGTAGTACGTTCTCTGAACAGTGCTATTTCTGATGGGTGGATGATGAGTAGTATCGTTACGCAGATGGAGTTGGATCACGTATCACTGATTACAGGAACTCTTACGGGGACAGCAGAGCTGCCACCAATCAATAGCTTAGAAGGTCTCCAGTATCTCAGAAATTTGACCCGACTCAGCTTCATAAGTGCTCACCAGAGTCAACTCAGTGACCTCACACCACTAGCAGAGCTTACAAACTTGGAGTCGGTACTCTTGACTCGTAGCCAAATCAGCGATCTCACACCATTGGCAGGACTTCCAAATTTGAGATTCTTAACCTTGGTTCATAGCCAAGTCAGCGACCTCACACCATTGGTGGAACTTCCGAATTTAAGGTGGCTGGACTTAGATCATAATCGAATCAGCGATATTACACCGCTAGCTGGGCTTACTGATTTAGCGGTTCTGTTTTTGAGTAATAACCAAATTTACGATTTTAGTCCATTGATCCAACTGGCTGAAATCCGATATTTTCGGACGATAATAGCAGGAGACCAGCACATTATACTTTCCCCTGAGACAAGAGAGATCTCACTTTCTGTTCCAAATATAGTGCGTAATGCTGATGGTACTCGAAGTGTGCCAGACTATATAAGTGATAACGGGACATATCAAGATGGAATCATCACATGGAATACTTTGACCTCCCAGGAAGCCGTTACATATTCGTGGAGATGGAGATATGGACGCTATGAACGCGAGCCAAATTATGCAAATGATAATGGGGCACAACAAAGTAATGTTGGATGGCATCAAAATATCTCCGGTACAATCACAATTCCACTCACCTCAAATACGGTATCTTCAGAGCGTGTAGAATTTCATGCAAATGGTGGAACCCCTACTGCGCAAGTGAGGGATGTGGTTCTTGGTGAATCCTATAGTACGTTGTTTGAGCAGATTGAGAGGCCGACAAAGATACTTCAGGATGCTGGTGAAGATGTCGTAATGCAGTTCATCGGCTGGTTCACCACGCCTCGTGGTTCCGGTGTGCAAATTCACGCAACTGACATCGTGACGGCAGACAGTCCGCGTATCTTGTATGCTCGATGGAGAGGTGGTTCGTTGCCTGCCCATGTATTGACCTTCGGTGGTGATGGAGGCATTCCTGAAGGTCAGGGGATAAGTTATCACTTAGTTGCCAATGCAACCCTTGCCGAGGTATTTGCCATGATTGACGAGCCGGTGAAAGCTGGGTTCCGATTTATAGGATGGGCGATTGAGCGAGGTACGGGGGATGGTGGACAAATCATAATTCCCGTTTCGCCGACCGATCCGACGTTTGTTGGTACCCATTTTACTGCCCAATGGGAACCTATCCCCATCACTCAAATCTTGACCTTCGCTCTAAACGGTGCACCCGGCACAAACCCAACCCACACCGCCATGTTTTCCGGCACGTATCAGGCAGCTTTCACCGCCGTAGGTACCCCACAACGGGACGGCTATACCTTCGGTGGCTGGTTTGCCACTCAGGCCGAAGCCAACGGGACTGGTCTTACGGGGCAGATATTGGGAACAACGCCTGTGACAGCGGAGTCAAGCCGAACGCTGTGGGCACGGTGGACAGCGATTGCTCCGCCGCCTACATCCGTCCGAGACGTCACATTTGCACTAAACGGCGGTAGCATCAATAATGCCGCAGCAAATGTAGTACATACAATCCCAGCAGACGGTAGCATTGTCCTTGCCAATATCCCGGCGAATCCGATACGTGCGGGTCACACCTTCCGTGGTTGGTTGGAAACAAGTCCTGCAGGCAATCAAACGCTCTTTCAAAGAAATGAGGCTTTCATTACGCATCTCAGAGGTGCCGTAGGGAACAGGGTATTCACAGCCCAGTGGGAGCAAGATCGCGTTCCGGTTTCAGGTGACCATCGTGCCTTCCTAATTGGCTTCCCGGACAACACCATGCGTCCTGGGGCGGCGCTTACCCGTGCAGAAGCGGCAACCATCTTCTTCCGCCTGATTGATGACGAATTCCGCGCGTTACCAAACGTATGGAGCACAAGGAATAACTTTGCGGATGTACAAAGCGATAGTTGGTTCAATAATGCGGTCTCCACCATGACTCGTATTGAGGTGATCCGGGGCGTAACGGCTACGACATACGCGCCGCACAGAAGTGTGACAAACGGTGAGTTCTTTGCAATGCTAGTTCGCTTTAACCGCCTCCTAGATAGTGAAACCATCAGTGTGACAAGCACCGGGGGACACTGGGCAAGTATTTATGCGCAAGCTCTGGAAGAAGCAAATTTGATTGACGGCTTCAGCGGCAACCCCACAAGGCTGGATGCGCCGATCACACGTGTATTCGTAGCAGAACTCGTCAATCGCAGTGTGACAGGGCGTGTTGTGGAGAACAGA
>Ga0131853_10018284_pt1 | contig 12751 bp, 4 predicted proteins | sample TergutLab28metaG_FD_92764 | JGI IMG/M metagenome (GOLD analysis project Ga0131853, IMG submission 92764) | Labiotermes labralis P1 segment gut microbial communities from Petit-Saut dam, French Guiana - Lab288 P1 (version 2) (version 2) | ecosystem: Host-associated > Arthropoda: Insects >...
AAATTTCGTTGCAATATCTTCATTGGTGTTACAATTATTAAAGAAATGTCGGGTTCGGTAGCGAGTGGGACACACTGTAAAAAAGATCTGTACAAGTTTCTAAGTGCATTGCCCCGTCACTAGCGATTTATTCTGTTTATTCACAGCATCGGACGCTGAAATATTTTTGAACTACGGTACAAGGCGTTGTTAATTAATATTTATAATTTAATACATATGTTAAAGCAAAATGATATGCAGTTCGTAACCTGACAGACGAGCAGCAATGAAGCGGCAAATCTGCAATCAAATCAATCTGCCAAGTTCTTGGAGGAAATAACTAACCAGCCAACTAGCAGACCACTCCTTTGATAAACCAGCAGGAGCTTAGAATTTTAAGAAGCTCATGTCTTTTATAAAACCCGAATGTCATTCTCAAGAACTACTGCCTGAGGCATAATTCTGGACAAACTCACAGTATTTTGACGTTTTGCATCTCAGTATATTTATCTCAGTATTTAAACAACTTGATGCACAAAATTTGTTTCATAATGAGTTTTATTTCATGCCTCTATATGTTTCGAGCACATGTGCTTCGCCGACCGGCGGCGGCCGCCGGTCGGCGAAGTTAGTGCCAACTTTTGCGGATAGAGGGGTGTCACGTGTTCAGCGCAACGGGTCCCCACAGCCGTTAAACTATGTTTTCTAGACCTGGAGCCGCTACTTTTTTCATTCAAGTAGCACCTCAATTGACCTCACGAAGCTCACGAGGCTGAGTGGACCCCGTTCCAGACCCAATACTCCTCAGAAAATCTGGTAGCGCCGGGGATCGAACCCGGGACCTCTGTATCTGTAGCCAGAAACTCTGACCACTAGACCACAGAGGCGGTCAAAATTGTCTCATAAATAATGTAATTACACGTTTAATCTGAAAATAAAAAATACTATATAAGACAAAGAAGGACACGTACTTTTGACAACTGTGATGTCACGTTGCACGCACAAATAGAAACAGGAAAAAAAAGTGTCTTGTGTTGTATCTTAATACTTACATTCTTAATCTTCGTAGTTGCACCGTGCATGTTGATAATATTAAGTTCTTTATTTGTCCAACTAATGCACACAATTCTTATAAAATTGTTCAATTGTTAAGATCATTTAAAATTATAATAGTTGCTCCATCATGTTTCGGTTTACATAAACCATCATCAGGCAGCTCTCAGCCTGTGCTTCGCTAAAGTTACAATGTTGACTTCGGTTACATATCGTTATTTGAAGTTATCGGTATTGTTGCTGCATATGCAGGCATGCAGCCACAGTACCGTTAACGTCAAATAATGATATGTAGCTGAAGTCAACATTGTAACTTTAGGGAAGCACAGGCTGAGAGCTGCCTGATGATGGTTTATGTAAACCGAAACATGATGGAGCAACTATTATCATTTTAAATGATCTTAACAGTTTAACAATTTTATAAGAATTGTGTATATTAGTTGGACAAATAAAGAACTTACATTCTAACTTTGGTGTCCTGTCTATGAAAAGACAATGAATCTTCGGCTTCCACGAAAGGCACGTAAACCTTTAGTGTTTGCTAAACTACAGTCATCTTCTGAAGCATGCGTGGTGATACAGCAAGTGTCAGAATAATACAGGACATGACGGAAGATTCTCAACCGCGTAATATTAAATATTCCTTAATTTAAATTCTTCTTAATTTCTTTATGACCGTACAAACTTTGATTTACTTTGCTTTTGGAGGATATTTGAAACTGACGACAGGTTCGAAAATATTAATATCTTCGCACTATAAACATGCTCTGCATTCTAATGACGAGATCTAGCATAATATGGGCTACTTAGACTTCTCTTCATTTATTTGTAGGCCAGCTTCCTTCTTCGCAATGAATATAGTTTATAAATTCTTCCGCAGGCTGTTTATGTCACCCCCCCCCCCCAGTAAAATCGTATCATTAGTACACAACATAAGCAGGCATGTTAGATTCATTTCCATTTCGTCTTGATTTTCATGGAACCACCTAATGCTTTATTAATAAGTGAAGAGGAAAAGAAACCTATGGACAATCGTCTTTTTTCAGACAACCCTAATGGGAAATGTAACGGGTATATATTCAACTGCCCGGACTTTAGTGTAGGACACGTTAAATATGTTCCAATTAGTTTAACTACTTTCACAGTTATTCCGAACACCATGAGAGTGTTGGACAATATTTCTCTCACTAAACGTAGTATTGCTCTAAGTTTAGATGTGAAGTAGCCCTATAAAGTTGCAGATTAATTACAAAACAAGTGCAGAGCCAGAATTATTCAGCCATACTTGCTGCCAGTAAAGTCTAACTCTTGCACTTGTGGTTCTTAGAATGGAAGAGCACGTATTATGGACTGCTATTTCGGACTCAGCTGACGTTATGACTACGCAATTAGAGATACACCGATCACAAATATAAAGCAATATTAGTTTTCTGTAAAACGAAAATTTTTACTGGATCTTTTTTTTTTCCTCCTCCTTCTCCTCTTCGAACATTCAAACCTGTAGACGTTCCAAACAATAACTGAAGAATAAAAAACCAACTATATCCCACTTGTTATTTTATTGTACTTCTTATAGGATCAACATGTTTCGGGTATTACTATGTCCATCATCAGGAGCTCGCGACTATGATGTTGATTACCACTTTAGTTGTATCGTTCTTGGTTTGCTGTAGGTTGGAGGTTAGGTGCGGTTAGGCTGGAATAGTGTCAGAGTTGCAGGCTCAAGCACATGCTTGAGCCTGCAATGATGTGCATAGTAATGCCCGAAACATGTTGAGCCTATAAGAAGTATAATAAAATAATAAGTGGCATCTAGTTGGTATCTTATTCTTCAGTTATCAAAATGATGCGCGTTCCAATAAACATCAGGTTCCAAACAATATTTTTTCCGTCCATTCCTATACCGAAAAAGGAGTTAGCGCAAAACTCATCTTCCTGTAAGAGTGCAGGCATGTTTGTGATTCCGGTTTCTACCATTTGTCGCTTGATTAATTACGATGCTGCATTTAGTTACAGATATCAGATTAAAAGATACATTTTACAAGAAGCAGCTACTGTTAAAAATTTGCATATTTTACGCAGCCCTATACGTACGATACATCATTTCACTGTCCTAGATTAGGAGATGCTAATGTTCCTTGTACGTCACAAGTATTTGTGTCCGCCAAGCTATTACTGATGACGTCAAAGCACTCAAACCCGTCAGGATGGCCTTGTTTCTTAGGGGGAAAAATATTTTTAAAAGTTATGTGAAAATACACCAATTTTTTTAAGCGTTGAAATGAGGAGAAGCAGGTTGCCTCCACCCTGCATACCGGACAGTCATCCACACAGAATAACAAGTAACAAGTGTCGCATAAACACAGTTGTTTCTACTGATGATGGGCCCATAGAAGCCCAAAACATGTATAGATTGATAAATATAGACATACCAAGAGCAAATTGTGCACCAGGTTGCTTTTATTGTCAAGATTATACAGAGACGCACGGTCAGCAAAACATAAAATAAGAATCTCAGTTTAAGACTGCAACATTTTCAAATAAAACCAAATTTCACCATGCATGAAAACTTGTATATGCAATGATCCTTTGCCACACGTGAAAGGAACCGACCGAAGTGAAGGGACACCCCGAAGGATTGTCTAATTAAATACTGTTCAGAGCATTGCTGGCAGCACACATAATCTAGTTTTAGCGCTGCTCTACACCTGCTTCGGACCGGCCTCCACAGTACACAAACCGATACGCAAACTTCCAGCCAGTGAACTGAAGCATACCTTACAGTTTACCCTAGTGCCAGGACACTGTACCACAGAAAAATGCACATTCATGCAGCATATTATCCCATTATTCCATTACTATACTCTGAACCTCAATATTGTCTAACGCATCACTAATTACATTGCATCACTGGCTGCTACTTTGAGACGCAATCCTGCTGAAAAATAGTTCTCTGTTCCTCTACAATGCCCATAGCTAAACAACGTCTTGTATTACTTCCTTAATACAGTTCATCATTCTTTCTTTCTATTCGAGATTTAGGGATGTGAATCTTTGTCCTAAAAACGGTTACACTAATGTTATTTACTGAGGGGAATGCTCTCGTAACAGCTACATTACCTTCTTTCAATCCCGGAAAATCTTAACTCTTCCAATGTGGTCTCGGTTTTTTTCTACACTGAGCAAAGAGATCTGTTATTATTCTGACAACAAGGCCGAGTTCTTTAAACAGCTTTTTAAAAATATCCGGACGAACTCATTTTATTTTCTAGACAAACCAGAATAGCAATAACTGTTTTTTGCGGAGCTGCTAAGGCATACTGACACGTGCTCGAGCATGCGCCAACTTGCCGTTGATTCCAAATTCTGCAAAAGTACAAGATTCCATTTGTTTGTTTCAGCCTCTATAAACAACTTGTATGGGCCATTAAACGTCCCTTATGTTTGTCTCCTCTGCCAAACTCTCTCAGCTGCAGCGCAAATTGTTACTACGTCATCCACTAACAAACACAGAACACTTCCCCATCTATCAACATTGTCATCATTCAAGAAAACGTCTTGTGGGTAAATTCCAGACGCAGTAAGTTTGAACTTTTAGAAAGTTTTCATGTTATTGAAGGAAATGTTTTAACTCTGAAGGTTGGTTTGCTTTTAAGTTAGGCGCGAATGTGAACATGAAAATAAGCGATATGTCTTGGCTAGTCTGCAGAAAGCGCCCGGTACTCCTTTGAAGTAAAGGTAAAGGTAAAGTGATCCCGTTACAGGGATTGTGTGACCCAGAGGGTGGGTAGAGGTATAGCTCTACTCTTCCATGACCGCGGCATTAGAAGGGGATGAGTGGTCAGCAGCACCCCCCGGCCGCACTTTACCCCGGGAAAGACCCGGTACCCATTTTACAGGAGGCTGTGTGGGCCCCAGGGCCGGTCTGGACAGGCGGAAAATCTCGTCCCAAACGGGATTCGATCCCGGACCGTCCATCCCTTAGTCAGTCGCTATACCGACTGAGCTACCGGGCCCACACTCCTTTGAAGTACTTGATGAAAACTAAAAAGAAATTTGTCCGAATATAAGGAACTTAAGCAGGTATTCGTAACAGGTACTTGTCAGATATTAGTTTAGAACAAAATCGTAGCTTCATAAAGTTTAAAATACATCTAGGTCAGTTACTGTTAAAATTTAGAAGCGGCATTGCTGAATTTATAAAACGTAAGTAAGAAAAGTAACACAGGGCGATTCAGTAGCAAGAAGGTAGTAACGAAACATTAATAGCCTATTTTATAGTGTACCCAAAAGCCGACAAAGAAATGTATCCGTCAATATGCAACGAAAAGTAATCAAATAACCGTCTGCTGAATGTACTACCACGTACCCTTCTTCTTCTCACACCTCACGTCACCCTCTTGGTCTCTTTCAGATGTGCAATTAATCAAGATATTGAGCTACAAATTGGAATAAGATTGCACGCTGTAATAGCTATGAAAAGATCTAAGAAAACGGTTCAGGTGTAGTTCTGAGTTTCAAACCATTTGTTATTCCGTCTACTCCACTTCTGCCAGTCAAGTTCTGTCAGTGTACAATCTTATGTACTTTGTAGGTCACTATTATGTGCAGGTGGGCAAAAAAGCGACTTGCTGTATTTTTTTAGCTTCAGATTTCGAAATGTGTACTTGACCATTTAGAAATTTTGGGACATACGATTATTATAAAAAGGTAAAACCGGACGTCATAATTCTAAGCAATATGATACCACAACTGGTGTATTTAATTAAAAAATTCAGTTTCTAATCCTTTCCCCCCTCCCTTCTTCTACAAACATATCCAGACACACAAATAAAAACTACAATTCGACTCTTTATCATGTAGGTTAGTAAAATGGCCTTTAGTGATAAAGGTAGAACACAGACTGAGGGTTCCTGAGAATAAAATTCCAAACAATGTATTTGGATCCAAGGTAAAGAAAGAAATAGGAGAATGGCGGTAAAGTTAAAGATAAATATAATGGTGAGAGGAAAGGTGAACGTAAAGGTAAAGATAAGAAATTCATACAAAATTTCTCAGAAAGCTGATAAGAAAATGCAACTTTGGAAATCCAGTTTGTGGATAAGAGATAATACAAAAGGCAATTTTTCAAAATAGAAGATCAGGCTCTAAACTGAATTTATTACACACACCATAGGGTCTGGTATAGAGGTGCACAAATATTCCAGAAATCTAAGGAACACTTAAAAATTTCAGGGGCCAAAAAATGACATATAGTAAGAGCCATACTGAGGACCAACAGATAATTTGACACAATCGTACAAAATTCCATTCTTGCAAGTTTCCTGAAATATTTACCGAATTATTATGGAATTGCAAACTTTTATTAGGCTCATTTCAATTCATCAAATCAACCTTAACATAAGCTGAAATATTCATATAACCATATTATAATAAAACACATAGACACATTACCGTACCTTAAAGCGTGTATGGCTGGTTAACGTCGCCGCTGAGAGGCCAGCACTCCAAACTGAACTGCGCCACGTCCTCACATTCTCCGCGAGGATACCAAGCGTCATACATCTTATTAAAGCCACAAGTACTTGCTTCCTCTTTTTTTAAATTTCATCATTTAGGAGCTGCCTTGTCATTCGACTTTAAAGGAAAAATCATCGTTAAAAAAAAGAGCCAATCAATCTACTGTTCAGTGGTACTGTAAATAATTTTGGGTCATTTTCCATGCAGCGAATGTGAGAACTCTATATAAATCAACTAATTTCGCAAGCAAATTAATCAAAGATTATTGTGAAGTCGAAAACAAAAATAAATTTGGGAAGAGCTTCAGACGCGTCTGTGTTCGGTTAAAGGTACTAGATGCTATATGGCTCCCGAGACTTAAGCGCTTGTGGCAGTAAGCGGAATGATTCTAGACGAAAAATTCTGGCGAGGTGTTCTGAGCCTGCGATAATTTTTGGATTACCTGTCTCATTCTTTGACCTTGCGGCCCGCAGAACCTGGAACACTACTGATCCAAAAAAATTAAAACAAATAATATGCTGTGTTTCTTTCAGGGACCGGATCTCGGTCAACTCAGTGCCCCATAACTAGTGCTTCTTCTTCTCGTTTGGCTTGTTGTGCTCTTTGTAGACAAGAACATGAGTTTGCCTGTAAAGGCCTAAGGGCAAATGAACATGTGCTCTTAATGAGTCTGAACGCGGTTGTTTTATGGCAGTCTTCGTTGAATTTGTTCTAGAAATTCTACAAATAGCACATTCATGTCTGTGTGAAACCACGTGTGTCGTGTTCGTTGTTGTTGTTTGTTGTTTTTGTAGGAGAAACTGCTTACTGGAGAAATGACTCAAGTGTCGAGATCAACAAAAGGAAAGCGTCGAAAGCAGAGAACGCAAAAAAATTGCTTCGTGGAGCGTCAAACAGCATTAGTCAAGCGGGTCATCAAATTCAGTTTCTATTTATTGTCCATCTCTAATCTCTATCCCAATTCTTGTTACAAATGGTACATTAATATACGTTACTAACACAGCAATTATTTAATCATAGAGCAGTCCGTTAAAAAGGGCACCCCTTATTTCAGAATTATACTACTTCTTTACTGCCCATTAAAAATATTTATCGGCTTTTCATACGGTAAATTACACACACACACACACACACACACATATATATATATATATATATATGACATTATTACATCTGTGTAACTTCCTAAAAATTCTGAAATATCTGAGAGATGAGGGTTGTTTGAACGCACATCTTCCACATGAATTAAAGTGAAATGCCAACTTGATGCAACGATGTAATTTTATTGATGTATTCTTAACGCTACATGTTTCGGGTACATACGTCCATCATCAGGAGCATTAGACGTAGATGGTGCCGTGCGACTCGCACGGCACCATCCGCTCCGTACACACGACCTACGCAGCGGCTCTCAGGACCACCAAAACTAAACTAAACTCCGTGGCCTTAGTCCGCACGCGAACTATACCGACAGACAGGACCACCACCCATCCAAAAACTCGGTGCAGGAAACCATATGCTGCAACTCAACATCTAATGCTCCTGATGATGGACGTATGTACCCGAAACATGTCGAGATAAGAATATATCAATAAAATTATCTAGTTGCATCAAGTTGGGATTTCACTTTAATTCATTATCTGACGTTCTTGAAACCTGATATGCAAAGCTTATCAGCGAAAAATAACCGAGTGTTGCACTCTTCTCCTACCAATACAGTCTTCGTGAGAACGTTTGGTGTATTAATACAGCTCAAGTTAATGTAAAGTGTAGTAGGTTAGAAACTTAGAGGGTGTTTGGCAGCAATATGCCGAAGGAAATATCTGAAGATAAGAGACAGGCAGTAACAGCAGACTGTATAAAACTGTGTACTGGGGGATATAGTTCACTAGATAACATTAGAATTATAAATGGAGGAAAGGATTAAAGGACATGAAGAACGTATGGGATAGCTGAAAAATGCATGTAATATTTCACTTAGACTATAGGAACAATAGAGGTCACCTGGGAATTACTGGAGTGGAATGAAGGATGGTATTAAAATGGGCCCTGAAGAAATAAGGCGTGACGCTGTAGTCTAGTTTCAGCTGACTTATAATACGTTCTACAGGCGGTTTCTTTTGATCATAGTAATCGAATTAAGGGGTTCTATAATTCGTAGTAATTCTAAAACTATATGTTCTATCCGTCTAAAGCAATTTGTTTTTTGGGTGATATAAAAGCTTCGGCTTTCAATCAGGCATTATCAGGTTGAGTGTAAGGAAATAAAAGACACAACTTTACAACTGTGAAAAGTTTGTATATAGAGTTGTACATTTTACCTTCCGCCTTCTTCTACACAGCCTGGTAATGTCTTATTAAAAGCCGAACATGTACTTGAAGCTTCGTTCTTTACCACTAGCATACAAGTTGCGTTCAACAGGTAAAATAATTCACTTTATTATCTGTATCACGATGGATGATTCACCTTAAGATTTTCGGGTTAATGGGTTAACGACAGTCAGATTCTCAAGGAAAACTTAACAATATGTATTGTTACGTTTATCCTAACTTTTTTTAAACACAAATTTAGTTTGTCGCTGGACTTCTTTTGTTAATTCACATCCTTGTTTCCGAATATGAGAGTTTTCATTTGGTGCTCGGACATGAAAATCTGAACTTGTAACTTTGGTCGTCACAGTTTCGAGTAGATGTTTCCTATTTACGTAAAATAAGTATTTTGATCGCACTTTGAAACAAATAGAGACAAATGCGTTCTGCTGCATTTTATGACGCAGTAGATCCATCAGCGTCATCCGTGAGAAAATATTGCAAAATCTACGCATTTTACAATTCTAATGTGAAATGGAGCATCTGTAGAAATGCTGCAAAATAATGTCTTTCTTTGTCTTTTCTCTGTTTCAGATGCTTTGGAATTCTCAGGCATGGTTCAGTGGTCCCTTAGGTTAACAGAAAGCGCGCAATGTGACAGTTAGTAAACAAGGAATCTGTAGGGACACACGGCTTTCACATAAGGGATATTAATCTACTCCTTATTGTGATTTGTACAGCTGCAACCCGTAACAAATATTCAAGACCTGTCATGCCTCATCAACCATGTATTCCTGTTACTTGTTCCTACATTTTCAAATGATACAATAAAAAAAAACACTTGTCGATCATTTACTGTAATTGTAAATACTAACTGACTTTGTAAAACAGGGTATTTCTTCAGAACATCAACGTAGTTGGGCAGGTGAAAACATTTCCTACATTTTTCAAATATCGAAGTTTATTATCTCTCAAAACTCCAATACTAGGCCGCATAGTGAGTGACATGTTTTTCTGGAATAAGTACGTTGTCAACTATACGCATAATATATTCTCTCCCGAGATGTCCATCGCTTAAATTCCTTGGTGTACAACACTTCTAATTCTAATGTATACACAGAAAATCGGGATGTGTTTTTCAAAATGCAACCGGACACACGGTGAAGGCTTAAAACCAAACATGTCACTCACTTTGTCGTAAGCAGTAAACTTAGACACAGACTCTACTGTGTTGTTGGTAAATATTTTGACATCTAAATATTTGTACATGTGTAGGGGATAACAAGTGACATGTTTTGAATGCAGTATTTGGAGATGGAAGAGTGAATATGAGTTAAAGCATTGCTGAAGTGAAATTAACAGGTACTCGGCTTCAGTACTCGAAGAAAAACCTGCTCAGATCAACTAGATAAGAAATGTTAGAAGAAGGGGAGGGGTGGGGGAGAAAGTTGATAATGTGTGAGATCGGGGCGCTGAAAACATGCATGCATGGGAGAAAGAAATTAATGGGAAGGTAGAATAGTTACGTCATGAGAAACTTTGTAATACACGAGCACCAGGTTAAAAAAGTTCAAGAATTCGGCAGTGCATATAGCACGCATGAGGAGTTATGAATGTACACAAAATTTGAGTCGGTAAACCTTAAAACAAAAAAGGAGACCCAGACACAAATGAGATAATTATTTTAATTAAATTGTTCTTAAACAAATAGCTTGTGAATGCGTGGAAGGGATATGTGTGGCTCGGAATAGGGACGAATTCTGGACTTCTGTGAACAAGAAGGACTGCTTATGATTCCGTATAATGGGATTCATTTCTTGGCCACATGGGTTAATGTAAGGACCGTGACGGACTAGGTAAGCGAGTTTCGACGGTCAACATGCGGAAGGATAAAACTTCATGGTACATACAAGCCAAGCGTAAACTCCAGTCATTTCTTTCGTGAATATCTTGGAGAACAAATGTCTGAAGAGAATGGAGAAGTAAACACGTAAATATGTGAGTGCCCAAATACTGAGGTGACCAAAACTCTGTAACAAATGCAACAAAGTGAATGAACTCTTGATTGGTTTGTAGCCTCGAGATTAATTTGAAGATAGCCAGCCCTGCGTCATACAAGTGTTTCTGTAAACATGCCCACAGAGCGCTCTCTTCCGCATTATCTCCATTCATTGCCTCTCCGTGTGTTTTCGCACGTTACTCTCTCACTCAGCCTGATCGGCTCGACAGTTGCTCAGTTTCAGGGTATGAAGCCATATTTACTGAATTTATAATGCAAGCTTCTTTATCTTGCACCCAAACAAGAATTTACTAAAGAAATTAATATCCAGTGGAAACAGCTGTACTTATATTTTAGCGTATATAGAATTAAAGAATTCAGTCAAAGAGGCCATAACTTCTTGACTGCTAAAGATGAAATAAATATATTCTGTCCAAAGGCAGGGAACCATTACTCATAGACAGCGTTATACCACAGGGAGACTCTTTCCTCTGTAGCACAGATGTGAGAACCTCAGAACCTCAAACTTTACAAGCAATAAGTAAAAAACAAAAGATTTCTGAACACTATATCAACTTATGAAGAACCCATGTGCATAAAAGTTGGCAACAAAACCCTCAAAATTCATCACAAACCGCAAGATAATCATATTCAATGCATGGAGTACTTTAACTGGCCAGGGTCCTAAGTTCAAATCTTGGAATGAGCGTCCAAAATATGAGACAATAAACTGGTGATTCGGGGTTTATCCGGTTTATGTAATGATCCTGCAATTAATTAAGAAATGTGCTTCGCATATTTTAAATATGCGAAGGGGGGTCGTAGTTCAAATCTCTAATTGCTGTCTTCACATATGACACGCATTCATAAGATGTAAAGCGGTTTATTAAACCTCATTAGCACGATGCAGCTTGCATGCAAGTTCGCCTTTTCCTAGAAGTAGCGGAAAATACGCAGATGCAAATAATTATTGTACGCTACGGGATTAAGTTTAGCGACCACACAGGATTATTAGTAATACATGTTTAGAGCAGCACGGCTAATGTTAGTTGGGATCATCGCCAACAGTATTCATTTTAGTCGACCTGCATGCTAAATAAACATAATCAAGCACTTACAAAAGCTCGTCAGCTCCCTTCAAATTACTTCCGAGATAATTCCGTGCTAACAATGAGAAAAATTTAAGTTTGTAAAACAGTGAGCCGGGAAATTCAAATGGACGGTTAGAATTCAATCTATCTGGTTATTCAGCCCAAAGTAATTACCTTCATTTTTCCTTTTCGGTACTAATAAGTGAGGTGAATAAAACAACGAAGTTCACAATTCTTCCGTATTCCATGTTGCTATCTAGCCCAAATTTAGGCCCAAATATTTTTATTAAGTTCTCCGTTACAGACGTTGTACAGTTTGAGAAGCAATTGCCGCTCTTCTCCAACGGGACCGGTTCTGCAGAATGTGGACCTTCGTCCAAACTACTTTACGTTCCCCGAATCACAGTATGGACCACTGTCAGAACCACATTATTATTTCCGAATCACAACATGGACCATTTTCTGAGCCACATAATTATCCCCGAATCACAATATGGACCACTGTCAGAGCTACATTATTATTTCCGAATCACAATATGAACCACTATCAGAACCACATTATTATTTCCGAATCACAATAAGGACCACTGTCAGAACCACATTATTATTTCCGAATCACAATAAGGACCACTGTCAGAACCACATTATTATTTCCGAATCACAATAAGGACCACTGTCAGAACCACATTATTATTTCCGAATCACAATATGGACCACTGTCAGAACCACATTATTATTTCCGAATCACATTATGGACCACTGTCAGAACCACATTATTATTTCCGAATCACAATATGGA
>Ga0131853_10018285_pt1 | contig 12751 bp, 12 predicted proteins | sample TergutLab28metaG_FD_92764 | JGI IMG/M metagenome (GOLD analysis project Ga0131853, IMG submission 92764) | Labiotermes labralis P1 segment gut microbial communities from Petit-Saut dam, French Guiana - Lab288 P1 (version 2) (version 2) | ecosystem: Host-associated > Arthropoda: Insects >...
TGAGGGGTGCAGGGGGCAAGCAGCTGCCATAAAGGCTCATGTTGCTCACATCGCTGGATGATGCAAAGGCACAACCGGCGTGTTACTGCGGCCCCTGCCGGGGGAGTCTGAGGGTGCGGTCGGTAATGCCGGGGCTCACGTTCAGTCTATTGCCGGGTATCGCTAGTTGACGACCGTTGAGCTACCGATCTGAACCCCCTCAGGATCCTTTTTTGCTCCTCCACCGGGAAAGGCAATGAAGCGGCTCTCGCCTCCTTGGAAACTATTTGTTATAGCGATGGAAGCAGCCCCAAGGGTATGCCGCTATACTTTTGCCTTCATATAAAAACAGGGTTATGTGACCTTATGAAAACTACACTGAACACATTTATACATTCAGGCGGAAGACTGCTCTGTGTTGCGCTTGTCGCCTTGTTTGCGTTGTCCGCGTTTTCGGGCTGCGAAAAAACCACAGAACCTCAACCTGTTCAGTCGCTAGCTTTCGCTTCATATCGCGATATTCCCGGTATTACGGATGCCGAAATAAATAGCATTGAAGCACTTAAAAATAAATACGATTCTTTTATTTACGGTATGCCGCTCAGTACTGAAGCGTTCATTGAAGAAGACGGCACTATCGATGGATATTCGGTCTTATTTGCCGAATGGCTGACGCGGTTGTTTGGTATTCCGTTTATTGTCGAAAACTGTGAATGGGTCGATACCCTTGACGCCTTTGCGACCGGCAAGATTCATTTTAACGGCAGCATGGTCCCTACAGAAAAACGCTATGGCGCCTTTTTCCAAACCAGCGCCATCGCCCAACGCTCTATTGTTTACTTCCGCCTTGCCCGCAGCCGCCCGATTGCACACCTGATACTGGAGCGTCCGGTCAAAATTGGTGTGCTTGCAAACACAGTGTCCGCGGACCTTGTCGTTACATCCCTTGAACCCGGCACTTTTGAAGCTGTATTCATTGCGGAAAACAGTGATGCTTACGACCTTCTCAAAATCGGCGCTATCGACGCCTATGCTCATTCAAACACCACAGAGGTTTCTTTTGACAACCGCGCCGATATAATTACCGAAACATTTTATCCGCTTGTTTTCACTCCGGTATCTCTGACAGCACGAAACCCGGAGTTTCAGCCCATTATTTCCGCTGTGCAAAGAGCCTTGCAGCAAGACGGCACACTCCAATATTTAGCCCATTTGTATAATAAGGGACATGATAAATACCGCAGGCACAGGCTCTTTTCTCTGCTTACCGATGAAGAGCATGCATATATAAAAAGCGATCCTGTCATAAAAGTCGTGATGCAAGCCGACAATTATCCCCTCAGCTTTTATGCCCAGCGTACAAAACAATGGCAGGGAATCGCTTTTGACATACTCCAGGAAGTGGAATCACTCACCGGGCTGTCCTTTCGGGTGATTAACGACCCCACGATGCCCGTGGCCGACTTGATAACCATGCTTGAACACGGTGAAGCCTCTCTGATTTCCGGACTCATCCAAACCCCCGAACGGGAGGGACGGTTTCTATGGCCGGAAAATGTAAATATGACCAATAACTATGCCCTTATTTCAAAATCGGCCTTTCGCGATCTCGAAATCAATGAAATTTTCGGCGTCAGAGTGGGCTTGCTGCGCAGTGCGGCGCACACTGAAACCTTCCGGCGTTGGTTTCCCTTCCACACCAATACCAGGGAATATGCCTCCTTGAACGATTTGATTGATGCCTTGGACCGTAACGAGATAGACGTGGTGATGCAGAGCGAAAGCTGGCTCCTGCGCTTGACAAATTACTATGCGCGTCCGGATTTCAAGATCAATATCATCTTTGACAGCCCTTACACATCCAGCTTCGGATTTAACAAGAATGAAGCTGTCCTGTGCTCCATTGTTGATAAAACGCTGAGCAGCGTCAACACAACCGAGATCACCAGGCGGTGGATGAGCAGGGTTTTTGACTTCCGGATAAAGCAGACCGAGGAGCGGCTCCCGTGGCTTATCGGCTTGTCCGCCATGCTGTTGTTAACGCTTGCCCTGCTGTTGGTTGTGTTCGTTATAAGCAGAAACACACACAAACGCATAAAGCTCATATTGGACGCGACGCCTTTGGCCTGCCGCTTGTGGGACGAAAAATTGCACCTTTTTGCGTGCAACGATGAAACCCTGAGGCTCTTTCAGTTGAAAGACAAGCAGGAATATCTTGAGCGGTATAATGATCTTTTCCCGGAATATCAGCCCGACGGACAACGTTCCCTTGAAAAAATACAAATGGCGTTCAAAAAAGCGCTGGACGAAGGAAGATATGTCTTTGAATTTATGCACAGGCTGCTCGACGGTACGCCGCTGCCATGCGAAATCACCCTTGTCCGCGTAAAATATGGGAAAAATTATGCCATTGCGGGATACACCCGTGACCTGCGCGAGTATAAGCGAATGCTGGCCCAAATCCAGGAAGGACACGAACGCACAAGGCTGTTATTGGACTCAGTGCCTCTGGCCTGTCATTTGTTTGATATGAACGCGCGCCTGTTTGAGTGCAACGAGGAAAATGTCAGATTGTTCAAGCTGAACGACAAACAAGAGTTTATGGATAACTTTTTCGCTTTTGTGCCGGAGTATCAGCCTGATGGCCGGCTTTCTTCCGAAGTTGCCGCCTTACATCTGAAAACAGCCCTTGAAGAGGGCAGATTCGTCTTTGAATGCATCCACCAGGCATCGGACGGAACGCCGATACCGGCGGAGGTTACCCTTGTTCGTGTCGCCTATGAAGGCAGTTACGCCATAGCGGGATATGTGCGCGACCTGCGTGAGTATAAAAAAATGATGGGCGAAATCGACACAATGACCCAGAGCCTTCGTGACGCCAACGAGGCCAAAAGCGTTTTCCTTGCCAATATGAGCCATGAAATGCGCACGCCCTTGAATGCCGTCATTGGCTTGTCCGACTTGACGTTAGAAGCAGGGGGGCTGGACGAAAACGCGAATATCAACCTTGAAAAAATACACCGTGCCGGAGTGACGCTGCTGAATACCGTCAACGACATCCTTGACATTTCAAAAATCGAAGCGGGGAAGCTGGAACTGCCCCCCGTCGAGTACGGCATGCCAAGCTTGCTTAACGATACCATAACCCAAAGCATAATGCACATCAGCGAAAAGCCTATCCAGTTTATTTTAACTATTGATGAGACCTTTCCCGCGAGACTCTACGGGGACGAACTGCGTATCAAGCAAATATTCAACAATTTTATGTCCAACGCATTCAAATATACGGATAAAGGGACAGTTGAACTGGGAGTGAGCTGCACACGTGATGGCGACACAGTGTGGGTGACCGCTTATATCAAGGACAGCGGCGTGGGTGTAAGCCCGGAAAATATTGGCAGGTTGTTTGAGAACTATGCTCAACTGGATAAGGGAACCAACCGCAAAGTCATGGGCACCGGGCTTGGGCTTCCCCTCACGAAAAAGTTTGTCGATATGATGGGCGGCACGATAACCGTGGAAAGTGAATACGGAAAAGGCAGCACCTTTACGGTAAGATTCCCCCAGAAATTTGTGACGGATGAGGTAATCGGCGCGAATGTGGCAAATAACCTCAAAAGCTTCCGCTATGTGGATCAAAGGCGCAAACTGCACTCCAAGATAGAGCGGATCAAGTTGCCCTATGCCCGGGTGCTGGTGGTAGACGATGTGGAGACCAATCTTGACGTTGCCAGAGGTCTTATGAAGCCCTACGGCATGCAGATCGATTGCGCGTCGAGCGGCCAGATGGCTATTAACGCCATGCGCGATGAGTCAATCCGCTACAATGCTGTATTCATGGATCATATGATGCCGGAAATGGACGGAGTGGAAGCCGTAAGAATAATCCGTGAAGAAATCGGCACCGAATACGCAAAATCCGTTCCCATCATCGCCCTCACAGCCAACGCGATTGCCGGGAACGAAGAAATGTTTTTAAGTAAGGGGTTTCAGGCCTTTCTCTCAAAGCCTATTGATATTCCCCGCCTTGATGCGGTAATCCGCCAATGGGTGCGGAATAAAGAACAGGAAGAACAGTATCTTGAAAAGCAAAACGCCGCAGGCGCGCAAATGTCGCCAAACGAGCAGGATGAATGGAAATGGCGCAATGCTGCCGGCAGAAGGAGCGGGATTGACCGGCGGGCGCTCGGCATGGGCATTGCCGGGCTGGATTTGGATAAAGGAGTGGATCGTTTCGGTGGTGATCGGAATGCGTACTTCGGTGTCTTACGTTCTTTTGCGACCAATACTCCACTCCTTCTCGATAAAATTAAGGACGTAAGCAAGGATAATCTGGCCGATTACGCCATTGTTGTTCACGGGATAAAAGGGTCGAGCCGCAGCATTTGCGCGGATGTAGTCGGCGACATAGCGGAAACGCTGGAGAACGCGGCAAAATCCGGCGACTACGGTTTTATAGCCACCCATAATGCACCCTTCCTGGAAGCCGCCTATAAGCTGGTGTCGGAAATTGACGCGATGCTTGCGCGAATGAACGCGAATAGCCCAAAGAACAGAAAAGATGCGCCGGACAAAGAGGTGCTGAAAAGGATATTGGAAGCGTGCAAGTGTTATGATATGGATATGCTGGACGCGGCTGTTAAGGAGCTTGAATCTTACGAGTATGAATCCGGCAACGAGCTTGTAGCCTGGCTTTGGGAAAATGTGCAGCAGTTCAATATTCAGCAAATCATTGAAAAACTGTCAGACTTGCCGGATATCGGGGCTCCGCCCCAAACTCCCTGAGGGGACTGAGACTGAGGGGGCTCAGATCAGTGGCGCAAAGGTTATCAGCAGCGATACTCCCAATGGGATTAACGTGAGCCCTAGCACTACCGTCCGCACCCTCAGACTCCCCCGGCAGGGGCATGATGCCCCTGCACCCCTCAATTACAGGTAAATTGCGGGGTCAAGGGGACTCAGTCCCCTTGCAGGGAGGTTTGGAGGGACAGCGTCCCTCCAAAAATAACGTGGTGAACGCACGGCAAACATCGGTGGCGAATGAGTATGCAACACAAAAAGAACGAATATTTTGACCTGCCCGGTCTTTTGCAACAGGGCGATGCGGACCTGCTGCAAGCTGTCAAAGCTAATCCGTCGCTGTCGGTCGGCGGGTATTTTGCCATGCTGTCGGAATTTATCAACCTTGCGCCGGAAGTCATAAGCGCCTTGGAAAAATTTGCCAAGCTCGACGCTGATAACCGGCAATGGATCAAGGTAGAGGGCATGATTGCCCTATTGACGAACCTTGGGTGCACCGCATGTATTCCCGACTTTTATGCCATAAGCCATGCCCGCGGGGGAGGCGACTGGAGACTCGCCGCCTTTCACGCTAAAAAACTCCTTGACGAATACAACGGCCTGTATTTGCGCATATTGGAGACAAGAAGAACAAACGTTCCACACGATGAACACAGCCCGGACGACCCGGCTCCGGCCCATGAACACCATGCCGTTCCTGATGCGGCGACAAGTCTGAAGGAATATATAGAGCGTCTGGGCAATGAGGAAGCTGATCGTAGGGCTGTTGGTGATGCCTTGGGCATTCTGGCGGCTGTATCAGAAGAAACGCGCCGTAAAGCTGCCGCCGAGCCGCCCCGCTCCCGTATCGGATGAAGCTGATCATAATAAATCCTTGGTTCTTGCCGTGGACGATTCACCGGATATTCTTGCGGCTGTTTCATCTGTGCTGAGCGACGAGTACAAGGTGTTCAAACTGCCGAAGCCGGTCATGCTCAAAAGCGTTTTGCAGCAAGTAACGCCGGAATTATTTTTGCTGGACGTTCAAATGCCCGAATTGAACGGATTTGATCTTATCCCCATTATAAGAGGCCTTGAGGAGCACAAAGACACTCCGATTATTTTCTTAACGTCTGCGGGAACAATCGACAATATATCAACGGCCATTGCGCTCGGAGCCTGTGATTTTATAGTAAAACCGTTCAATCCCACCATATTGCGCGAAAAAGTGGCAAAGCATCTTGTGAGGAAAAAATAAGCTTAAAACAGAATACGGCAACAATTTTCTGGATAAAAAGAAAGGCCGAATCCTTGTTCTTCAAGGTATTTCGGCCTTTTTAAGTCCTTCAGAGGTCGTGGCTCCTTGTACCAGGGGCTGTTTCCAAAACGGCGCAACTGGCAAAATTTGTGGAGATGAAGCATGGCTCATGATTATCGAACTACATGTCCGTCATTCGGGAAACATATGGATGCGATAGATTTTGTAGCCCTGGACGTGGAAACCGCCAATAAGGACATCGGCTCCATCTGCCAGATTGGCCTGGCCGCTTTTAAAGACGGGGCCTTGATTCAAGAATGGACAAGTCTGATTAACCCGGAAGAAAAATTCCATTTTTTTAATATCAGGATCCACGGCCTGACCCCAGCGGACGTGGCCGGGGCTCCGACCCTGCTTGAGGTGGCCGAAATTCTGCGGGCCTGGCTGGATCAACAGGTGGTGGTCTGCCACACCATGTTCGACCGGCAGGCGCTAGCCCGGGGCTTCGCCAAATACGGGCTTCCGGAACTCACCTGCCGCTGGCTGGACTCTTGCCAGGTGGCCCGGAAAACCTGGAATTCACCGGACGGCCACAGTCTTCCAGTCATTTGCGGCATCATCGGACACGAATTCAGGCATCATGACGCCCTGGAAGACGCCAAGGCAGCCGGTGCAATCATACTGGCAGCAGGGCGGAAAACAGGGCTGGCTCCGGCTGCCTGGCTGAAGGGCGAAAAGATACATCGTATGGCGGGCGGCGTTGCCTCCTCGACCTCCTGAAAGCAAAAGCCCCCTCCAGGCAGAGACAGGGACTGATAGCGGGCAAAACAAAACGGCTCTACGATGAGGTGGAGGAGGCTGAAGAAGAAACCCCTATGCCCATAGACTTTGCGAGACTCCATGAAGTCACGACTGCTACAAAAATACAAGTCCCGCTTGGCTTTTCAGGCTTCGCGGGACTTGTCGAGATTGTAATTTGGTGGGATGAACGCAATCGAGTTGCTTGCATAACATACTGTTTATACTGTTTTAATCCAGCGGCCCTTTTTAGAATACCAAGAAAAATACCAAAAATTTTTAACGCTGTCCTATAGGCAGGGTCACTCTCCTTTTTGCGCGGCACTATCTCCGACAGCCAGCCTACGCAACGTGGCCACAGGCCCCCCACGACCCCGGCAAGAGCAAACGCAACACCGTGTGAAAAAGGTATTGCGTTTGCCATGACTTTGGCTGGAATTGCTACAGCAGCAAAGAAGTTCCTATGACTTTGTGTTGCGTTTGCCGAACAGCAAAGCCCCCACCTCGGCAAGGCAGGGGCGTGGTTGTGACCAAGGCTGGCGCGTTTATTCCTTGGCCTGTGCGGTGGGCTTTTCCCCGATTGTTATCACATCGTGAACCTTGCCGGGTTCGGGGTCTTCTCCTGAATAGTAGCCGTAGGCAGCGAATACATCTATTGAAATGTCCTGGATGATTGAGGCCAGGCCAAGCGGTGCATACCCCTCCAGGGAAAAACCGTCGCCGTCATTTTTCGAGGCAAAGACCTGTTCCAAAAAACAGAGCCGCTCCCATGCCCGATTGAGCAGGTCTTGTGCCGCTTCATTGGCAGTCATGATGCCGTAGCGCGTGTGGTAGGCGGGGCTGTTGTCATTCGTTGCTGGGGACTGTGATTTTTTAAGCATAAGGCGCCTCAGTGGTTGGGGTTGAAAACAGAAAAGGCGGAACTACGCTCCCCGGCCACTGAGAGGCCGCCTGAGCCTCACGGACATCAGGACGTTGTTCCGCCAATTTATAGACGCGCAAGGGCGCATTGCTGGCAGAAACAAGAAAACCCGCTGTTTTCATCCTGTGGGGCAGGACAAAGGCGAGGGGTACGCCTCTCAGTGTTTGGGCTTTCAGAATGCTCCAAGGCCGGACAGGTGTCAAGGGGGATGCCGACCAAGGAGTTATTTGATTATGGGAAGCCTACGGAACACAGGCCACACGGCCATCGTTGCGCTGGCGGAGGGAGAAGCCGTCGACCTTGCCGCCGCTATTGTCGAAGACAAACCACGAAAAGCCAGGCTCCCCGGCGCTCTCCGTACCCGTCCAGTAGCCGCCGCCGGGCAAACCGGACGGCCAAGGAGCGCCCACAGAGCCAAAGCCGTCAATGGGAGTGCCACTCGGAATATCGCCAGTTATAGAATTGCTGTTGTTAATACGCGGCAATCTTCCGCCCTGTCGCTCACACCACTTTTTGGCATCAGCCCAGTTCCTGCGGATCTCGGAGTCCAAGGCAAAAAACTTGCCGGTTTGGGCCAGAGGCTGGGGCTTTTGAATATTTTGCACTTGGGAATTTCTACCCTTCTTTTCGCTTTCAAACCTCTTGATCAAAGCGGCAACTTGGTATGGGTCTTCTCCTTTCTGAGCGATTTCCATGAGTTTAACTGCTTCTTTATGTGGCTTGTCGCCGATCCAGTCGTACACCCTTTGGATGTACGCTTGCACCTCGGCTATACGATTTGGATCTGTTAGCAGGTTAAAGTAGTCAGGGACTTCCTTTTGCAGGACTCCCATGAACCATTTGTTGTGATCTTCAACGGTCTGTCGCGTTTGTTGCCCGGAAGCCAGAACACTCCCTGGCAGCACGACAAGGCTCAACAGGAACACGCAGCAAAGACAGATAGCCAGCCTTTTCATATCGGGCCTCCTAAAAGCCAATCTTGCGCCGCTCTTTTTTCGGCGGCTCCATGAGTTCGCGGATTGCTTCAAAGACAACCTTGAATTGCGCATCGTACTTCTGCTCCAACGCGCTAAGTTTTTTGGAGAGTTCTGCGTGAGAGGCGAGCATACCGCGAAGCTGGACGAAGGCCCGCATGATGGCAACGTTGACCTGAACGGCCCGCGCACTGTTCAAAACCGAAGAAAGCATTGCTACGCCTTGTTCCGTGAAAGCGCAAGGAAATACCGTAGAATGCTTCAACCGAGAGAACCGGTCACAATTTGTGACCAGTTCAGATTTTTCTTCCTTCGTCAGTCGGAACATAAAATCTTCGGGAAACCGCTCCGCATTTCGTTTGACGGCCTGATTGAGCGCTTTGACGATGGCCCCCCACCGCCGCCGCGCCGATTCAAGATACTGCCGGAGAAATCCCCAGGTGACATACTCAGCCCCGGCCCTGGACCCGGCAAAGAGGAACGGCACACGATATAGGGGTGGGACAGTGGGACAAGATAAATTATTGCTCATGGGAAGCCTCCAAAGAATAAAAATCTGTCCCTTGAGAAATACGAGTATCAGACTCCATAGCACCAAGCCGTTTTTTCAATCTGCCGACAGCGCTTTTACTCATGCCCATTTCTTCAGCGGCATCCCTAATATTGAAGCCCTCGGCAAAGAGCTTGCGCAACTGATCAAGCCTTGCATCTTCAATGTCTCTTGTCGTCCATGTAAGCGCCTGTCCCGCTGTAAACAACTGTGCCTCGAATGGCACAACATCTGCGCCATATATACCTCTGGCCTTTGTCAGGTGTACTTCAAACCGTGCGCCCTGTTCCGTGCGATAATCTCCGGGTCTATCAAGCCTGATCACGGTATCGAGAATACATCCGTATAAAATTTTCTGAGATCCCTACGCCCGTCCTCAGGTGCATATGGGTCTGTTGAAATGAGGGGAAGCTGTTCACGCCCTTGTGCGCTCCGCAGTAAGCTCCTGATTCTTGCAGGGGTCAGTCCCAGCATGGCTCCTGCTTCATCAATGGATACAAACTCATTCACCGCTCAACCCCTCTCCGTTGCCCTCTGTGTTTTCCCGCCCCGGCCTCCAGAGGTAGAGGCTTTTCGCCCTGGGTAATTACGCCAAGGCTAGAGGCGGGAAATTCGGTGATGCTCCCGGTCGAGCGGGACGCTCGCACAGTGCTTCATGAAGTGAAGCCTACTGTGCTATACTTTTGCTCTGCTCAAAGACTCCTAACGGACACGAAGACGACCCCATTTGCACAGCCTCAAGTACGCGGCCCGGACTGTTCCCGTAGCCCGTCAAGGTACACGGCCCACTCGTTCATCATCTTGCGGCGCTCAGGCAAATACTCAGCATAGTTGTACGCGGCCCGGATGCTGTTGCGCTCACCGTGAGCAAGCTGACGCTCTATCCAGTCCCGGTTATAGCCCTGCTCATTAAGCAGAGTGGAGGCCATAGACCGGAAGCCATGAACACACATCTGCTCTTTGGTGTAGAGCAGGCGCCGAAGGTGGAGACGTGTTGCAATGTCCATGTTCAGCGTTTAGGCAAAATTTACCCAAAGTGTCAAGCGTCGTTTTTCATAAAGCAATAACTAGCAAAGAAGATTAGAGGTAGCAAATGGAAAAGCAGTTATCTCTTGACCATGCACTCATCAAAATAGTCGAGGAAAAAATTGAACAAATGGGGAGTCGAAGGCATTCCGCATTTGGCCGTTTTGTCTTTGGGGAAAGCCACGGCGTCAGGGCTTGGCGGCTCGCACGTATTGGCGGCAGGCGCAACATTACGCTTGATGACGCCTGCCGCATGGCTGAATTTTTTGGACAAAATATCAGCGAGTTCATCGCGGAGATTTATAGTGAGGCCGTGGCAAAAAGTCTGTTTATCCCGGCGGAGAAGCGAAAGCCCGTGATTCTGCTCATTGATGCGGTCAAGCGGCTGCTGGCCGAACGAGGAACCCGGCCCTCAGATTTTTGGTACGCCATTTTTGGGAATACAGGCGCAGCCATTTGGGAAGAGTACGCGAAAGGGAATTTCGCACGTCCGATCACCTACGAGGAAACGCGCAAAATTGCCGACTTTTTTGGAATGAAATATGCGGAGTTTATGGAGTTTGCGAATCAGTGAGGTGTACTACTGTATACCTTCAGCCGGTTAGTGAAGGCGAGGAGATGAAGCATGCGTATCGTGAAAATGACAGCGATAATCATTGTGGCGGTGTCTTTGGCCCTCTTTACAGCCGCCCTACTCAACGCGATCATCAACCCATCGCCCGATCAGGCGACCGCTGACCGTGTTATCAATGCCCTGATCTGCGTGTTGTGTTTTTACGGCATCTTCCGCCTGAACAAGAGCTTTAACAAACTCCGGCGCAAAACCGGATCGCCGCCTGCAAAAGATGCCTTTGACCCGGAAACAGGCGAAGTTTACGGGTATGACACGGCTAAAAGCGGTTTTATGGATCGTTGGGAGGACGGCCTGCAAGTCCTGTGGGAAGGCGAGGAGCAGATCGCGTTTTCCTATGAAAGCAACGACGGCAGGAAAAGCCGCCGTACCCTCACGCTTTACCGCGTGCTGCGGAATCAGAACAACGCCATTTATTTTCGTGGCCTTTGCCACCTTCGCAGTGAGGAACGCACCTTTGCCGATGCCGGGATCACCTCGAAAATCACACACAACGGTAAGCGGTACGATTGGGAAGATTTTGTCGAGCAGCGCCTCGGCGTGAAGCTTGATAGCTGAAGCCGCAAGCCGCTGCGCCTTGACTTTTTTCATGAATGACGCTAGGTAAATCTGGCCTGTGTGGCTGATAAAATGACCAATGCCAGCGCGAACAGGTTTTCGGCCCCGTATCAGGTGCAACTGATACGGGGTTTTGTTGACAAAGCATTCAGTGAACACATTGCCAAAGGCGGCGATCATTGCTATTTATTGACAGGAGAGGTGAATGAGAAAGAAACGCTTGGCGGACTGGTTGGAAAAAATGAGCGCCGCCTTTATGGTTGGAGCCTTGCTCACGGATAAAGGCTTTATAGTTTGCGTGGGTCTTGGCGTTGCTTTTTTCCTGATGGCCATGCACCTGACCGACAAGGAGGGTAAGGCATGATAAACATGACTGCTGTTTGGGTGGTTGGCATTGTTGTCCTCACTATCGGCGCTATAGGCATTTACGCCAGCAAGAAAGGATGGCTGAAATAATTTGTTTCTATCGCGTGCTTGACTCCCCGGCCCTGGGGCGAGTTCCCCGGATTTCGTGAATCCAGTCTACTGCCCCTGTCGGAATGGCTGTTCCTTCAGGGGTAAACCTGTTTAGCGTCCCCCTTGCCAACGCCATAAATAGTCATGCCCCGGCAGGCCAATCCCGCCGGGGCATCAAACTGAGGCTTACCTTTGACATCAACAGGGACTGTCCCTTGTCCCTTGGCCGGGGCGTTCGCGCACTTTCCGACCGTCTTGTTTTGTCTGTTGCTTATCCGCGCCAGCCTTGTCAACGAAAGGAATCCATTTTTCAAAAAGCATCTTTGACTTTTTTCTGCTTTACAAAGAGGTAAATTTTACCTAAACGTAAAACATCTTCACACGCTGGAGGTGTTTTATGTCTTTTGGCCAAGCCGCCCTCCTCACTCCTTGCCCGGCGAGTCTCTATGACGCGCTGGATGCCGAAGGCGTCACGGTCTTGGCCTGCGTTCCGGTCGGCCTGGCGGGTAACCTCTATGGAAATTGGCTCGGGGAAATGCTTGCGCCGTATACTTTACCCACACTGGCAGAAGCGCTCCATTGCGCCAAGGAGCGCTTGGTCGCCGAAGCCGCGCTCACCTGTTCCGTACCCGAAGCCTTCGCCAAGATTCTGGAAGAAAAGGTCCGCGGCGGAATGTTCGGCTTCTCCTATCTGCTCGTGTCCTATTCCACCGGTGAGCAAGCCAGGCTGATTATCTCCCCCACAGCGGAACAGGCCGCCATCACCATGCTGGAAAGCAAAAAGCCCAAAGGCGCACAAGGCAGGGCCGGGAGGCGGCAA
>Ga0131853_10018287_pt1 | contig 12748 bp, 7 predicted proteins | sample TergutLab28metaG_FD_92764 | JGI IMG/M metagenome (GOLD analysis project Ga0131853, IMG submission 92764) | Labiotermes labralis P1 segment gut microbial communities from Petit-Saut dam, French Guiana - Lab288 P1 (version 2) (version 2) | ecosystem: Host-associated > Arthropoda: Insects >...
ACTAATGCAATGTACTCACTAATGCAATATAATCACTAATGCAATGTACTCATTAATGCAATGTACTCACTAATGCAATGTACTCATTAATGCAATGTACTCACTAATGCAATGTACTCACTTCCCTATCATCTGGAAATTCAGAACATCACAGTCATATTCAAACTGCACTGAAAAATATTTCAAGACATTTGGGAACTAAGTGTGAAGCAATTACTGTTTATCTACAAGTAACCTATCTTACTAAGAAGAAATTAAATTGCTTCAGTTGTTTATACAGAATGATGATATTTAATTAATATTCATCACTGATGTACATTTGGACGTACTTTTCACATTGCCCCTTTTAACTACTCCACTTTTGATTGCAGAAGCATTTCACTGACAGTCACAATATGTTTTCTGTTAATAAATATGGAATTTCAGTTACATAATAACATAGCATAGCATGTTTCCAAAAAAAATGGCAGTGTCTCGCAAATTGGAGTCCTTGGGATGGCAAAGTCATTTAGGTTTAAAAACGTGTTGAATATCTGAAACAGCTTCTGTCTGATTAAATAATGAAAACTTTACTTCAGTCTTCAAATTCACATGTATGTTTAATATATTAAAACCTCAGTATTACATTATGCAGTCTTACCATTATATAATAATAGGAATAAATATACTCTAAAATTAACAGAAATGTTTCAGATATTCTAGGTGGTGCTGAACGCCATTATGACACACATTGTTTATGAAATGTAATGATAGCCAAATATAATGCAGTCTTTCATGTGTCATGTGCAATGATAGTGAGAGTACACAAAAGGCATAAAACCGAATTTGTTGTCATTTGCTAACATTTAACAATGTTATTAGCAAGGAAGTCACATATTTACATTTCACAGGATTGTAAGTGCGAAAGTATACACCACAATCGTACATACTTATTATACATTTCAAAGTATCTGTACCTGGAAATATTTATCCATGTAAGTAGACTTATGAATTGTTAGTTCAGCCTCTGATAACACTTCATATATCTTCAAATGTGGAGACCCGTTGGTGAAAAAAACTTTGCAATTCCATTATTTTCTTAAATGTGTTCAGGCCCCTTGGAGCCTAACGATGGTGCGCAGTCTTATCCTAGCAGCAAGCAATCAAGACAAGGACCATTTATGCACCACAAATTCCAGCACTCCTAAGTTCTCACAACCCTGTACTCCGGATGTCACACACTGAAGTACTGAAGAACTATTTCCTACTACTAAAGAGACCAATGCAGACACTTGCATAATTTAGTGAATCTAATTCAAACCACAGCAGTACAGTAGTAATAACTCCTTCTCCAGAGTATGCAGTACTGATAACAGAATTTTCATAGCAAAATATTTAACATGTTGATATTACACATCCTCTGAGTTCAGCATAACTTGCTTCATTATGCACTGAAACTTTGGTGGCCATGAAGAAGCTACGGTACCATAGCGGCACATAAAGAGAGCATCACTACGTAACAGGATGAAAAACTGAGAGATTACAGATGCAGCATGTTCCATGTGGTTATGATGTTGGAAATTTTAAGGTAAAAAGAGTGCTTAAACAAATGTGATAATGCTATGGTTAAAATATAATATGGTATACTGAACGGTAAAGCATAAAATACTGATAATGAAAATATGGCAAATTGTGAGAAAACCAACAGCCAAGTTAATAACATCAGTCCTTTTATATAGGTAGTGAATATATTAAAGTTCTCAGTACTAAAACAAGGAACTTGTTTTGTAATGCAGACAGAATACCACATTCAAAGTGGATTTTCTGCAGATAATACTTGGCAATTATCCATGTCTTTTGTACCTGTATAGTGGAACAGGGATGTCTTAAAGAGCACAGTTCCTCAACCTACCTTATCGGATTCAGGACACCACAGCTGTTAAATGTCAACATCTGTTTAGGTAGTTCTTTGTGTCTAACCACCGTGTGGCTGATCAACAGCGTCAAGAAACATGAAAGCCAATGCAAGCAGACTGGAGCCCAACAAGTCTCCAAATGCAGTCAGCAGCGGAATGGCCGAGCTGTCTGGGTCCACCTTCCATTTCCACATGAGATGAATCAGGAGATGAGCAGTATACAGCAGAATCATCACCTTCAAATTGATAAACAACATGTAAAGAGAAACAGCTCACTCTGCAGTCAGTTATCCTGTTTAGAAGAGTTTGTGTTGTTTTGAGACAAATGTTGAAGAATCTGCAAATGACAGTCACTTGAAGTGTCCACAACAATGTAGGTGAACATTCAGGTCTGTATGTCTGGATGTAACACTGTATCACTGGGCTGGTGTCCACTAATGCTTCAAAAGAACCAGATTCCTTTGAAATGTTGAGAAATATTAACCCAGAAACACAGCAGTACTATATCACAGATGATCTGAATCCTCTTAAAAAGTTCTTTAAAAATTTAAAGCAAAATGTCAGTATGTTATGGTCTTGAGACATTTGCCTCCATTAAGAGGTTGTCAAAATTGTCAATAGTTGTTATGGAGATACAGCGTGGCACAAAAGTCACTGGACACATGATATTTTATAAGGCCAGGTCAGGTGCACTATGGGCTTCGCCTTATGTTACAGTGAAGTTTCCCATGTCTGTAGCAAGTACATACTTCTAATACACCAATGCCATGCTCATGTACTCATAGGAAGAGAAATTTTCTAGACATAGCAGATACAGTGTGGAACGGCTAAACTTCTAGGGAGGAGCCAAAGAATAAAAAACCAACTAGATATCACTTGCTATTTTTATTTTTCTTCTCAGATACTCAACATGTTTCGGATATTAATATGCCCATCTTCAGGAGTTTACGACTATGTTGTTGAACTACCACATTGGCTGATTTCGTTCTTGGTTTGCTGTGTGTTGGAGTTAGGGTGCGGTTCAGCTAGGGTGGTATCCGGGCTGCCGGCTTCAGCTGGCAGTCTGGATACCACCCTTAGCTGAACCGCAGTGCAGTGGTGCAGTTCTCTTCCTGTCATTTTGCAGTCAGTTCGCGACTCTGAATGTGTCATGAGCAAAATGGGTACATCTGGTTCAAAATATTATGCAAGCATTTTCGCCCTTGTATGTCTTCTATTCTTCTTCTGTATGTACAAATTATAATATGATGTACTACACTCCTGTTAGAGAACATCCTGTTATATCTGGATACATTCCTGCAGAAATGTATCAGTTGACACAAGTTTAACTGAGCTTGGAGTGTAGCAAAGCACCCAAATGGTAATGTGCTTAGTCTTAGCTATTAGCAGGTTAGAATCACAGGTTAAAATAACACCCAGGAAACGAAAGTGACGGTTCTGTCACGGTGTGGACTAGACACTTCCAAAGAGTGAGTGAACCCAAAAAAGTGGAATAAGGTGTTTAGAGAACAGATTATCCAGGACATATAAATAAATTTTGAGACCCTCTTACATTGAAAAGTGACCCCTGTTACTGCCATTTGCACATTGGACATATGGCAAGTGACAGACACATAACAATTATTATCCATTAAGAAAATACCATCTCTAACAATAGAATTTACAGATTTTTTGGGTTTGATAACACAGCACAGAATAATTTGACTTTTTTTATAAACAATGATGTTGAATGAGGTGTGAGCCCTGACACCCTTGTTGGCAACAAGGTGTGCCATTTCATTAAGAAATTAACGTGTATACTAACCACCAATTGTGCACTCATAGCACAATACACTCACCTGCAACAAAGTGACCGTTAGATAAGAGAAGACAAATGCAGCCGTTGCCGTTGTGTATCCCCAGTGTATATAGTCAGCAACAAAGAAGAATACTACTTGTCCAGAAAGATTCATGCTTATCAGAATCCTTGCAGTTGCTGCGTGTGGCACTGTGACACAGAGACATGAACTGTATGTACTATGTGGACTGCTCTAGGCTTACTCTTAGACACTGTAGATAAGAACTTACAGAGACGTGAAAAAAATTTGTCCACATATCAAGCTGCCTTTTTAATAGGAGATTATACAAGTATTAAAGCTGCTCCCTGTGCCCTAATTCCAGAACCTAGCAGTATGTGGCAAGATATACAATGATGTATTTGGAGAGTACACTCATGCTTTTAAAATTCCTTTACAAGTTGTTTGGTATCGACAGGCACACAGATAGAATTGGCGAACATCATCACCAGCTTTTAGCAAGTATGCCTAGTTATGGTGTTATCAACAATCATGTCTGCACTTCCAGTTTTCTGGTGTCATGCACCAATTTTCTATTAACATATTTTCCAGCATGCAAATGAAGTGTGTGTGTGTGTGTGTGTGTGTGTGTGGTGTGTGTGTGTGTGGGGTGTGTGTGTGTGTGTGTGTGTGTGTGTGTTTGTGTGAGGGAGGGAAAGAGAGAAAGGCAGCGAGAGAGGGAGAGGAGAGAAACAAAGACATAAAGAGAGAGTCTGGAAAGGGCATACATCTTGATTTTCTTTCTTTTAATTATTGTCATTTGTTTTGAATTTCAGTTGCCAGTTCAGCTGTGTCAGCATGAACAGGCTCCGCTACAACCTGCTTGGAACATGTCCTGATCTTCCACCTCCATGTGGCACTCTGAATGAGAGTCAACTTCCTTATCCTCAGACCAGTGGTATATGTTATACGCATAAAGTTTAAAATTAAATATTTCGTCATGTTGTATTTGATAACCAACGTGAATGTTATATTTTTGTCAGTCCACTACATCCCTATTTTATGTATTCAATAGAACATTCACCCAGTCTCACTGTATGTTTCAGCAAATTTTGTGTGGAAGTTTGCCTCTTGATGGCAATCAGCAAATCAGTGTGAGACTGAAGGGGTGTTCCATCCAATATACTGAAGACTGAAAAATATAAAACCCTGACATAATATCTAAAGTTTTGTGTACCTTCTAACCTTTAGGAGACACATTTAAAATGTCAATTGCATCCTGTGACAGTCCGAGTTTTTCTGGATTAATGTGGACATTTAAATTGCTACCAAGAAAACACACAGAATTAAAACAAAATGTTTAAAGTTACCATCAAAACACAACAACAGTTTATAAACATCAGTATTTTATTGTATCTGTTTATATTTATACGCTGTGTTGTGTTTTGATGGTGACTTTAAACAATTTTTTTTTTTTAATTTTACAATTCAAACACAATGGAATTTCCTTGATTAAAAAAACAAACAGAAACCAACTAGGCCATTTGACAATACATTTGAGATACCAGCCTGTGATCTGTTAGGATGGTTTAAACACAGTACTTACATCCTTTAAATAGAGCTGCCCAAGGTGAAGCACATAGCCTTGTGTGGGGCGGTATAATACCAGGCAGGGAGGTTTGGTGTAACATTGTGGAGATGCGACTAGATTGGACTGAAACCAAGTTCCCTCCAATGCCATTGATGATCGGTTGAAACACGACAAAAGAAGTGTATATGCCAACTACGCTGTCCAGCACAAGTCCCCCAAATCTGAAATTTGTTCCACTCATTATTTGTGGTATATAAATTGTTATGCAAATAATAAATCTAACTTAATTCTTCATGCTTCTGGGATTTTACACAGTGTAGATTGGTAGTTTGTTACTGACATTTCGGGACCAGTAGGTTGGCCTGAAAGGTTGGTAACAAAGTACCATTCTATGCAGCATAAAATCTCAGAGGAGTGCACACCCTTGAAGAGGCTGATAAATCCTTAATTTATATAGATTTTCATCTCTGCAATGAAGATAACATGACGCTCTGTCACACATGGATACGGGCAGTTCTTATTTGGGCTCTTTCCTAGCCCTCCCATTATCACAATGAAGAAGAAGAAGAAGAAGAAAAAGAAGAAGAAGAAGAAATAATAATAATAATTCAAAGGGTATTCATTAACATGGAGGCTTAACAGCACCAGTGCCTATTATAAAGCCAGCACAAAGACAAAAACACAACACAGAAACAGTAAAACAAACAAAACCAAAACACTAAACAGATAGACAAGATCAATATGTCAGGAAAAGGTAATACAAAAGAATTTCTTGGACAAAAACCCTAATCTGTGACATAAAAATGCCACAGATTAGTGCAGAATCTGTTTAAGGAAGTAATGGGTTTTCTAGAGACATTGACATCTTGGCACAAATGGTTAGGAGTTGAAACATGCCTAGCAGACAGTTTTTAACAACAGCAACAATAAATGTCATATTTACTTTTCCATTTCTTTTTAGAGTCTAATAAGTGTGCTATATGGAGTAAATTCAAGATCAAGACCACAAATTATGGAATAAACAATTCACAGCAACTTACCCACTTATGAGCAATGCAGTTAAGACAGGAAACCATCCTGATTTCAGAACTGGCCGTGTATACTCATTGTGCAGAATTATACTAATCCAGAGGGGAAGAAGTAGCAGGTAGGCTACAATTATAATTATCAGGATCCAGCCTGCACTATCTGCAAGAGAATGTGGTCACCATGCAGTGAAACAACTTCATGCTCTTGTAGACTCTTACCAATTTGTATACCACACAGCAAAACACGTTCATGATACTGCAGACTCTTCCCTATTAAACATATTATAAAGTAAAATAGGTCCACATACTTAGGAATTCCATTTGTTATTCTGGTTAATACGTTTTGCAGTTTTCCCCAATGTGTGCATATGTATGAAAAATAACTTAAAATATGTTACGATAATTCTTCTTACCACTTGTCCCAAAACATTAATAATAATAATTTATGTTTTCTCATTTGACACCATTGTAAGTAAATTAACTGAAGGAGATGTTGCTAATTCCAGATACCTTATACCACAGCAATGTTATGTGGCCTGCATTTCAATTTGTAGACCTACTCAGTTGCATGGAAGAAAGTGCATATTGGCAGAATGATCTAGAAACTTCAACAGAATGCAGTAAATCAGCACAGCAGAGTTCCAGCTCATCAATTTTATGGGATTCAGTTTTTCTGGGATGTGATGCCATATTGTTTGGTGTGTGATGTATTGTTGGACTGCGATGCCTTCATCTACAGCAGTTCAAGCATTAAAAATGGAGGCACTATGATCCTTTAACACCCTGGGAAACACGCACCAAACAACTCAGCTTCACACCAGAATCCTAAGCAACAATGTTGCTACAACCTCAAATCTTACATCATCAGTCTACTCACCATGAAAGTTGAAAAATGCTGATGCAATCTGAGCCAGCAAACTGATGGAGACGACATCACCAATGCTGGCAGCCACAGGAGTAGCTATGTTGTCAGGGTTCATGTGCAGACGGTAAGACATCACGATCACTCCGATCATCGCCAAATCTTAGTAAATGCAATAAGAGTGTAACTGTCAGATGCTGATATCTGGATTATGGTGAACAGAAACTAACATTCCATGCATACACAGAGTGCAGGAAAAACTGGGCACAAGAAACCTGCAGATGAACAGGGAAATTGAAAATGCAACCAAATGTACAAGGAAAAACCATTTAGAAGACATTATGGTATGAAGCAAAGGCCAAATGTGGTAGTTCTCTGACTGATGTTCATGTGACAGAAATCGGTGGTTTTGTTCATTGTACATTTTGAATTAATGTTCTCTACTTGCTCCACCCTACACACTCACACATGCCGTTCTTAATTCCATTGGATGGTCATGTGAGAAGGCATTCCAGAAGATTTGTGTCTCTTGCATTTTCTTTCGTCCTAAGATTTTCTATCAGTTTCGATTATTCATGTTATTTCTAGGCGGGTTCATAAAATTTTGAAAAAAAATAATATCAGCTTCATCGTGTCTGTCCGTCTGTCTGCATGGAACAACTCACTTCCCACATGACAGGTTTTTAAATGAAATTTGGCATTTCAGTATTTTCTAGAAATATGTCAAGAAAATTCCAGATTCATTAAAAATGTAACAAGCATAATGACAACTTTACATAAAGATGTATGTACATTTATGATCGAATCACACTGAATTCCTCCTAGAACGAGCTGTAGCTGTAACTAAAGCTGTAGAGGAAATCATAAAAAAATTTTATGTTCAGTAAATTTTTTTTTCTGAAAATCACACCACTTATGAGACAATGTTGAAACACAGGATACAGCAATGCATGCCACAGATGACCATATGGTGCATGCACATTGCATGCTTGATACCTAAGGCTACAGACACATAAACAGAATATGTAATACTTATTGCTTTTCCACTGCAACAATGGCGCAAATGATCCTTAGTATTACGTTTACACATGCATTGCTTCTCTTATTTGACCCATTTTTCAGCCATGTGGTGGTTTATGCTAGAGAAACTTTCTCTTTCATATTATGTTTTGCCTTCCGAATTTCTAACCATCTCCATTGTTCATGTGCACCATTTTCACCACATTCTGTACATAAAATATTTGTTTAATTATATTGCCAAAAATATTCATGTTATTCAATATAAAATAGACGTGATGGTCTTTGTTAATGTGCGGCTAAGGATTTGAAGTAAGGGTGAAAGATAGAAGGTAGGAGCACCTCATTTATTAGAAAAACACAAATATATCATTAAATGTATTTATTCTGAAATGCCTTGTATAGCAAATTTACATAATCCTACAAAACTTGCAAAGTTTTGTGAGTAAAGCATTCCAGTATTCTGTACTATTACATAAATAATACTCATCATAGTTCAATATGGAACAAAATAGTAACCTTGCCACCCAAGCACTGAACATAAGCTGCAGTGCAAACTGGGAATACTACATTAGTCTTTAAATCTTTAAGTATCTGATGAGTGCAGTCAATGAATGGCATACACTATGTTCAACGAACTTGACATAAATTCATAAAATATGATACTGACAACACATGGCAGTTAGAACACAGGAGAAAGTAACACAGGCCACTGCTCAATTGTATCCATTGTTTCATCAAAACACAGAAGTAAAAAATGTTCAAATACTTTTACTTGATCACAGAGTTTATTTATCAAACTCACTTATGTGTAGGACACTACTCAGGTGAAAAGATGTCCAGTACCTGACATACACAGCTTCATCCTTGGAAGTAATTTCTTGCAAAATATGCTAACTATTTATATACATTAACCACAACACTCTTATCAGCCTGATATACAAAACTCAGTATCCTTGGTTGAGGACAATTCTTTGAAACTAATGTTGATACACTGAGGTACAGAAGAGACAGCTGAAGATTCAAGTCTGCTGGATTGTTACATTGTGTTGACTGGTGAACAGTTAGAGACATTTCAAAGCATTGCAGCACCTTCTACTTTAGGTTTGGGAAATCTCTTCTTAAAGTGTTTGGTCATCCAAGACAGAGGCACTACAATCCTCCATAACATAACTACTTACCAGGTAACATAGTGTAACTTCCCACAAGACTTAACTCTTCAGCAGTGCTGCTGTAGGAAACTCAAATAGCTCAGAAAGTGCACGTTGCCACACACTAGACATTTTAATTATGCTGTAACTATAGAGGAACAGTACTATACCAGAATCCACATCTCACAATGTTGAAGGTATGTTCGCTTTTAGTGATCTAGCCATTTCAGATACATGCAGAACTGTCCAGCTGTAAATGTCAGACTGTCCATGCCTAAAAGCAAATGTATGTATCACACGGATGTTGGCAATTTTTGAGTGCTTCAGACACAACGCTTCACAGTGGTTACTGGTGAGCTTCTATAAATCCATCAGTATAGTGGCTAGGCTATGTGCTGGAAGATCCAAGTTCCATTCCTGGCAGGGTCAAGATGTTTTTTTTTCTTTTTCGCTGAAATGTTCAGGCCACCTCTGAAGTCCACCCAGCCACCTATTAAATTGGTACTGGTGAGAGGGGCAGCCAGTGTATAAAGCTGACCACTCGCCTCCTTGTAGAGCGGAAGTTAGGAATGAGTGGAGCTATACCTCTGTGTCATCATGGTGTGCACAGGGGCAGCTTTACTTTTTACCATGGTGAGTACTGAACAAATTATTTGATTATTCATGATACTTGTACATGAAATGCAGAAACATTCATGGACGAGACAGTAATCAGTCATGGGGATTACTGAAATGTAGGAAGAAGCCCTTTATTTTAATGGATGTAGCAGTTCTGATACACATCAAAGCACACTGTGTGAATTCATGCACACACACACACACATACAGACACTCATTTACACATACAGCATGCATAAATGTAATGGCCACAAAGTTACTGTATGGCCATTTAACCTACCATGAGGATTTGTATGTTTGTGCCATACATCTTGTACAGCACACCATGGGCCACATTTTGCACAAAACAGATAATGACAGTGTTGCCACACACAAACTTCTAGTTTCACAGCACATGGTGTGCAAGTGTGCACATACTGAAGAACATGTTAAGTAAGTATGGTACAGGGACTTCTTCACTAGCCTGTGTACACTCCTAATGCAATAGAAGGAAAAACTAACTCCTCAAATAAATCGGGATTAAATTAAATATGTATAAATGGAACAAAATATTTCACTTGCAAATTCTTATCATTTTCAGGTATGTTCGCAAAATGACGACAAGCGACTATTAGAGGCGTCATGTCTGTTTGTCTGTCCATCTGTCCACATGGAGCACCTTCCCACTGGACAGCTTTTCATGAAACTTGATATTTGAGAATTTTTTGAAAATCTGTTCATAAAATTCTAGTTTCATTACAATAGGACAAAAATAACTGATAGTTTTACATGAAGAACAATTTACATTTTTTATCATATCTCACTCAGTTCTTCTTAGAATAGGAATGTTTCATGAAAAAATTTGTGAGAAAAATCGAAACTCAAGTTTTATGTTCTGTAAATTTTCTGAAAATGGTGCCAAATATGAGATAATGTTGAAAAATGTGGTACAGCCTGACAGGCCACACATGACAATACAATAAGGTGCATGCACATTGTATGCTAGATAAATGAGGCAAAAATACATAAACACACTCAGAATATGTAATACTTATTGCTTTTCCATTGCGATAATTTTTACACACAAGTGCCTCAACCTTACGTTTGTCAATACATTGCCTCTCTTGACCAATACTGAGTGATGTATATTTTTCAGTATCAGTCAAGTAGTTAAGACACAATAACCGAAGTTCTTTATTTGTAAGGTGTTCTACACATCTTAAATTTATTCATGCTCCTCCAACACAAAGCTTCTCATGTAACTAACCAACCAACCAACTAACTAACTAACTAAATAAAACTGACTGACTAACCAACTACCTCCATGGAGCAGAGTCCTTCCTTAGAAGCTAACAGGTCTCAGCCAGTCAAGAAATTACCAGCACTTTCAGGAACCCGAAGGTTCATAACCACATTCACAGGCGCCAGCCATCAAGCCTGATGTCCTGTAAAATGTTCTGTAACATTGTAAGTTTTTAGGTGAGGAGATGTTAGCACCTCACCCAACCCCCAAGCTGGAGGACCAACCCTTGTCGGCTGTCCGCGACTGCTTATTCAATGTATTCGCAGCTGCCCTCCATATTGGAGGCCATTCCTCCATCCGCAACCTGAGGACGCGCCATGTTGTGGTGACAGGGACCCACATAACATGGAACCTTCTCATGTTCTCAGTAGTATCAGTGTATACCTCAAACTTTCAGCATTAGATACAAAATATATGTGTTTAACTAAAGTGATATCTAATTATGACAACTTACCAAGTATAAAACAGGAACTTGTTGCAGTGGTAACGCTGGAAGCACTGAGAAGCACAGCATCATTCACATTGAATTTACCTCCCACGAGAGCATTCATGGAAACTGCAAACAGTGACACCAGTATTGCCGCCACAATGGCTTGTACCTGGCATTAAAAAGAGAACATTTTGTGCTAAAAACATAACAAAGAAATATTCCTGACATCATCATGAATAAATCATTACAGAAATGAAGCAACCATAACATTTAAACTATTACAAGGAAAATTCAAACAGCAGAGACAGTTTTAATTTACTTCCGAAATGACAAATGTAGCAATGCAGCAGACGGCAGATATCAGCAATGTGAAACTTTGACATTTTCTAAATAATAAAGACAAATTTAGTCACACACACTAAAATTGTCTTTATTATTTACTTTATGGTACTGTGGGACATCTTCTCTAACATTTCCCACATTTGCGTTCAGTTTCTTTTTTTATTGCTTTTTGAGCAGTCATAGAGGGACAAGGACTGGACTGAACTGGCTCAGATTACAGACAGGTGGTGGATGCTTGTGAATGCCGTGATGAACCTTCTTACTTACTTACTTACTTACTTACGCCATGGTGCAGAGTCCTTCTTGAGAAGCTAACTGGTTTGAAGCTAGTCAAGAAATTTCCCGCATTTCGCGGAATCCGAAAGTTCATTATCGTACTCACAAGCGTCCGCCACCTGTCCCTATCCTGGGCCAACCCAATCCAGTCCATATACCCACACCCCACCTCCTGGAGATCCATCCTAATATTATCCACCCGTCTCCCCAGTGGTCTCTTTCCCTCCAGTTTCCCCACCAAGACCCTATATGCCCCCCTCTCCTCCCCCATATGTGCCACATGCCCTGCCCATCTCATTCTTCTCAATTTTATCACCCGCACAATATTGGGTGAGGAGTACAGAACACTTAGCTCCTTGTTATGCAGTCTCCCCCATTCCCCCATTACCTCGTCCCTCCTAGGTCCAAATATTCTCCTCAACACCATATTCTCAAACACCCTCAGCTTCCTTTCCTCCCTCAATGTCAGTGACCAAGCTTC
>Ga0131853_10018289_pt1 | contig 12748 bp, 12 predicted proteins | sample TergutLab28metaG_FD_92764 | JGI IMG/M metagenome (GOLD analysis project Ga0131853, IMG submission 92764) | Labiotermes labralis P1 segment gut microbial communities from Petit-Saut dam, French Guiana - Lab288 P1 (version 2) (version 2) | ecosystem: Host-associated > Arthropoda: Insects >...
AGCCCACGCCCAAAATAAGTGGAATCATACGGATTTATTTCTATGAAGTAGACTGAATGGCGCTTTTGTTTTATAGTACGTGCTATGCATTATATTATATTATATTATATTATATTATATTATTTGTAGTCCTAAAGAACCCAATTTTACACCATTCGGTAATAGATGGGAGTGAGCTGTTGCCTTGAAATCGCCGACCATGTTACCCGTTGTGGATGAGCCCCTTGGCACTCATTGCGCACCATACTGGCTAGGCTCCAGAGCCGGTCTTAACACGGTGATGCACTGAAAAATCTCCGTCCCTGAGGAAAATCGAATCAGTATTTTCCGTCCGTCAAGCTGCGCCTGCTGGGGCACGACGAACTCGCAGGGCGTATTAGTGACACTTGTAGCCGAACAATAGAGGTCTCTGCCAAACCATCCACTGTGACAAAGAAATTCTGTCCCTCAGCCCTCTCGCTGTTACCCATGTCCCTCCAGAAGTGACAGCTTCAAAGCTAATTGCAAGGACCAGATGTTTGGAAATTCAGTCTGGCATTCGTGTTGACAAAAATTATGGTTGTATTTCGATAAACAAATTTGCGACTTTCGGTTATGTTGTGGGCGTTTCTTTCTCACTGAAATATAAGGTTAACTTCTGAGAATTTTAAATTGAATATCCAAAGGAAAGTAAAACCCTTTCGTCGTCAGACCAGTCACTATAGAGTGCTGGAGGTGTCGCCCTAGAGAGTGAGGGCGGTAGAAGTGCAGAGGGGACTACAATTTTAATGGAATGAGAGTTATCTGCGAGATTGGAATTGAGCAAGGTCAGGGACTGAGGTTTATTATATTGTAAAAATTAAAAAAAAAAGCCGAAAGACAGGCGATATCAATACATAAACTAATATTTAATGGCACCTGAGATGTTCTCATGCTCCCGTAATGCTAAAGTAGACACGTGACCTTGCCAATCCATCCAAAGAGATGGAAGGGGAAGTTAGAATAAGTGCCGTAGTTGCGGAAGCAGAAGGACTCCATCGGACGGCGACACATGTACGTCGCACTTCATGCGTATGTTTTGAGACAGACAGGTCAAAGATCTTCAAAACAGAGTGGCCGCTATGCTTGATACATGAGATTGTGTGTAGAGCACGCAGTATGCACGTACTCAGTAAAAAAGGAAAACCTTGACGGCTGGAGACTCATTGCATTTTCACTAAGCACGCACGTGGATAAAGCAACTGTGATTTGAAATAATTCTATTAGTATCCTAGAGGTCGTTTCAAGAGGTCAGGAGTTAAGACGTCAGTTTCTCATCGCCGAGTCCCAGATTCAGTCCCAGAGCATCCCATGTGGGGGTTTGTGGTGGATGATGGGACAGGGAGGCAGGTTTTCTCTAAGTACTTCAGTATTTCCCTCTGTTAGTTATCGTTTCACCAGTGCTCCATACTCATTTGTGTGTTATCCATAAGCGAGAATGGGCTTACTAAAGACCGCAAATCCACGAAGAAGTAGCTTTACCACACCGTGAGAATGTAAAAATACATTCATATTTATAAATTAAGTACCTACTATTTGGCGCCTGACGATAAAGTAACGCAAAAGATAAAGTGCAGACAACTATATTCGGAATCAAGCCTCAGTATTAAACATTATTCGTAATTTGAAACGTAAATGATAATTACTACAAGAAGCTAAGCTGCGAAAACAAAACACACCATTTTAATATTTTTACTGTGAAACTTTATTTCAGAGATGTTTCTCTAAACTTTAAGTTACACTTTAGTTTTGATACGTAATATAAACAATAACATCCTGTCTTAAAACTCTCTTGCAATGTAAGATTTGTAATCGATGTTTACAGCTTTGTTTCCTTTATACAAAGAATGTTACTTACTTACCTACTTACAGCATGGAACAGATCTCTTCTTGAGAAGCTAACCGGTTTGCAGCTAGTCAAGAAATTCCCCGCATTTTATGGAACCCGAAGTTCATTACCGCATTCACAAGTGCCCGCCACTTGTCCCTATCCTGAGCCACATCGACCCATTCCATACCCCCACATCCCACTTCCTGAAGATCCATCTTAATATTATCCTCCCATCTGCGCCTGGGTCTCCCCAAGAGTTCCCTCAGCTTTCCCCCACCAAAACCCTGTACACGCCTCTTCCCTCACTCATACGGGCCACATGACCCACCCATCTCATTCTTGTTGATTTTATCACTCGCAAAATGTTGGGTGAGCAGCACAGATCATTAAGTTCCTCATTATGTAGTTTCCTCCACTCCCGTTTTACCTCTTCCCTCTTAGGCCCAAATATTCTCCTCAACACCCTATTCTCAAACACCCTCTGCCTACGTTCCTCCAGCAATGTCAGCGATCAAGTTTCACACCCATATAAAACAAATGGCAAATTTATAGTTCTGTTTATCTTAATCTTTACATTTTTGGATAGTAAACTGGAAGACAAAAAATTCTGCTCCGAATGATAGCAAGCATTCCCTGACATCATTCTGCTCTTAATTTCTTCCTGAATAGAATTTTGATTTGTTACACTTGTTCCCATATATTTTAACTCTTCCACCCTTTCAAAGGAACTATTATCATTTTTCATACTGTGACTTTGTCCTGCATTCTGATCTCGAGACATGACCATTTACTTATGGCGAGGTAAATATCAGTCATGAAACCACAACTATGGTAGTATGGATTTATGATGGTATTTAATAGCAAAAAATAACTACATGTTTCGACCAATAGTGGCCATCTTCAGGTTATTACAGTTTTGCTCAAAGGTTATCATACATACGCCTATATTGCGAGGTGATGCTGAGATCTCATCATCATTACGCGTTACAATCAGTTACTTACTTAGTTTTACTTAGTTTTATCCGCATTACTTCTAGTCCAATCTCCTTACTAGCCACTATCAAAGCTGCTGCGTTTTCCTTTACAGTACGTACGCTTCCTCCCAACATATTAACATCATCGGCATAAACCAGAAGCTGATGTGCACCATTTAATTTCAAGCCATCCTGGTTTACCTGAACCCCCCTAAAGGCGCACTCTAAAGCAAAGTTGAAAAGCAATGGCGATAGAGCATTAAAACAAACTATACATGTACTTAATACAGAATGTTTCATGTATTAAATATATGTCTATTTTGTTTTAAACATCTTACATTTCATTGAGTACAGTGAGTCTATACTAATTTGTATTACGCATATTTTATCTTTTATGAAGAGACCACAGCACGAAGCTCACGTAACTCTACAAGTATATTTGTGCTGGTTCATAAAAGTTCCCTAAATTTGTTTAACGATTGTAGAATTGAATTTCATGGAACAAATATTGAAACATCGAGTTCATACTTCACAGTAAACACTCAGAGTTTCCTTTAAAATACCGCACTGTTGATGCTGCACGCAGGGTAATGAATTCTGTTTGTTCCGAAAATCACACGAAACACAAATACGCTCATAGGGCAAAAAAAAAAAACAAATTTCGAATTTATGTATTTTTTTCTGACTGTAAAGACTCACACCGTAGGACACATTCGGCTTCTCTTCGTGTCTTTCCGATGTAGGTCATTTTTAGAAGTGTGAACAACTAGTTTTAGTGGCTTGTGTTTAGTGAAAGGTGCACAGAAACATAAGCAGTGCGTATAAACACCGCACTTCAGTGAAAGTTTTCACATTACGCCGACAAACTTGTTTATGACTTCGGAAGAGATTCAATGGATTCACGAAGCTGATGCAGAGATTTCTCACCGATCGCTGCGATCATTCCTTCTGGAGAGGATGGATGTTCAAATTTCAATATGTGCACAGCTTCCTTGAGATATTTCTCTACTTCTTCCAGTCTCACTCTCAATCTCTTGTCATCAATCTCTTTGTACCTCCATTGGTTGCGGGCGAACAACATGGCTGGTGCATGAAGTTCGTACAGAGTCAACCCTGAAATTACAAAATTGTAATGAAAGTTGTCAAGTTCTTTGTGGTTAACAAAGAAGGAAATAACAGTCTATGTGGTTAGAATTTAAAGGTATGAATTTTTTAAGTGTCCACGCGTACCATTTCGCAGTGATGAATAATCTTTATCGGCTGCGTCGTGGGTTCTTGTGAACTCATTTAATAAACCTTCCTGTTTTCTAGCAGGAACAATTTATAGAGAACCTCCAAGGCTGTTAACTCTACCTCAGAAGTTACAGTCATTTATATTATGCCTACATTAAGTACGTGCTGTGCTACAAGTCGGAAGGTCGCTGGTTCGATTTCAGATGGTGTCACTGGAATTTTTCATTGACATAATCCTTCAGATCGCACTATGGCCCTGGAATCGACTCAGCCTCTAACAGAAATGAGTACCGGGAGCATTTTCTGGGGGTAAAGGCGGCCGGTGCGTAAGTCTGATAACCTTACCACCATCCTATGCCGTTATCATGTAATCTGGGAACCTTAACTTCCTTAAACCCTCTGGGTCACTCCAGGCCTGTAACGGGATTTCTGCTATATACCTTAAGTACAGTCAAATTACAGTGCGCGAACAGAGAACGAACCTTTATGTTCAAAGAAATAAATGTGATATATTTAAAGTCAATATAATCTAGAACTGTCAGCGATGGACAAAATCATAAACTTCGGGCCCAGATCTGGAAATAGTTTAGTCACAAATATGAAGCTAGAGTTGTTATCAACTATAGACCGATTGTTATTTTCTGCTGGCATAAAGAACACAAAACATTACTGCCATTTGTTTAGCTTAACAAGACACAGCATGCCGTAATATGCACTCTTATGTCCATACGCCTACCTTTCTTCAGTATCTCGCATTTCATACATATTCTTAATATGAACATTTATGGTCTCGAGAAATTGAATTCGGCCATATCCTTGATTTCCGAGCGAACTGTTATGTGTATATTCCTGAGGCTAAATACACTTAGAAAGTTCAGAGCTAAGATGTAGTACGATTTAAGGTACATATTCTGAATGTATGGGGCCGAGCCATTCTTGAGGTCACAGTCGTTTACCAAGTACAAAATTTCCTCTTCTTTCATAGAACTCAGAGTTACACTACCGTGCTCGTAAGAGCCAGGGTTATCCAATTAAAACCCTCACACCATAATTCTTAAAGATTATCTTAATATTATCCTCCCATCTACAATTCAATCAATACTTCAGTGAGATAAGAAGGAAAGAATACCAGTTCCTGGCTGAATTATTTCCTACTGATCCTTCGTCAGTTCAAAGTCTGTGGTCAACTGAATATCCTTCACAGCAACTGCAGTTCTGGTGCTGCCAGTATAGCGAATAAACTTAAGATCATACGAGTCCATCTCCAAAACCTGTTGTTGCGCGTGACACCTTATACCTGTCCATATTTTCCCTTCATTTCCCAGATCCCCCAACCAACGTATATGGTAGTAAATGGCATTTAGATCGATAAATAACTCTATTGACCCATTTTTTTTTTGGTAATCTAGAATCAAAGCGAATAATTATGAGCTGAGTGCAAAATATGTTAACCACATCATTTACTTGCGATTTGTTTGCAAACAATGTAACTTTTGGCTAAACATATGTAACTTTAGCCATATGTAGGATTTGTGCAAGCAGTTGTAACACAAATTGCCACATAGAACTTCACACAAACCCTTCCATTTCATAAAGTTCTTAACCAAGGTGCTGGCGGTGGGTGACTGCAGCAAGGCTGACCTCTTAATCTTGAGAGTCCAGGTTCAATTATGTCTGCAACTGACAGGACGTCCTTGCAGATTTCGATCTTCCTTTCGAGAAGAATGTCTGGTAGGTCCTCCAAGCTGTAACCCCGGGCATGACCGTACAGTTGAGACAGCGAACACCGCAGATTCATCAGAAAGGCGTGCTTAGGGTGCAGAATGGACCTGTACTTTCGACATAGGGCTTCGCGTTTTTCCATTGCCTCTGCACCCGTTTCCGCGTAATTCACCTGGTCCAGGTCACTCTGGATAACGGAGAAGACTCTCTTCACCGCAATTCCTGGTGTGCAAAATTCGCAGTGAGTGCACTTCCACTGTGCGAGAGAGTCTGGAATAAAAACGTTGCACCGTCAGAGATAAATTACTCATGCTCTGCTGGCAGGATCTAACGTTATTTAGAGACGCTGTTTTAACTTCAGAATTCACGTATCTCAAATTGTATGAAATTATTGCTTGAGCCTTGATTATGAATGCTGTTTTCTCAATTTCTGAGGTCTTATGGTGTCATACAGACTCAAATTATATTTTCGTTCTCGGTTTATTAATTTGTTTGGTTGCGTGGAGTCTAACAGATTGAATTAATTTACTGGTCAATAGTCTATTTAATGTCGGTTTTGCAAGTACAAGGGGTAAACCCCAAAATATGTTGTGACTGAATGATTAACAGAGATTAATATGAAAGGAAATGTTGGTGACTTACTTTGAAGTATTTTTCAATATATTGCGCGTAAAGGCTGATGTAAGCCAAGAACAAACCAAACAGAGACTCCAATTCAGAATCCTCAGAACATGGAGCGCTAACCATCTGCAGTATAGCGTCAGTCATGTGGCTGAGCTGTAAGACGTCATATAAGACTATTTGGAAACATTTACGTATTTTTATGCTGTGTAGATACTTTGTTACAAATAAACGTGAAGTGGTTGATTCCTGAATACGTTGCAAGTGTACAAATCACTGTACCTCCATAAAGAGTTTGTCCTGCAGAGACGGAAACATTACTGGAAATAATGTGCGTTATGATCAGAAAAATCTCACCACCATGGTGAGACTAGCACTGTTCAATCCCTAACATCTTTGTACGAGGGGATGCTGATAAGTCCTTAGCCCGACCAGGAAGGAAACAAGCTCCAGCGACCAAACTCGCGATTTATTCAACACACTCCCCACGAAACGCAATACACTTCTTAGCCCGCTGCTCTACCTTTTGCAAGTCACTCAAACAAAATTCAGAAGGCTGTCCGTCCAACCAGGTCTCCGCGGCAGCAATGACCTCCGCATCGGACGAAAAATGGCGACCTTTCAATTGTTTTTTTTTTTCAGTCCAGAGAACAGATGGTAGTCCGACGGGGCCAGATCCGGAGAATAGGGTGGGTGATCAAGACATAGGAAGCCCAGGTAGGCCAGTCTCTTCTGGGTTGCAGTGCCCGGTGAGCCGGGGCATTGTCGTGCAAGAACGAGACCGCCTTGGTGAACTTAACGCGGCCACCCAGTTTTTGACGGTGGCACACAATGGTGCATGTTCCCCTGATGTTTCTGTCAGAATGGCGTGAATTTCCTTCGGCGCTTTGCCTTGCAGGAAAAAAAATCTTGATGACAGGTCGCGTCTCCATGTTTTTGAAATTGCCCGCGTCGCCTGTCATGCTTACTTTCAGCCTCTATAACAAGAAAAGACTTGCAATTCGGCACACGAACAGATCCCTCTTTTCAACGACACTATCGATTCCGTCCTACGACACTGGGAAGTAGGTCGGGCTAAGGACTTATCAGCGCCCCCTCTTAAGTCTATCCGTCTTATGCCTGTCATACCAATGCCAGCAGAATACATGAAACAAGCTATTACAAAAAGGCGAATTTTATGCATGTAGGAGCATATTCTAGTTATGATACTTATAAATGAGACTTATCTCGAAGACTGCCGCCTGCCAGTATGTGACGCCGTGTAAGTTTTTATATTCTTCTACCTTTAAAACTGAGGCGGTCCATACTCCGAAACGTTGGCACCTATATATGTAACTTCACATTCTCACCCCTCTGACAGTAGTGAATCTTCATAGCCGCCTTCATAAGAAACACAATTATGTTTTCTCAACAAAAAAAAAAAATGTAGATTACTAAACAAAATTAACATTTTTCCATCGAATATTACTTATGTCATTGAGGACTACGATTTCTGTCCAAATATTTTATGAATAATTAATGCTCATTGCTATGAAGTAACTTTGTCCCTGAGGGTAGGCACCATGACGTGGATATATGCGGAAGGGGAGGGGGGGTTATGTTACGCTCTACGTACACTTAATCTCGGTAATAATTTTTGTAAAATGTAATCATCATCCAAATTTAATCTAACATTTACGTTAAACTTTATTTGATTTTGGCAAGGCTTCCAGCTACAAAACGTACAGAATCTTGTCTCATACAGCGCAATTAATACATACGATAAAAAATTCGAAACTAACATTCACCTATATTTGCAAAATGTACTCACCGTATGCTAATCTATCACGTACCAACATTTTTAGGCTCTTTATATCTATCAAGCAAGGGTTGTCTTCGAGTCGCGGATGAAGTGTACTCACTTAATGGGTTTGAAGACATGATGAAACCGGAATCACATTTGTTGCACTTCATTGAACTCATGTTAGTGCCGAGTTCCGTGGGGTCAGCACACCTGGCACATACGCAGTCAAAGAACTTACACTGCTGGAGGTGATCTCGTCTTAAGAGAGTGGGGTTCAGGGTGTGAGTGTATGTGATGTAAATCTCAGAGCCCTTCTCAATCTTCACAGTCGTCCGGAGGATCAACCTGAAACAAATAATTCCATCAGCTGTTGCCTTAAAATTTTCTTTGTTATCACATGTAAGCAGCTAATTCTTTAATTCTTCGCATAAAGTGAAAAATTAAGATATACATTATTGTCCTTCTGCATGAACATCTCGTCTCCAAAAATTTGTACCTCGTTTTAGACTACATTTTGTATTGAAGTATGTCTGTCGAATGAATATATATATATATATATATATATATATATATATATATATATATATATATATATGTGTGTGTGTGTGTGTGTGTGTGTGTTTTTTTGACCGTGCATCTGGATATAATCGTGTAAAGAAAAATCAACTTGATGCACGACTTATTCTTAGGATATTTCGTCAACCTCTACATGTTTAGGGCGTATCCAGGCCCATCATCAGGAGGTAAAACCGTCTGTTGTCCTGGTTGTCCAACCAGGACAACAGACATTCATCGAGAAAGAATAAGTACCAACTCTTGTATACGTACGGTTGTACTGTACCTCCTGATGATAGGCCTGGATACGCCCGATACATGTAGAGGTTGACGAAATATCCTAAGAATAAGCTGTACATCAAGTTGGTTTTTCTTTACACGAATATATTTTTTTTCGTATCAGAAAATTACTTTACAAGACGCTCACCCGTAAAATTATCGATTTTTTCATGCGTTAATCATGGGTTTAAAACATTATATCTTACATATTATGAAACATATATCTAATTTATGTGTAACGTTCTATTTAATTTGTTTTTCTTTACAAGAAATCATAATAAAATGGAAGGAGATACAGCGTATAGTTTTATCACTAATTAGCAGTAGGCTAAAAATAGTTCTCCAGTAATTTACATATAACTACAATTAACTCCACGGAGAAGTGTCCTTATTTAGAAATCACTCAGTCATTCGAGAGATTCTCTGCACTTTATGAATTCCGAAGTTCATTATTGGTGTACGTAATAGTCCGCAGCTAGTAAATATACTGAGCCAAATGTATATAGTTTACAGCATCCCACCTTGCTTCACTAAAGAATCGTTTTATTATTGCACTCCCGTCTAAACCTACGCCTGTCATGTTTAAAGCCAAATGCTATATGAATTTCTGGTCCAATTTCTGATCGCACCAATATGTGTTACATAACATGCCCAACTCACTTTCCTTTATTCTATTATCTTATTAATGTGGTGCGAAGAGTTCGAATTACGAAGGTCCTCATTACGAAGTTATCTCACTTATGAGACTCCCTCACTCTTCTTAGATTCAAGCATTCCCTTGAGCTCCCAGTTCTTGAACGCCTTCAGTCTATGTATTTCCTCTGTATGAACAACCATTTGAAACAAACAATATGGTCTTGGAAACGAATTGTATGATAATCATCGAGCTTTTCTGTTTTTAACGCAAAAAGTATCCATTTGTCTTCAGTGTCATATACATATACTTCAGAATGAAGCAACGAGTTTTCCTTACACTCGCGTGAATTACAGACAAAAAATAAGCATGACGTTAGTTCAGTGGCATGTCTATTTATACAAATCCAAATGCCTTCTTGCGTTGTTTAGATGTGGGCCGTATTTATATCCACAGCGATTGTGCTTGCGGGGGCAAAAGTAATTTGAAATTAGCATCATGGGGCGTGGTGGTAAGATAACTAACATTTCTCTACAAAACCTTTCCTATAACGCCACATTTCTTGTAACCAGCAATTCCCACGGGCTTCTTCAAGGAACATTCTTGTGTATATGAGCTAAGCTCTATTTCTGAATCAGATATTTTACAGCATTACAATGTTTATGCATAACAGCGTAAAATTATTTACTAGGATATTGAAGAGCTTATTTTCAAAACGCGTGTCCTCTTAGGAAGACTATAGTTATCTGTAGGAAAACGTGCACGTACGGATCTCTAGTACTGTATACAGTTATTGTAGTAACAAGTGTTAAGTCCAAGAACTCAGAATACACGAGTTCTGCTGTTTTTTCGTGAATTTTTTTTGTCCCTCTGTCTTGCGTATTGAAAACTCAATTACAGACAAAACTTCTGCGGTGTAACAACGGAAATAGAGTTGACACTAGCGAAATCAGAATTTCGAGTGAAGCTACCTGACCCGGAGAACCCCTAATACAGCAGCCAGGAAGGCTGTTGCTGATCAAATTCGTCCGAAGTCTTAGCAGAAAACGACTGAAAACTGCAGGCCAGTTGAGGATGCCCATTAAAAGACAGTCAAGTCGACGCAGTGAAATGTGCGTTGCAATTTTGGGCTACCGTGACTGAGATTTTCCTTAGTTTTCCTCAGTTTTAAGGAAAATTCCAACGTGTATTAAAAAACGGGACATGGCCCACATCCCCCCATCACGAAGGCCCCCCAGCCGATGTGACTTCCACCCAGGTCGCAAAGACCTGCAGACTACGCGACCAAGCCACTCTGGGTTCAAACCGCAGGTAGCCATTCGACAGAAATACCCTCCATCCGCCCCCCACGCAGTCATAAAGCAATGTGTAGAAGAAGTCCTTAGTTTGACCAGGTCAAGGTCCTCAGCCAAGACCGATAACCCGCTAGCATAATTACAACGCCGCTATCGTTATAACTGCAGCAATTATTTTTGTGCAGAAGGAATGGTCAATCACACGAAGGAACGTCAAATTGCTCTGCGCGTCATTCATCGCCCTTAGTTTTGTTGGTTGGTTGGCGGTTGTGTCTATGGCGCTGTGCCCATCCTGACATGTTAATGGTGGCTCAGCTATTGAAGAAATTAAATGCCTTTATGGAACTCAGTGGCGTATTATTGTGCTCATGTGTTCATCTCCCTGTATGTGAATACAGACTCAACAACCAAAAACACGCCATAGATAGGAAAATATTACAACGCGTATGTTTTCAGGTTTATTATCAGAAGCTCTGGAAGCTTACTACTAAAAATGTACACGTGTGGCAGGTGATGAACATAACTTTACCCCAGAGAATGGAAATACAAAAAATCAAGGAAATTAATGAGATAAACAGGATGGCGGAAACCGATTGAAATGTAAAAGCGTTATGGTTTGCGTTGCATCGTGAGAAATTTTTCTGCTTTTGCCAAACATACAAAATTATAATTCTGAAATTTATACTTTCTTGAATATTAGGTAATGTCTCGATTATAGTATTAAACTCGGAAATATTTTAATACCATATTTTAAATGTAACAGTCAGTGTGATGTGGGTGTAAAGCCTTAGTGACTGGTGGTATGTGTGGAAACTTTGGAAATGATCTAAATTCTGAAACGTAAAGAAAGTGATTAATTTTATGCAAGTTTTATCTTAGTTTGTTGATTAATTCACGGTCCTAGTTTATTACAAACATTGGTATTGAAACTGCTGAAAATTGTTAAATTTACTCTTGGTCTTTAGAGGTCTCTTTTGTTTATATCAGCATTACAACGTTAAGTTACTAACGTTACAACAAGCGTACCTTGAGTAGGCCTACTTATGCTGTAGCATAAATGATATGAAACTTTACGCGAAATGTATTTCTATGTGTCTACTATTCGTCCTTTACTTTATCCGAATTTGGTAACAAACGTAAAGTTTCCATTATCTTCAAATACACTGAGTAAGCAGTTGCGAGCAACCGACAGTGGGTTTTCGTCCAGTTGGGGTCTGCGTGGGGGAAGAGCTTAGTCCAAACGCCAAGTCTACCATATTATGTGCAGCCTCGGACTTTGGCCAGTAAAGTGCTCTTTTGAATACAGTAACAAACATCAGGATTTCATAAAAGAAGGGGAATTGTTTGGCAAGTGGACTGAATGTTTTTTTCTGAAGAATAATTCTGCTCAATTCATTTTGTTAGACAGCTGTCAAAATTATTTACAACAGTTAACTTTTTGCTAATAAGCGGAATAGATGATGCTGTCCAGACAAATTCGATTAGGTCATGGCCGATTATTTCCAATTTATCATTGGCCAACCCTCCTACTGTCGAAGCTACGTGTATACGAAGTGGCCCAAAAGCCTCTTAACCTTTGAAATTTTTTGATGGCAAAGCAAAGTAAATTTTTAAAAGTGTGCCACAGTGTTATGAGTGTGCAATGAACATGCAAAATCTCTCTTCGAACTATTTTTAAACTTAGTGGTCAGAGTTTCTGGCTACAGATACAGAGGTCCCGGGTTCGATCCCCGGCGCTACCAGATTTTCTGAGTAGTAGTGGGTCTGGAACGGGGTCCACTCAGCCTCGTGAGGTCAATTGAG
>Ga0131853_10018291_pt1 | contig 12747 bp, 10 predicted proteins | sample TergutLab28metaG_FD_92764 | JGI IMG/M metagenome (GOLD analysis project Ga0131853, IMG submission 92764) | Labiotermes labralis P1 segment gut microbial communities from Petit-Saut dam, French Guiana - Lab288 P1 (version 2) (version 2) | ecosystem: Host-associated > Arthropoda: Insects >...
ATATATATATATATTTATTAACAAGTTGTTATTACATATATGTATATATATCAGCAATATATATATATATATATAAAACTTGCTAATAAATCTAAATATATATATATTAACAAGTTGCTATTATATATATATGTATATATATTAGCAACTTGCTAATAAATCCACAAATATACACACACACACACACACACACATATATATATATATATATATATATATTTGTGCAATCCACAAATCTTCACATATGTATATATATATATATTTGTGGAATCTACAAATCTTCATATACATATATGTATATATATACATTTGTAGATTTAGCTTCCTAAAATGGAATAAAAATGGCAAACATCTCGGCTTATTTTATAAAATTAGAATTAATTAACTGAGAATTCCTTGAAATAAACATTAGTTTTATGCCCTCTATATTGGTTCAACTTTGTATTTTGTTAAACATTCACACCACAATTAAGGAAAAGGGAATTAAACTCTCACAGACGTAGTCTGAATTACTTCTAAAAGAAAAGAAAAAAGAAAAGAAAAAAACGTATTGGACCCTCCGAAGCTCGGAATGCATACAGAACGTTTCAAAAGCGGAGTTATTTAAAAAAAAAAAACTCCGCTCTTACTCTGTGTGTTCAGGAAGCAGGTCTGTTTTCTCTTTTGAAGTAAAGCATGCAATTTGACGGCTCTATCCACACACACAAGTGAATCACACAGCCCATAAATCACAATACCTCTGTGAAAATTAACATAATTAATCAGTACAAGTAACATCAATCGAAATATGCGCCTTTTGCCCACATCTTGTTCAAAATTACAATGATACGGAGAAGAAAACACGTTCGTCCCCTGAAACTCACGTTACCCATATATGAACACGTATTTATTCCCCCTGGTAAGCTTTATAAAACAAAACCTTTATTGCCTCACCACACGGCTGTAACACTCTTTGCGAGGGCAAAGAGTGTCATAAAAAGGAGAACACATACATTGAAAATATATGGTTGGACGGTTTCGTTACAAATTGCTTTTATGGTTATACCATTCAAAGACTTCTACATTTGCAGTATGGTACAGCACTACTTTCACATCGAATGCTGATACAGGTTTAGAACACACTGTCAGTGCCACGAAGCAATATTACGAAGAGCGCACCATGACTACCAAATGTTTCGACGCCTGCAGGCCATGCAATTACCGAAATCTGCTACTCAGTATGAGTGGTTTTTATGTCGGATATATCTTTGTTCGTTTAATTTCGCAGCTTTAACCATTACAAAATATGACGTCATCGCGGTGTTCAGTACGAATCAGACTTCTTCTGTGTGACGCTGTATAGTGTGATATAAACCTAATGACGTTTCGGACGAACAGACAGTCTTCATATACAGGATGTAAGTCTCAAGCAGTGGGTTACTCCGAAATGTTGGTATATTTCTACCAGACTACACGGCGTTGTATCCTGTACTATATTATTTTTTTAAATAATTTGAGAAATTTTATGTGTCGCAGAGGATTAGGTGTTTACATACATTTAGAGGGGACCGCGGTAGCACAGTGGTTAAGGAGCTGTGTTACAAATCGGTAGGTCGCTGGCTCGATCCCAGCTGGTGTCAGTGGATTTTTCATTGACATAAAATCCCTCCGACCGCACTACGGCCCTGGGGTCGACTCAGCCTCTAACATAAATGAGTACCAGGAGTATTTCCTGGGGGTAAAGGCGGCCGGTGCGTAAGGCTGACAACCTACCACCATCCTGTGCCTTTGTCACGAAATCTAGGAACCTTAACTTCCTGGAACCCTCTGGCCCTGTCCAGGCCTGTAAAGGGACTGCTTTACCTTTACATAACGTTTAGTACTAACAAATCTAATCAGTTTGTTCCCTTTTAGCATACAGTCCGTATTTCTATAAGTGACTTTTTCACGCTTCCACAGTTTGGAGTCTGTTTTGGACTAACCACTAAATTTACTCGCTCAATTCATCCATTGTAAAATTCGTACAGCTTTACTGACAATACACGAGTTTTCACCATTGCTAAAATAGACTGAGCCATTTGCTATTGACAAAGAAGTGTAGTGAAAGCGGTGATAGGTATTGTGCAGATTATACTAACAGAAACTGAAGGGAAACAGTGCGTTAATTTTTGTGTGGACATGTTGGTGGTTTGCTGAATTAGGACATGCGCTTATTCGGTGGATATATATATATATATATGTGTGTGTGTGTGTGCGTGCGTGTGTGTGCGTGCGTGTGTGTGTGTGCGTGCGTGTGTGTGTGTGTGTGTGTGTAAATTCAAAAACCAAACACGGAACCCGTTATTGTATATTCATAGAGACAGTTCTTTATGTTATATACAATAATAGCTCCAACAAGTCTACACAAGTATATTGAAATTAGTTTATATACACAAAGACGTCCTATTTGTTTCGGCCAACCGTGTGGCCATCTTCAGAGAGGTAAAACACAAAGACAGATACATTAAAAGTATAAAATGGAATTATAGAATTATCAGAAACAGTACATAGATGTAAAATGATAATCATAGGAACCAGTAGTTTAAACATACATAAACATGTTAATAAATTGTTTATTATATACTAACATACGCAATTTATTATTCAATATGGACGGTATGAATATAAAAGTAACAGACATAATTGTGTTTCTTATATTTACTGGACCGTGCATCAATGTAATAGTTGAAAACAAAAGCCCAACTTGATGTCACTTGCTATTTTGTTTCACTTCTTATGTGCTCAACATGTTTCGGACATTAATATATCCATCACCAGGAGCTTAGGACTATTCTGTTGAATTACCACATTGGTCGTATTGTTCTTGGTTCGATCTGTGTTGGAGTTTCGGTGTGGTTTGGTTGGTGTGGTATCCGTGTTGCAGGCTGAATTTGTGCTTCAGCCTGCAACACGGATACCACTCCAACCCAACCGCACCGAAACACCAACACACATCGAACCAAGAACACACGACCAATGTGGTAATTCAACAGAATAGTCCTAAGCTCCTGGTGATGGATATATTAATGTCCGAAACATGTTGAGCACATAAGAAGTGAAATAAAATAGCAAGTGACATCAAGTTGGTCTTTTGTTTTCAACATAACTGTGTTGTTACTTATAAGACTGTTTCGGTATTTGACTGGATCACATATGCAGAAATTTCACTATCCAAAAGAATGTGTCGTGACGTAAATAGCACGGTAAACGACACTGCCATTGTGTAAATAAAATAATTTTGATATTTATGTTTGTATTTGTTGGTACTGTTATTGTATACATTAGAATACTGTACGGGTTACGGCTCATATAAATATTTATGGTTGTTGATGTTCGAGATATTACTTTCATGTACGGCGCTGAAGATGTGTGTAGCAGAACATCTTAATCCTGCCAGTATGTTTGGTTATATCGAAATATGATATTGATATCATATGTACAAGAATTTGCAAAACACATCATGTAATTCTGTTTCTGACGACGTGAAGTTGGAGTAACCATGACAATTATTCTGGACATTGTACATACCGGTGTGTATTTTCCAAATAAGACGTTTCAGAAACTGGAATTTTTTACATGATATTTCTGCTCACCTGCGGCCCTAAGCAGGCGTCGTCTCCTCAGTCACTGAACATTGTGAGAGGTGAAGCGTCTTAGGAAACTTCATACATGATGACGTAAACAGGTCCAGTCTCCGAAGTGCTGATCTCCAAGACACAAATATCAAAAGTAACAGACATCTTTACACTTACATCTTTCATTGCCAAAGCTTACGTTGAAAAATACCGGAAACAGCGTTTTGTAGCATCTTTATGTACATTTATAAAAAATCGTTACCTGTTTTTGTAATAAAATTGTTGCTTTGCGTAGTGTGTGCGTGCGTGTGTGTGTGTGTGTGTGTGTTCTTGTTATATCGGTTCTCTTTTGTGCTGTCTTAGTTGCAGGTCCTTTTGTGTCTTTTATTGCCACAACTTTTAATTGAAAAGACCTTCCAGAATATATCAATAATTGTCCAACGAGATGCAACACAAAGCAGTCTATTTATTATTCTGCGAGTTCACTCTACATGTTTCGGGTGTCAACAACACCCATCATCAGGAATACACAAAACTGTAACTACAGCCTCCGGTACTGGTCATATTTTTTGTGCAGTTACCTTCCTCCAACTTGGCCACGTTGGAGGGAGGTAGCAGCACGTACCGGAGGCTATAGTTACAGTTTTGTGTACTCCTGATGATGGGTGTGGTTGCAGCCCGGACACTACTCCAGCCTAACCGCACGTAACCTCCAACCTACAGCAAACCAAGAACGAAACGACCAATGTGGTAATCAGCAGCATAGTCGCGAGTTCCTGATGATGAGCATAGTAATGCCCGAAACATGTTGAGGCTATAAGAAGTACAATAAAATAACAAGTGGCATCTAGTTGGTTTTTTATTCTTCAGTTATCACAATGATGCACGGTCCAATAAACATAAGATTAACCACAATGTATGTGCGCGAACTCTAGTTAAGTTATCCAGTTAAGCTATAAGAAGAGAAAGATGTATTTCAATGGGATACGCATTTTGAAACGTCTTGTTTGCAGTTCTTCGCAACTCACTGTTGTCAGTATTAATTCTTTGCAAAAAAAACATCGTTGCATAATTATTATAAATGACGGGCTGCAAGCGGCTAATAATTATAATAACTGCCGCTTTGCAAAACGTTCATAATTATTATAATAAATGCCTTGCTAAAGGCTAATAATTGTTATAACTGACGTATTGAAAGAAACCTTTAATTCTTATAAAACCTGCTAATAATCACTTACTTACTTACTCCACGGTGCAGAGTCCTTCTTAAGAAGCTAACTGGTTTGCAGCTAGTCAAGAAATGCCCCGCATTTCACGGAACCCCAAGGTTCATTACCGCACTCACAAGCGTCCGCCACCTGTTAATCCAGAGCAAGCATCCCGCATGTGAGTGTTTCTTAACAAAGTTTTTTACAGAGAGGGGTTGTTAGCACCTCGCCCAACCCCCAAGCTGGAGGACCACCCCTCGTCGGCTGTCCGCGACTGCTTATTCAATTTATTCGCAGCTACCCTCGTTATCGGAGGCTGTTTCTCTATCCGCAACATGAGGACGCGCCATGCCGTGGTGACAGGGACCCACTACATGGACCTGCTAATAATAATTCTTATAATTCTTATAATAACAGCCGCTTTGCAGAAGACTAATAATTACTTTTCCCGCATCTTAGTAAATGTTTATCATATCGATATTTATTCCGGCTCCACGTTACACAAATTAATAAGCGCTACAAACCTATGTAACTACACATACTATATAATAAAGAGTTCCCTTAGTGAAACTCATTGTGTAAATAAAGTACGTTTTGTGCTTAGTATGAACTTAACCATCAACAATTAATCTTTTAAAGACGAAACGTAATCTGCTTTATACAAGGAATCAGTCCGTACCGCGCTGTAAACACTTTTCACCACGGTTATAAAAATCAATCATTTAATGACATACCGGGGTTCTGATAAGTCCTTAGCCCGACCAAGATGGACACACGCTCGGAAGCATGTCAGGGACGCCCGCGATTTCAACAACATCGAGACGCGAGCTTTCATCAAGTTTTTTTTCTTGCAAGGCAAGGGGCCGAAGGAAATTCACGCCATTCTGATAGAAACATTAGCTTGTTACCTTCCTGGTCGGGCTAAGGACTTATCAGCACCCCTGTATAAAACCAGAGTAGCTGTCTGTTCTGAGATCAGTACAAAACCCTCAAAGCAAAGCGAACACCATGTACAATTTTTGAATGTTAACCCTGGTGGTACGTAAAGAAACCGCTAGGCTTTAAGAGGGTCAGTTAATCCAAGAAGTGACCGTGGAACCCTCCATATGAAATTTATTTTCAATGCCTTCAGTTATTCAAAAGATTAAACGCGCAGATGGACAGTGAGTTTGCGTTGACTTCAAGCATGTAATGAAAATAGGGCGTAACATACAAACACATTCTACTGTATTACGACAATACACAAGTGCACACTATTGCAATATGTATTTTAAAACAAAAGCATGAAATCTTGAACATGTTTCGATCCTTTTTTTGACGTTTTGCTGACCGTGCATCTCAGTATATTTATCTCAGTATTTAACCAACTTGATGCACAAAATTTGTTTCACAATAAGTTTTATTTCATGCCTCTACATGTTTCGAACACATTTGCTCATCATCAGGAGGTCAAAATTGCATTACACAGCCTCCTGATGATGAGCACATGTACTCGAAACATGTAGAGACATGAAATAAAACTTATTGTGAAACAAATTTTGTGCATCAAGTTTGTTAAATACTGAGATAAAAAATGTTTCGATCCGTTAAGGATGATTTTCAAGGAGAAATCACGTCAATAAAATATGCATGAATTAATTCACGTTTCATACCCATTTGATTGACGTGATTTCTAATTCATGTTTTTGTACGTAATTTATTGATGTGATATCTCCCTGAAGATGATCCTTAACAGATCGAATGGTGTTGGGAATTTTAATGCTATAATTTAAAAATGTAGAAAGTATAACAAAATGGATAAAAGGGCAAAGGATAAGCTGGTTAGGTCACATAGAGAGAATGGAGGAGGATAGGATGCCCAAAACATCTTCACTCAAGAACTGGAAGGGACGAGAAGAAGGGGAAGACCCAGGAAAAGATGGAAGGAGGAAGTAGAAAGAGATCTTCAAGTGCTGGGAGTAAGAAGATGGAGGGAGTTGGTGGCAGATAGACCAAAACCCACAGTGGGCTCTAGTGCCAATGGAAGAAGAAGAAGAAGAATTTAAAATTTTATGTCTCAATAGTTTGTATTTGTTGGACGTTGTATTATAGATTTGAATTACTGCGAGGAAATGAGTACCATAAAAATTACAGATACAAGTTGATATTTAGACCCCAGAATTTCCACAATGTGCTCAGCAGGATGTTATCTGTGACTCATGGCCATGGTTAATGTTTAGGTTTGTTTATCTGAAGATAGGACATTAAATGACGTATATAATATTACCTAATCTTCACAGATTACCATAGTTATCAATTTAAGTACAATACTCTGTGCTCTGTCCGGGGGTCGATGGAGTTGACGGTAAATTAAGTCCCAAAACGTCTGTTCATAGCAAGGCGGATGACTGAATGCACACTTGCCACTACTCGCACTAGAGAGATATTAGTCCACCTCCACACAAATGAACAGTTCGCTGGTTGTCAAACGTTTCGGAGCATCTGATTGCACGCTTGTGTTACAAGCACTCATTCATTTGGAAATAGAACCTTCTGTGGTCCGGTACATAAATAGGTATATTTTGCAGTAAAGGAGACAGACCCAGTTATCGTACACCACAGTCCTTGTAAATTGGGAGTCATGTCGTACATTGATGACAGAATAACGTTTCTCACAGACATAAACTTGAACTCTTCCTTATAGATATAATTAATAAGCGAAGTTAACAATGTTATCAAGCTTATTGCCTTGACAGCTACAGAAATATTCTCGACACGTCACGAGGGCCAGGGAGAAGATGAACAAGGCTGGTCTCGGCTGTTCGGTCATCGAATGCTGGCTATTCAGGAGTACGATTTTGAGTTTTGTAGTGGTTTCTCACAGGAAATCAGACAGTTGAATGTTAATGACAAGTAAGAACACTTGTATTACTGTTAAAAATGCGGTGGGTTGAATTGTAGTTGTGTCTTGTGTGTGCGAGTTTATCCTATTATTTTGTGTTGTGTTACATATAGCTAGATTTGTGCACAAATTTTCATTTAGGCTTGTTATATTCTGCACAACATACAGATGGCGATCAGCGAAAAATTAGGGAGACTTTTATTTCTGTGAGGACCCCCACCCACCCACGATTTCAAGACCAAGTGTTTATCCTGATTAACGATTCTTAAGCCTAATTTCCATTCCAAGCGTCAGTCAGAAATGAGTTTACATTGCATATGTTTTAGATTATTTATTTTCAAGCATAATAATGACATTCTAGATTTTATGACATTGCTATCCCACTAAATTTCCGCCTAGGTTTTGCATTATTGAGACATATCTTATCATTTTGAAGTTTGGTTGACCGTGCATTTCAATATATTTATCTCAGTATTTAACCAACTTGATGCACAAAATTTTGTTTCACAATAAGTTTTATTTCATGCCTCTACATGTTTCGAGCACATTTGCTCATCATCAGGAGGTCAAAATTGCATTACACAGCCTCTGGTATAATCATACCTATAGGTGTGATGATACCAGAGGCTGTGTAATGCAATTCTGACCTCCTGATGATGAGCACATGTGCTTGACACATATAGAGGCATGAAATAAAACTTATTGTGAAACAAAATTTTGTGCATCAAGTTGGTTAAATACTGAGATAAATATCTTATCATGACACAAGCGTTTCTTTCTTCTGTTCATAGAAGTCGGTGTTCAGTGTAATGAGGTAAAGTGTTACAGATCTTCCCACTTCGCGACTATATTTAAATCTGAGGCCGCCAAGATTTTGCTTCAGCACTGTAAATGGGAACAATTGTTCTGCGACGAATACACGGAATTTTTGTTCAGTCAAGAAATTTTGAGTAATGTAAATTCATTTCTGACCAACCCTCGAACCTTATTTATTTCCTCCACTTCAACACCAGTGATGAAAAATGAGGAATACATAATTCACCATGGAGATGGAGAGGGAAGGCCACTTACCTTCCTACACGTTCACCCTTTGTAACTTTGTTGTCCCGACACGCTCAAGTCTGGCAGCTGATCTCTTTCGGGAAAGGAGTGTGGTTCACCGAATCACATATAATTTTAATTATTTCTTTTTTTAATGGTTTTATTTACTCAATTTATTGTTGATAAAATAAAAAAAGGCATGCTGTATGAAGTTAAACAACTAAACCATATTTTATCAAAATAACCAGTCACTTGTACTCCCACTTACACCACACTCATACGCGACTGACTTCCTTACTGGACTGCTAGCGTCCGTTATCAACTCCTAACTGTTTCGGCGTTTAAATCTCTCCTCTCTTACCTATTACCACCAATGGTTCTGAATATACGTTGACAGATTAACCTACAACGCAAGGTCATGTACCGTCCGTAACTGACGCCAGCAATCCTAAGAAACCAATATATTAAGAATGTTCGGCCACTTACCTTTCCTGAACACCGACATGTAAGGAGACCGGATGACTCCCTGGGCCATAAGGTCTACCGGAAACCTAACCACACAAACCTCTACTTGAACCTAGGATCACACCACATCCCTCCAACATAAAAGCTAATCTTTCAAACTTAGTTCACGCAACCAGGGCTCTGTGTGACGACCGCCTCCATGATGAGTTGGGAGTTCCTGAAGACCACTTTCAGAGAAAATGAATATAGTACGACGGGACCTCAACCCGGCGGTTAGAACGTCAAAACCGAAAGACAAACCCATCTCGGTCGGTATTCTTCCATATGTCCAAACGACATAGGCCGACTCAGCATAATGACGACCAAACACTTAAAAAATGATGGTCTGCCGCCTAGGAAGATCTCCAGTTTCCTTCGTCCGTCGAAGGAAGGTCTGGGATTGAGGATGCAGGCGGTATACAGCATACCCTGTGAAAGAGGTCAGGTGTCCATCGGATCACTGGTCGATCTACAGACACCAGAATGAAAGAGCACCACCGGCACATAGTCTTGGACATCTAGACAAACAGGCGTTGGCAGAACACACGTTGCACTATAACCATGCCATTAAATCCCAAGACACCCGAGTCCTCTTGACTGTACCAGGCTTTATGGACGGACTTATCAGGAAGATGGTGGAGTTGGAGCTCCACCATAACATTATGAACAGAGAGGATGGCCTGACTTCGAGCGGGGTATGGAAACTTCTCTTTCGCCTCTTTAGAGACTGTAGACGGCCCTGTCAGTGCCTGTGACTACTTTACTGCTCTTTTAGGGCCCCAGTCTTTATCCTACTTCCCACGCTGTAACGCCCGATCCATTTCCCAGCGCCGTTCTACGGTAGGACCCCACTGCTGGATATTTTTCGCCTTCCCGCCATTTCACTTCTATGTATACTTTCGAGTTGTTTCTTCCCTTTCCCTTTCTTCTATTATTTACCAACTTTTATTCCCTTCTTTCACCTTTTCTTTTGTTTCCTGCTATTTTCATATAGGTCTTTTTTCGGCCCTCTCTGTACTACTCAGTCACCTCTCGTCCGGTCCCTCTTCACCTCGGTTTATTACCAAGGTACAGTACCACATTCGCCTCCTTTCAGTGTCAATTTCGTTGTTCTAGTCTCCTGATCTCCTTCATCTTTTTTCCCTGTCTTTCACTCCACATTATTAAGTTCCTTTTGTCTCCCGGCTCTGCACGTGGTAATTTTACCATGGAGTAGAGCTGGACTACGAATTTTACCTCCTACTCTTGTTTTGTTTCGCATTTTTGTATCTCTTATCATATATGGGACTGACTTTTACGTATTTTTCCTTTGTTCTGGTCTTCTAATCTCCCTCCTCTTTCAGTTTGTTCCTGTCCTTTACTCCACAATTGGGTTCTGGTGTCTCCCGGCTCTGCACATGGTACGTTTACAATGGACTAACGCTGGGCTACGACTTTTGCTCCTCCTATTGTTTTGTTTGGGGACCGCGGTAGCACAGTAGTTAAGGTGCTGTGCTACATCGGAAGGTCGCTGGTTCGATCCCAGATAGTGTCATTGGAATTTTTTCATTGACATAATCCTTCCGATCGCATTATGGCCCTGGGGTCGACTCAGCCTCTAACAGAAATGGGTACCAGGAGCATTTCCTAGGGGTAAAGGCGGCCGATGCGTAAGGCTGACAACCTTACCACCATCCTGGGCCATTGTCATGTAATCTGGGAACCTTAACTTCCTGGAAACCTGTGGGCCACTCCAGGCCCCTAATGGGATTGCTTTACATTCTACTCTATTGTTTTGGATTTATCTATTTATTAATCATATATTGCACTATCTTTCCTCTTCCTTTCTCCCACTCTGTTCCTGTGGATATTCTTCCATACTCTTCCCTACATGACCTCCGTTTTCCGACAGCCGACTTCCTTTTTGGATACTTGACCTAAGAAGATGGGACCGATAAGTTATCCCGAAACGTCGGTAAGAAATTTACACAACTCGCTGCAAAATAAATAATTAGTAGCTGGCATCTACATACATTTTCCTTTCCTTTAGCCATCCAGGTTCCCAGCGCTTTCATTTGGCTCCATTACTTCGTACACTTGGTGCTGGATTGTAACCGGCTCGTGAAAAGGCCGCGGTACTAAGGTCTTCATGTTGCGCTACACAACACCAGCTGCAAGCACGATCTGATCATTCGTCAAGCCTGCACAGATTTACACGAACAAGGGAAATTCTTTTCGATTGGTTCCTCTTGTCATAAAAATTTCTTTTTCTTATTCCTCCTCCTTCTCCTGTTTCTTCACCGTCTTCCTCTTCAACTCTGTCTTTTATCCTGCTTTACTACTGCTACCTTCCCTACCACTAACACTACCATTTTGATCATAAATGTATGTATAAACATAACTGAAAACTGTCATTTTTTCCCACGATGCGACACCACACTCCGTAGGATTCCTCTGGACGAGTGATCAGCTCGACACAGACACCTGTCCCTGACAACACACAACACTTACTAGAGACAGGCGTCCATGCCCCCAACGGGATTCGAACCCGCAATCCCCGGTTGCGGGTGGCTGCCATTGCACTCTTTAGACCGCACGGACACTGGGATCAGCGGGAAACTGCTACATAATTTGCCTCTGAAACCAAATGACCGATCGATCGTATATTGGCCGTCTATGTTAAAAGATAGACCCTAAGTTTCTTTAATTAGTGTTCATATTGCTAAATATTATTTGGGTAATCAAAAAAAGGACGGTGAAATTATCAGGTTACGTAGCGTATGTGGGAGACACAATGTTAATGTGAAAACCCAAATACAAGAAATTACATAAAAGAGAGTATAGTATTAAAATGAATCATATTCAGATAATAATTTGGTCGCATTCATGTAGCTCGGGATACAGTCGTGTGAGCACGGAATGTCTTCAGTTCCCGTAAAAGAGGAATAATATCTTGCCTGGATGACGGACTATTGGCCATTAATGGAGGACTCTCACAGGTGTAATGTTACCACTTCTGTACATAAAGCTTAAATCAAATGTATCTGTTTACTCACAAAAACTCATCGACGTAACAATCATGTAACGTCATGCCTATTATGAAATAAAGCTGTCCCGAAAGATAAACGCAATATAAACGCGCCCTTCTGCTTAATTTAGCACCAGGCCGTGAAGACGTATGCTAAAGTGAAGACATAACTCTATGTGTATTATATGGTACAGCACAACTCCACTTGTCCGGATGTTGGTTATCCAAATCACCAATTATCCGGATCGGCTTCCCCTTCTGGTAAGAATTTTTACTGTCATTGTACTACATCTTCTAGTAAGCATTTTTAATGTCGTTGTACTACATCTTCTGGTAAGCATTTTCTTACTGTCATTGTACTACATCTTCTGGTAAGCATTTTCTTACTGTCATTGTACTACATCTTCTGGTAAGCATTTTCTTACTGTCATTGTACTACACCTTCTGGTAAGCATTTTCTTACTGTCATTGTACTACATCTTCTGGTAATAATTTTTTACTGTCATTGTACTA
>Ga0131853_10018292_pt1 | contig 12747 bp, 5 predicted proteins | sample TergutLab28metaG_FD_92764 | JGI IMG/M metagenome (GOLD analysis project Ga0131853, IMG submission 92764) | Labiotermes labralis P1 segment gut microbial communities from Petit-Saut dam, French Guiana - Lab288 P1 (version 2) (version 2) | ecosystem: Host-associated > Arthropoda: Insects >...
CGGATAGAGGGGTGTCACGTGGTCAGCGCAACGGGTCCCCACAGCCGTTAATCTCTGTTTTCTAGACCTGGAGCCGCTACTTTTTTCTTTCAAGTAGCTCCTCAATTGACCTCACGAGGCTGAATGGACCCCGTTCCAGACCCACTACTACTAATAAAATCTGGTAGCGCCGGGGATCGAAACCGGGACCTCTGTATCTGTAGCCAGAAACTCTGACCACTAGACCACAGAGGCGGTCACAAATAATAATTATTTGCAATAATTGTAAAATGGTAAAGCAGTCCCTGTACAGGCCTATTGCAGGCCCATAGTGTTCCAGGAGGTTGAGGCTGTCAGATTTCTAGAAAATCAATACTTGATGGTAGTAAGGTTGTTAGCCTTACGCGCTGGCCGCCTTTACTCCCAGTTAATATTCCTGGTACTCATTTCTGTTAGAGGCTGAGTCGACCCCAGGGCCATAAAGCTGCCGGAAGGATTGTCAGTTAAAAATACCATTGACACCATCGGTAATCAATTCCACAACCTTCCGGCTTGTGGCATTGTGCCTCAACCAACTGTGCTACCGTATGCCTTGCAATAATTGTAATAACTGTATATTGTAATAATTACAGACAGCAGGAAAGGTGAGGGTCACCGAAATACAGAAACAGTGAGGATCTTAATTCTAACACTCACACACTCGCACACACAAAATTCCTAATGAAATGTGACGGTGACGTGCATTATACAGTTTGTTGAGCGTTTGATGGTGTAATTAACAAATCATTCGAGCTAAGCGTATCGCAATTTGAGAGTTAATGGATCATAAACTTGCCTAAAATTGTCTTAAACCTCCTTGCATTCTAAAAATAATTGACGGTATAATTATTACAATAGTGGCAACAATATGAATATCTGATAGTTTGTCGTGAAAAGTTAACACAGTGTTATAATAGAGGGAACTATACATAGAAAATGATCATTGAGTTACATAAGGATTAATATATATTCCTTAAAAACTTCTGCAAACAGATTAAATTATTTGACGGCTATTCATAATTTATCCTCAAAAGTACATGCAGTAATACAATTTAATACTATTTAGATTTCAATAACATTAATTTTCAATACCCCTTTGTAACCCTTGTGATCTGAAACACCCGTACCCCGCGATAACACGCTGCTAGCTCATTGAGGTTGCTTCATAACATTCCCTCTACGTTTGATAACAAAGTTGCGTCTGTAATGTGGCAGCTTCAGCATTGTCATAAGCTGCTTAATTACTACCCACTGTCATAGGTTCCCCTTACGGTAGGAGTACAAGATATCTCAGACAAAATCCATAGCCCTTTCGGAAATCATACCTGGAACTACATTATAATTGAGTGACATTAATTGCACATTAATATCTCTCCTGCCTAATACTACAGAATAACACAAAAATATAAGTACAGACTTTCACATACAAGTGATACACAGCACTATGATAAGTGAAGTTCCTAAGGAAAATTTGTACTTTTCCACGTCACGAAAGTACATGGCGGAAGGAGAGGTGTAGCTCCACTCACTCAGTCTCAGTACTGTTTAGAGGAAAGTGGTCTTGAAATCCCGGGGAAAGAAATCCGGCACCCGTCGATTATGAGGCTGGGTGTGCCCTAGAGACAGCCTGGATGCTTTGGAGTAGTGAGAGGTTTCTAATTCGGACAACGTCATCCCGTTGTGTTAGTCACTAGTAATACAGTTCCCACACTTTTCCTACCATACCTTTGCTTTTCTAACTGATAATGGTCAATATGTATGGCCGGAAAAAGTAGTAGAAATTAAAAAATAAACAGAATAGAGTTTATGTGGGCTGTATTACTAGTGAGAAATTTATAGTTTAGTTTAGTGCATAACTTACAGATTGGTTCTACTTGCACATATTGTTCCGATTTTAAATAGATAAAACGCATCAGACCTGTTTTGAGACTCGTGTTGAAATAAGAGGCACCATATTACAGTCAATAATTTTGACTAAGAGTTGTACAGGTCTGCCATCAAGAGGCATTTTCAGTCTGCAAACACAATTCTACGATTTGTTGGAAATACATTAGGCTGTATTGCAGAAGTAATATCAATTTATATGTCAATTACACGTAATTATGGTTACATACATTTCCAATTTGTGATCAACTTAATAAGACATAAAATAGCAGCTCCTGCTGCGGGGTCGTTATCATTTTCGTTAGGCTGATAATCTTCAACGACTCTGTAAGACTGCGTTTGAGTAGGACTTCTTACAAGAAACTTGTTAATGCGGTTGCGTAGAACGACAACTTCAGGGTAAGAAATTAATAAGTAGATAAAATAATTTACCGTTTACAACTTAATCTAAACGATTTTAACTTTACGTTGGACATCATGTTGTGTTATATAATTTTCCAGTATTAAAACTCCGTGGCCTTAGTCCGCATGCGAACTATACCGACAGAGCGGCCGCCGCCTGTCGGCGAAGTTAGTGCCAACTTTTTCGGATAGAGTGGTGTCACGTGGTCAGCGCAACGGGTCCCCACAGCCGTATATTATTTAAAAACACAAATAAATACTTGTGTTGTGGGTGATTTAATATTACTTTCTAAGCGTTGTTATTCGTGCTGCATATTTCGCCATTCTGTACTTATTTCCTTGTTTACTAATATTTCTGGGTTTTCTGCTAGTCTTATGGTAGAGTTCCTACAACACTTCATTTCCCATTGGCAGTTGTTGGTAGATTGAGGGCAGTGGTTATGTACGTAATAGTTCAATACTGACTTATATGAAAGTCTTTATAAAGAAAGACGTGTGAATTAGCAAGTACGACGGCATGTTATAAAACCGAAAGTTGAGCGTGTACAAATAATTATGTAATAATAAAAGACGATTTGAGAAACCGCCTAGAAATTTTGGTAGCAGAATGCTGTTCTTGACGAACAAGAGCAACAGTCATTCAAAATTTAAAGCACTTTAGTAAACCTATCTGTGCCGGCACACATCATAACGCAGGGTTCTATTTAAAAGTGAAGGAACTTCACAATTTGTATGATATTAAGTGCCACGCGTTATAAGGTAGCGTAAATTTATGGCACAAATGTAGACCTCTGAGTTGTTTAATCGATGTAATGTGATTTGTAAAATCCTGTACGCAAATAAAAGTTGTTTTCTACTAGTTATGCTCGGAACCATTTAGGTTGAGTACTTATTAGCCGAAATGAACCCAGTCAGATTGAATCGAATGTGACACATTACGATTCTGGTGCCCAGAACTCCAGCTTCAGTCGACTCGACTAATTCATTGCGACATACATCTAAGAAATGCAAGCAAAGCAGATGGGCTTGCCTTTGTTGTAGCGTAATGCATTCCACTCAGTTCGGTTGGTTTTACCGCAGCCTTTCAATGACGGCGTCTGGTCACCGCATATTACCGGTTCTACACCAGAGACATGGTATTACTCTGTTTCAATTAGTGAATGTATCAGAGAATAAGGCTAAGACAAAGGACCCTCTGAAACGTTCATAAATGACCACAACGTGAACAGCTTTACATCTCAGAAGACTGCTGCAGCCAGTCACTTTTAATGGTGCCTGTGACAGGGCAAGTTGCTGTTTTAGGCTTTAATGTCTCCGCTGTTCATGCATGACGTTAAACACGAAACAAATGCGTGCCAAAAATTAGAATTTATCCTTTGTTATTCACCTAACGAGTAGCTGCAATATTTCTACATGTAAATTAAGCACGTGGGCAGGCTAAACTCCAAGTATATACTACAAAATACGTATATTATTACAATAAAATTGTAATACTGATAATGTTTCATACAGTCTGTATGATATCATCCCTGTATTACTTTTTGGCATTTTTCTAACCCTATGAAATATTATGATTAATGTGTATATTTTGTAATGTTTGAGAGATCTCACAAATTTTACCTTGAAAATGATGTAAACTTATATGCATGTTTCCATGTCACTCTGAAAGAATGTCAAAATTTTTCGGTAATGTTGCAGTCTACACAAATTACACAGTTCAGAATGACTGCCACGGTACCGCCCGCCCAGCGAGGATAGATGCGATTATTCACACGACTCTCTTCTCAGTGGAATTGCGAGGGAACTTAACGTATAGTCCATAATGCGACGTTCTACAGATTCGTCTACAAACATTTCACATCTTTCACTTAATTACAAGAAGTATGGGAGATCAGTGGATATCATTTATTACGGGCGCCTTCGATATTGATAGACAGCAGCTCACGAAAATGTTCTTCGTGATTTCCGCATGAAAACAGCTTCGTAATGAGCTATAAGTCTTATTTGTGACGCCATCCGTAGTTACGAATTGGAGAAGCGCGTTAATGTTCTCCAAGAATGATGTGATTTGAAAGTCCTTCTTAATCATGGTCTGAAACACGGAGTGATTGGGAAAGGTTTGAAGCATCTGCTGGTTCGTACTAGGGAGGTACTGTAACACATCTGCATATTTGTGAGGTCTGAAATCCGAGGTTCTCACAGCGGTGTTGCTGAAGATTCAAAGCCTCTGGGCTGTTTCGCATTGACCACTGGATGTTTCAAAGGCTCATAGTGCCTTTAACTTCAGGGCCAAATATTTCCCTCGTCTTGGACTGTTTGACTCTGAAGTTAGATGCTCGAAACGTCGGGCACTATTTGACCAAAGACATGGCTTAACGTTCCAAAAGAACTGAATCTTCATCAAAATATTTACGTGCCAGCCCTTTATCTTGCGTCTACAAAATGTTTCCTAGTGCCTGAAATAAAACATAGACCTAATAACCTTCACAAAGTACAGAAACAGTTTGTTGTGTTATATTACTTTGATGACTATCTACAGATTATGGGAAGAATTTCGAACACATACTTTTAACACACGCCTTATGTATAAAGAGGGTAGCAGTAATTACCCATTTGATAATTGCACGACTGAATGTTATGTGCATAAGGTCCATTAGCGTGACGGGTCACTACTTCATGGTTATCATATAAGCCTAGTTTCAAACCATCACAAAGTCATAATTTAAAGCGTGAAATATTTAATATGAAATCTGTAACTTTGCCTTATTTCAGTATTGCCTCAAAAATTAGCACAAGATAATTTATTGTTTTTTTACGGCAACTAAACTGCAGCACATCCGTTCTTGAGGAGACTGAATTTTACAGAAGGGAACTGAAAGGAACAGAGGATTTTGCTGCACGTAGGAGGTTAATATTTGCTGAGCTGATCAATCAAATAAATGCCTGTTTTCGTGATACACGTTCTTCGTTCACCAATTTGTTACTATTACGATTATCAATGAAATCCTTGTTTTTAAATTTAAGGATGATTATCAGTATTGAACATACTCACTAATCCTAAGAGTGGCCAGATCCGTAGTGATTATATATGTACAATTATTTATTCAACAACAGGTTTTGACAGTAGCTCTCCGTCTACTTTTGGATTTTCAAAGTTTCTTACTTTTCTTGATTTAGTCTCCGTAATATTATGAGGGCAAGGTTCACTGTCATCTTTTAAGACTACTATCACCTCCACAGCTGTGTAACACACAACATGTTTACAGAAGTAGTGTGTAAGTATATTTGGCTCTTATGCGGTAAATATGGGGTAGGGATCCGTCATGTTAATGGACACCATGCAAATAAGCGTAAAATGGTTATTTGATAAACAAATGTAAGTAGCTTAGGCTGCATCGTACAAATATTCTGACAGAAAATTACGCATAAATTAATTGTTGAATTACTTGAGGATTTATGTTTAAATTTATCTGGCAGTAGGGAGGGACCAGTGGTCAGTTCTTGTGGATACGGTGGTGAAATTTTAGGGTACATAAAAGGTCAAAAGTTCTTGAGGAGCCTAGGAACTATCACACTTCCAAGAAATATGCACCATGGATTTAAAGGGTATATACAGTCTAATCGTAGGATACCTGTAAAGGACTTACCGCTCACTGAATGCAATAGTGACACAATCAAAATATTGCCAATTTGGGGTTAATATTACGATTGAGCTCCAAAATACAAACACTACATCCGACAATAATGGCATCTAGCGGGATATGTTTCAACTAACAAGTGTGCCCGTATTGTCGGAGGTGGTTGTTATATTTTTGAGCTCGTCACAGTATTTACTGCAAAAGGCAATTTTTGGATTGTGGGATTGTGCCACTATTGCATTCAGTGAGCCTTAGTAGTGTTTGATTTTTGTTAGGAAGAAGTCTGGGGCTGTATACAATGTAACGGCCTTTGGTTCTTTTACTATTCGATTACTATTGCGAAGACATAAATCAAATGCGACGTTAATTGACGGCTTAAGTCTACTTGTTAAAGACAAAGTGGCTGTGGTTGATTTTAGGCTTTCTCTTTGGTTATATATTAAAATTGATGCTGTTCCTTTGGTGTTGATGTCTTGCGGAAGTTGGTTGCATTAGAAAGACTCCAAATAACATCAGCGTTGAAAAAGTGTGGGTTTGTGTTACACAGAGTGTTTATTTAATCGATTTTACGTTTGCCACAAACAAGTACATTTTAGAATGTTATATATATATATGTATATATAAAACAGCGAAAAAAGAAGTGATTAAAGAAATATGTTATATTACAATATGCAGTAAGTCAATATTTTATTTACGTACACTGTAGCATGAATGAATAAGAGGGCTGCAATTCAAACTGTTAAAATTATGTGGTCGTTATGAATACTCAGAAATCGTTATTTACTTTTAGTTCCACTCAGATTTACATCAGTCAGCTTGCAGTTGTGATGAAGTGCTCAATATTTTTCCTGAAGACGTCAAACGTAAGAACTATTAAAGAATAAATAACCTAATATATATGGGCAGAAATCAGTATAGACAATGGTATTAAATTATAAATATATCTACCGGAAATTCAATTATTAACGAACTCTATGGAGCAGAATCATTCTTTAGAACAATTCTTTAATTCTTTTAAATGTCGTCAATTTACTCGAGAATTTTCACATTTCCTTTCGTGAAACCCAAAGATGCATTATCATGTTTTCAGCACAGTCGCAACTGATTTCTCGAAAATTATGGATCAAAGTGGGATTAATTACTCTAACAGAACTGAAATGTGAAATAATTGTAATAAAAATCCGCAGCCTTCTGTTTTATTGTGCCCTCTGTATAAACATATGCCTTAATTCTGTATTATTTATTGTTCTCCATGTATATGCAGGTATTTGCATTCTTTATTACTCAGCCTCTTTGCAGGCACAAGTGCTTAAGTTCCTTTTTATTTATTGTGCTTCTGTATACACAATCGCTTCAGGTTCTTTTTTAGCATTTAGTTTGCCCCTAAGTGATGCTAAAACTAAGTGCACGGTCATTTCTCGACATAAGAATGCAGAACGAAGTCACAATATAAAGACTGGTAATAGTTCCTTTGAAAGGGCGGAAGAGTACAGATGTTTGGGAACAACCTTAACAAATCAAAATTCTATTCAGGAAGAAATTAAGAACAAATTGAAGAGAGGGAATGCTTGCTTTCATTCGGTGCAGAATCTTTTGTCTTCTAGTTTGCTATCCAGAAATTTAAAGATTAAGATATACAGAACTATAATTTTGCCTATTGTTTTGTATGCATGTAAAAGTTGGTCGCTCACATTGAGGGAGGAACGTAGGCTGAGGGTGTTTGGGAATAGGTTGTTGAGGAGAATATTTGGGCCTAAGAGGGGCGAGGTAACAGGGGAGTGGGAAAAACCATATAATGTGGAGCTTAATGAAATTACACCTCACCCAATATTGTTCGAGGGATAAAATCGAGAAGAATGAGATGGGCGGGGCATATAGCGCGTGTGGGAGAGAGGGTAGGCGTATACAGGCTTTTGGTGGCGAGAACTGAGAGAAAACTACCACTTGGGACACCCAGGCGTAAATGGGAGGATAATATTAAGATGGATCTTCAGTAAGTGGGATGTGGGGGTATGGACTGTATCGAGCTGGCTTAGAATAGGGACAGGTGGCGAGCACTTGTGAATGCGGTAATGAACCTTTGAGTTTCATAAAATGTAGGGATTTTCTTGACTAGCTGAAAGCCGGTTAACTTCTCAAGAACGACTCTGTTTCATGGAGTAAGTAAGTAAGCAAGTGTGCCCCTTTCTACACAAGTTCTTCAGTTCCTTACTATTTAGTGTGCCCCTTTACACACAATTTCTTGTTTTTTTAAGTCTTTAGTATGCCCTTTTCTACAGGCGTGCTTTAGTTCTTTATTGTTTATTTTTGTCCCTTGTATGAAAATGCTTTACTTCCTTACTATCCATCGTTCCCTTGTATACACAAGTGCTTAAATTCCTTAACATTTGTTGTGCCCACTGTATAAAAAGAGCTTGAATTTATTATTATTTATTGTGCCCCGCGTACAAAAAAGCGCTTCAGTTCTTCATTATTTATTGTATCCCAGCATGTACAAGTGCTTTAGTCCCTTATTTCTTCATGTACTGAATAGAAACCTTACATTTTGACACTCCCTGACATTCTACAAAGGTGAAAATGGCCGTCTGAAATATATGAGGTCATTTCTGCTTTAAAACGACCAAAATTCTTTCTCTGGGGCGGTTTGTAGTAAAACGATGTCTGAAATAACAAATGGGCCGTGCAGAAATATTAATTTTTCTCCTCCTACATGGAATATTGCAAGGAAAACCACACAGGTATGACATTCCTTGTAGATTTACAGGTCAGTGTTTTACACTTGTAAAATCCATTGTTGAATCTTAGTCATCAGTGCAGTTTAATTTTCTTACTCAGTATTTTAAAACTGGGACTTTTCACTGATTTCTGTGTTTATATATTGACAGCTACTTGGCTTATCGGTTAGGTACTTATACACTATATGTCCGGTATTTCTATCCAGTTCTTAACCCGATCGTGCTGTCCTGCTGGTTTTTTTGTTGCAATTAACTGGTGTTCACGCACCCGCCAAATATTTTTCATTAACATAATAATGCGTTACGACGCGTCTGTGTCACCATTACAGTTCTGACGAAAAATTGTATATAAAAATGTATGGTGAATTCCAAAACATATCAAAACGTAGTTGATTAATAACAACTATATTAATGTTTATACTCTTCTTAGATGCTGGCACCGCGTTGAGGTAATTCTGTTGCTGACTTTTCAAAGAAAGAAGCTGTCTCACTTCTAGGGTTAACTGAACATGAGGGATCCTTCGGAGTGTGGGCAACATGACCCACTTGCATACGGTGTCAGTAGTCAGTAATATTATTGTAATCATCATAATCATAATCTATACTCTATCACAAAGTTTTAAGTTAATGATAGTTATACATTATATCTTTACTGTATGGGAATACATTATATAGGCGTGGCACTTAGCACGACATATTTTCGGCTGGTGTTCGTAAGATCTGTGTTATTTAGTAACGTTTTATGTTGCTGGTACTTATTCCTACGGAGGGCGCAACCCCAAAGAGGACCGTGCAGCATTTTCTGGCGGCCACCGAAATCGGGTGATAAATAAACTGATGTAGAAATTATCAGTATGAAATTAATTTCGCGGATTTCGTTTATATTCTTACAAGACATGTTAGCAATAGCTTTTCGAGCTATTTAAAAGACAAACGCAATGATGTTTTCGATCCAAATCGACTGATGCTACGGCAAACACATGCTTTAGAATTACCCGTCGCAAGATGAAGGGCGGAGTCTCAAACTTGGAAGAAGCAGTACATGTCGCCTCATAAGACCGCACAGAAAGCTCTGATGCTCACCGGTGCTTTACGATCAAACAAAAATTTATGTCCCGCCAACACCCTTTGTCGTGTCTCGGTCTTTAAAACCTACCGTCGTTAACAAAACCTTCGATTTAGGTCCTGCCAACACAAACATCCCCGTATTTCTTAACAATTTTAGCTGCCATTTCTCATTTAGGTGGTTGAGTTCAGATGAACTGAAGCTGTCCCCCACCATTCAAAGAGTGTGGACATACGTATTATTTTAATAGGCACGCTAAGATAAGGGAAAGGCACATATCGTTTCTTACAGGATATGACGCTGCGTCACTTGTTATTTGCTTACAGACGTTTCGAGACCACCACTTTGTTTCTTAAACGTCACCAGCTGATTAGCTGCTGTTGCGGCCTCATGTCACAGAAGAACGGAGACCCTAGTCACACCGTTGCAAAAGGCAAGAACTCGCAAATCTCTACTTCAACCGTGCTTGAATGACACTGTTGCCTTCTTTTTTCGCAAGGCTGTATAAAGAAATGACTTTTAAACATGACACATGTGTTTAATATTCAACATCAGATCATTTACATTGATTGTTTATTCAAACAGAATATAGTTTTGGATTTTGGCCTATCTGCATAAGTATAAACTAACAATGAATAATGCATGTGATTATAATGTTTGCTTATTATAAGGGAAGAGTTCACCGCACCCTTTAGTATTCCACACAGCGGAAAACTTTGCTTTTGCAGATCGTCTCAAAGAGAGCACTGTACACTTTTACTTCATGCCCTATTTTTGATAAGGGTCTATATGGGCCGATTTAAAGGCTTCGTACAGTTTTGTTGATTAGCCCGACTTAGCATCGATCCACGCTCGCTGTCTGATTAAGACGCCACTGGCAGTAACAATGGAGCTGATGTTCCCGGAGGGATTAAAAGTTACCATAGGAACGGAACGACAAAGCTTTTCTAAACTCAAGTCTTCACTTTTATGAATCGCGTTCTGCGGGTGTGGAAAGACTCCTTTCCTGGGGCAAAATCATGTACTTCGAGGAACAAAATTGCGAATTGCGGAGATCTAGGAGCATAACCGCAAGCAACAAAGGAAGTTTTGTTACCGTATAAAAATGAAAGTTCCTTTCCTCTTTTACTTCTTTCGCTTCTTAATTTTTCCTCTAAATCATCAACAAGCACTAAACACAATCACAAAAAACCAAGAAAACGAAATTTTATAGTGAAAATCCCTAATTTTCTGTATACCTTAATTAACCTCCTACATGTTTCGGCCTCTCTGGGTTACTATCAAGGGGCTTCACATTTTACGGTGATAAGGGTGAGGATTAATACTGTCTACACCAATAAACCATTTATGCATGTACAAATATAAAATGTAAAATGCTGAAATGTCCCATAGCTGGTTGAAAGATCTGTGTATCTTTCAGAATTAATTTAATCTACTTTTAAGTTTAATAATTATAAGGTAAAATGGCTGAATTTTAATTTTTGTGATTGAATAAGAAATACTGTACATAGTGCTATGCAACGCTATGAGATAAGCATTAGATAAAGTGGTTCTGAAATTTAATGACAGTGTATTATTATTATTATTATTATTATTATTATAATATATTTTTTGCTTTAGATTTCCAAGTGTACTTTGATAACTGTCCTACGTTTATATTAATTAGACAATCGAGGAAGTTAATAGAAATATCGCAGTAACAATACTAACTAATTCTTCAACGGGGATGGCTCACTTAAAAACTAAAAACTACTTCTGCTGTTGGAAAACTGATTAGAAATAACTCATTTATTCACCCGGCTCCTCGTCATTGTTTAAAGTTGAAATAAATCAATAGTCAAAGTGTCAAGTTATTCATCAATGCTGTTGTAACAGCCGAGATTCCGAGTGATTTGAAAAGGGTAGGCTTTTATGAATATACGATTTCCTTATAAACAGATGTTGCTACAGTTTCCAGGATTTCTTTTCTGTTTTTTTTCAATAAATTTGGCTCTGCATTCGTATGTACTGTGCCAGTTTTTAGCTGTCAAATTATAGTTAATCACGAGTGACTTCCTTATGCAATAATGAACAAGATCCACAAAACAGCTACAGATTTTACGTTTATGTGTATTTTATTGCATAGACCAACGGTCTAACTACCAATTCTTTATTTTAAAAAACCTGGTAAATTAAATTTGCACTTCCTGTGAAGTATGGATTTGCAGTACGCCGATATGTGCACAAATTACATTTGCTCCACTACTGTCGCTCTTGACCTCAAATAACAGATTTCGTCAGAATAGTCGTACATCCAGTTGATTGACAAAACATGACGATCAGATGAACGGGTATAACTTTCTTATTATATAATGCATATGCAGTAAATCCTGGTCTGGAGCGGGGGTATGCTTTGCGAAACCAGCGCGCTGGATAAGTCCATGTTAGACCAATTTAATATTGTGTGGGATTAATGGAGATGTAATAAAGCATTCATGGACAGTGCAAGTAAATAATATCATGTAAATGCTCTTAAGGATAATTGTATATCAACAAGCAGATTCGCGAGACGAATGATAGGGTTACAGACGCGGGAGGAAGAAATCGCGTGATGACAACTGAACTGAATATTTACACTGTTTCGTATGCTGCAGGGAACAAAGCAAATATGTATATATATATATATACAACAGAACAACTGCGTTTAACTTTAAAAAAATAGCTGCATTCTTCATATGCTGGTACAGCGTGTTAGGCAGAGTGTGTATTAAGAGATTAGTAGATGCTCGCAAGTAATTAATCGAATTTAAAAAGGCCGTGTTCGAGGAAAGTTTACATTAATTCGTTCTGTTAGATTGCAAGTAAAAAGCCAACCGTTAGAAAGTCACAGTGCCTAAGGGTCGAAAATGCTTTCTTGTAATACGAAAAGTATTAGAAGTGTTTGAAACGGTCTAAATTGTAGGATTACGCGTTCTCTACTTTACATAATAATTTTTAATAATATACGACGTTCAGCCGAAAGCCG
>Ga0131853_10018293_pt1 | contig 12747 bp, 7 predicted proteins | sample TergutLab28metaG_FD_92764 | JGI IMG/M metagenome (GOLD analysis project Ga0131853, IMG submission 92764) | Labiotermes labralis P1 segment gut microbial communities from Petit-Saut dam, French Guiana - Lab288 P1 (version 2) (version 2) | ecosystem: Host-associated > Arthropoda: Insects >...
GTTTTCACTCGTAACAAATGGTAACAAATAATAAATATACATAAGTGAAACAATACAAAAACACACTAAATACAAGTACACATATTACCAAAACACCCACACAATTGTCAAAACACCCACACACACATACACCCATACTTTCTTATAATAAAACCAACTAGATGCACTAATTTCTCAAATTTAGTTTTGGAATAAAACTCTACATGTTTCGGACAGTTCCTCTGTCCATCATCAGGAGTTTTTCACTGTACACACAGCAATTATGTCATACGTGTTTGCTGGCATATACCATTGCTGTGTGTACAGTGAAAAACTCCTGATGATGGACAGAGGAACTGTCTTAAACATGTAGAATTTTATTCCGTAAATAAATTTGAGAAATTAGTGCATCTAGTTGGTTTTATTATAAAAATTTATCACGATGCACGGTCACCTGAACGTCAAACACACCCACACGTTCCAAAACCCATACATACGCACACCCGCACATTACAAACCCACACATTCACACATTACAAAACCCACACATCCACACATTACAAAACCCACACATACACCCTGTGGTGTCACAGGTTGGGAAAGAGTCTGTTTGCACCTGCATGCTGTATGCTACGCCAGACTGTACCAAGTTTGCGACTGAGAACAGTAGAAACTAACACCTTATTCGATTAATGGGTATTCCAGGGTTACCGAGACCATAACACACACGTAACTGTTGGTTAGGTAATTCAGTTAGAATCATGCAGTCAGCTTCTGAAATGCTGGTGACATTCATAACAACATGCCTCGCATTCCAGAACATAATCATTCATAACTGTATCATCAGACACAGTGCATACTCAGTTCATACAGTGTGGTTCAAGAGGTCATACCTGCATTTGGGATGTACCATGTGTAATATATATACCGCAGTCTTCAGAACGAATCTCCAAACTCATTTGATGGACCAGATTCCTTCTACAGAACCTAATATCTGCTCACCTAGTTGAGGGTTCTTCTTGTTCAAGGTGCCATTTTTCTTCACGATCACACACCACATTTTACGTCCTACAAAGTAACAGGCAAATATCCGGTCTCATTTTCTCCTTCTTTTCGTTAATTCCTTCTTGAAAATGACTTAATGTATCTCAAAAAACTGGACATAAATTCATAATATCTCACATCCTTCCCACTTTGCCACTAAGGGACTGCTTTGTCCGGGAGCGTTGTGTTTAGCGCTGGTGCACTTGTTCTATCATATCCTTCGTTATTTGTGTTACGGCACAAAAATAAAACATTTGCTTGGAAAGAGTAATTAAATGGAGAGATTTTGTGATGGCTCAAGCAACAATTACGTCAATATTTTTAGTTCTTGGTAATAAGTAATGCAGTTTTTAAAGTTTACTAAAAACAGTCACAAAGACGAATGCCCGATACGCATTCTGCTCATTCTCATTGCTTGCTGCAGAACCTCAGTACTTGCAAATGCGTCGTTAAGAGCCCACGACACTTCCTCAAAATCTCACTGCGTCTCATATGCTATTTATTTGTAGTGCACACAGCTGAGTCAGTACAGTGACAAGGCTGTGGACCAGACCAGGGTATCAGTGCTCGATTCCCGGAAGGTGCAGGAATTTCACCTTCTTCGTAGAAACAATAATGGCTCCGGTGCCCAACGAGTCTTCTGCACAATGCTTTCTGAGGAGTACAACTGAAAGCCCCGCTTTGTCGTTTACCAAATTCAGATGCACGCAACTTTACTGCACGGCCTACTATGATCTCATGGCATGTCGCTTAATTAACCACGAGGGCTTTTTTACATTCATATAAATTGCGTTAATTCCCCTCAAATCAAATCAAGTCAAATATTTATTAGTTGGGTCAAATATTACACAAAGATGTGTCCGCTTAACACCGGGTTATTCGCGCAAAAATCTATAACAACCCAATCTTATTCCCAGTACTTAAAACAGGAGTTTCATGTCTTCTGCATTATTAGGGGCACGCAGTAGTGCAGATGGTTGAGACACTGCAACACAAGTCGGAAAGTCGTGGATTCGATTCCCGATGAAGTCACTGGAATTTTTCATTGACATAATCCTTCTAGCTGCATTTTTTTGGGGGGGTTCTGGGATAGAATCCGCCACTAACAGAAATGAGTACGAGGAATACTTCTAGGGTAAAGGTGGCCGCTGAGTACGCCTGACAACTTTACCACCTTTATGTGCCGACTGTCTTGAAATATGGGAGCCTCAACCTGGAACCATTAGGGTTTAGGGATTGCTTTACTTTTACCAATTATATACATACATACAGACACATACATAAATACATACATACACACAGACACACATACATACATACATACACATATACGTACACAATACATACATACAGACACACATACATACACACATACGTACACAATACATACACACATACACACACGCGCACGCACACACGCACACACACATACTTACTTACTTACTTACTATCTCCGAATATCTCCAGATAAATTCTTGTGGCTGTACCAGAACTTGTAATGGTTTTCGTGGCCCATAAATGAGGTTAGCTGATTATACTCCTACCTATATATAATACATTTCCACCGACTCTTTTATATTCTAAGGCAGCAACGAATTCACTAATGCATCTATTATACTTCCAGTTCCTGAGTGGAATGCAAACCTTTGGAAGAAGCAAAGGTTATGTCTTCTCAGAAGCAAGTCTAGACAGATGAATGAGCATCATTAAAAATAATCATTCAGTGTTCCCGGTAATATACGGCATGCTGAATAACAGACAGACGTATCAAGTGCTGCTTGTGATGTACAACAGGCTTCAGAGTAATTACAGCCTTACGAGCATCGCTGCTCTATTTCTTCCCGCATCCTCGAACCGTATCACAAAGGATCTCACCTCCACTAGCAACTGTAACGTACTGTTAGGCAAACCAAATGACATGTGCACGAACGGGTTGCCTATCGTTCAGGTTAACACAATGTTCCTGTGGCGAGCAGCTGTGAACTAATCCTGATGCAGAAAAATTGACAACATTGGCGCATATCGAAATTTTATTGAACTAAATGACATAGTGTGGTCCGCGACCCACATAATTCGTTAATTATACGTACCACGTGACTGCAGATTATTTTAACACAGTTAAAATTGAATTGAAATGTTCAGACCTCACGGTACGGACTGGAAGGAAAGGTTTCGTTTTTTATTAAGTACGAAAAGTTTGAGATTTGGAGGAAAAACTATTTAAAATACGCAGAAATAGGAAACCTAACAAAGAAGCCAAGTGCTTGAGGCATACTGCGGCGCTCTGTAATGTCATTAAATAAGAGAAAATCAGTACCTCGTAAGGAACGTATGTTAATGAAGTGCTGGTTAAATGGTAAAGGGTGAACAAATTGCGGGCGCCACGTCATCGTTGCGAACTAAATTTTGTGCCTTGACGCCTAACGTTTTTGGATCCTCAGTATGGAAACTGCTTTATTTCATCCTTCTGGCACCTGGGATTTTAAAGTGGCTACTAAATTTTGAAAAATTTGTGTGCCCCTGTAACAGGTTATTCGTCGCTGACATCTGTGTTACATGAAATGGGCTAGAATGGGGAAACTGTAAAGTGGAAATTTAAAATGTAAATATCCATCACTCGAATTATAACTTGTACGACATAAAGAGAAATATTTAGCACACAGTAGACATGATTGGCAAAGGTAAAGATAAAGTTCAATCCTAGAACAGACCACCAAGGCCCAGATGGGGAGTAGAGGTTTAGCTCTACTCTTTCTTTAACTTCAGCGCTAAATGGGGGTTGGAGGTCAACGCCACGCCCCGGCCGCTTTACCCCCGGGAAAGACCCCGTACCCATTGTATAGGAGGCTGGGTGGGCCCCAGGGCCGGTCTGGACGGTTGTGGAAAATCGCGCCACCACCGGGATTCGATCCCCGGACCGTCCAGCCCGTAGCGAGTCGCTATACCGACTGCGCTACCCCGGCCCAGACACGATTGATACAGCCCTAAAACCACGACCAGCTAGACATGTAGCTCGGTTGGGAAGATAAGGAAAGTATGTCGGAGAATAATATTAAAATGAGTCTACGGTAAATAGGTCGTGAAGATGTCGACTGAATTCGGTTGGCTCAGCAAAGGATCGAGAACAGGAGTTCTTCTGAATATGGCACAGAATATTCATAATGTATGGAATTCTACAAGTAGCCGCTCTTTAACACGAATCTTCTCTGTAGGTTTTTATTTAATATTATATACACATTCCGTGCAGTTTTTTTTATTTCTTCTTACTCTTCTTATTCTTCCGTTAAGTGTTGTGAAGAAGTGTAGGTTTCTAGATCCCACACAACGACGCACCTCGGTCGGTAGAACTCCTCTGGACGAGTGATCAGCTCGTCGCAGAGACCTCTACCTGACGGCCTGCAACACTTACAACAAACAAACATCCATGTCTCTGGCGGGATTGGAACCCGCAATCTTAGCAGGCGAGCGGCCGCTGGGACCGGCAGCTAACTTCCAACTGCTGACTGTAGCAGAATCACGTAGGAGCGCAAAAACTAGGCTTTATGCAGTAGTTAGAATTAAATTATTATGTGCCTTCTCCATTGCTTTAGGCCTAATTAATTTACCTTCAATCACTAGTTAATTATTTATGCGTACGTCATTAACACACTAAGCGAACATTGGATATCGTTGGTCAGTATAAATAAGACACACTTCACAAATATAGAGTATTATAAACTGTTCACATGCACTGATCCGTACAGACTGGGAAATTCTAATATACTGGCGATTCGTGGTGGTGTGTAAAGATACTCTTTGCCGGAAAATACTAGAATAAAGGTATTTATTTTCATAATGGAGCAACTCTATAAGCCCAAAGTAAGTGAGGATTTCGAGAGTAAAGTCTGGTGTCTTTTTCTGTCTTCGTCACCATGGTAACCAACGTTACCCCCACATCTGCGCCTCGTTGTCATGTTCCTTGAAATACGTGACGAATAGCGGTTTTATCACATCGATGTTTTCAGCGAGCGGCGTTTGGGTTTGCGTGGGTACGAATTACCGGGGCTTAAAAAATTACGCCTTCCTCTCCACCGCCATGTTCAAAATCCGTGAAGTCAACTCTTCACATGAAACATCATCAGCACAATGCCACAAATGGCGGTCCATTAATTTTAACGCGCCCTAAAGCGCCAGTTTATCTGCTTATCTGTATCTGATCACTCTACTGTTAACAGGGGACTATAACAGGAAATACAGAAAACATATCTGAAGTTGTTTATTTAGCGACGGGCCGCGGTGGCACAGTGGATAAGGCGCTGTGCTACAAATCGGAAGGTCGCTCATTCGATCCCAGCTGATGTCAGTAGATTTTTCATTGACATGAAATCGTTCCGATCGCACTAGGGTCCTGGGGTCGACTCAGCCTCTAACAGAAATGAGTACCAGGAGTATTTCCTGGGGTAAAGGCGGCCGGTGCTTAAGGCTGACAACTTACCACCATCCTGTGCCGATATCGCGAAATCTGGGAACCTTCACTTTTCGGAACCCTCTGAGCCTTTCCGGGCCTGTAATGGGACTGATTTGCCTTCTATTTAGCGACGTTATCATTATTCACACGATACAGCGTCAGTTGTACATGAATGATTTTGAGTATGGAGCACTGGTGGAATGACTGACAGTGTATAACTTGACGTACTCGGAGCAAGACCTATCCCAAGAATTGTGACGATGGTGTATCGTAATAGACGTTACTGGTGTTTGGGATATATCCCATCGTCTGTGGTTAAAAAACGCTGGATGTCTCCGTGTTTCAAGTGGTCAGCGGACAGCAACAACCTACGGCGGTGGGCCCTTCAGAAAGGGCCAAGTCATTCTTCGTTATTTTCATAGAAATTCAGAAAACAATCAAAATGTCATGTGAAAGAAACGCAGAGAGTTGTCCAAATCATTTCCAACTTCGGCTGATCAAAAATTATGACAGTGAGATTAAAAGATATTAGCGAAGTCTGGAGAAGACTGACCCTAGTTAATGTTCAAAATCTTGAAACTGGCAGTTTTGTTTCATTGGAGTAAATTTCACGTCCTTCTCACAAGTTACGAGTTGGCAGTATATGCCTTCTTTCTTGGTATCTTTACATGGCACATCTCGTTGTGACGTAGACAGAAAGAAAAATGAGATGTGAGGAATATCACAGCTACTTTTGATGGTGTCTTGCTGTAAAATTTACTGCGACATGTTTCGGCTTCTTTAAAAAGCCACCATCAAGCAATGCAAAATAGACATAATAAAGATTATCACATGCAGCTCATTAACATATTTCTTTTGTGCATTTGATATCTCAGCTTTTACAAAACTATAAGTGTCTTAAGAGACGAAACCAAGTACAACCGGGATATAAAATATATTAAAATATTCTCGGACCACAATCCTGTATTTCCGATGTGAAAAATAAGTAAATGCAGTACTGTAGGTAAAACTGCAAATTCGTTGGCTTGTTACCTTACACATTCTACAGCATATAGGTCAAGGTTTTAATAAACTGGGTTAGCAAATACATTTGGCACACTACCAAAAAGAATGAAAATTTATCTTCCGCATTATTTACAAACAGAGAAACGGTATTTCATTATTCTCTTCATTTTTTTATTTCGCGACCTACCATGACGTTACTGTTTCTCAAAATTAATGATAAGTAAAAGAAATAGCTTCATCATATTTCTAAAAAATGCCTCAACAGAACGTGGAAATACATTCAGTAAATTCATACAGATATATCACTTTCATTACGTGACGACTTAACTGTGTGCCAGACATTCTACAGATCCCCCCTCCCCTCCCCATCCAACGCCATCCACCACGTTAACTCATTAATGTCTGCCCAAGCCCTCAACATTCAGCAACAATAACTGTTCGTAAGGCCAGATCGTATGCCTCATAAACTGCTTTTCCATCACATCTGATTCACTATTTATGATGCTGCGTGGACTAGCCTATTTACCTGACAAAACATAGGAGCCGGGATAGCGCAGTTGGTATAGCGACTCGCTACGGGTTGGACGGTCCGGGGATCAAATCTCGGTGGGGGCGAGATTTTCCGCACCTGTCCAGACCGGCTCTGAGGACCACCCAGCCTCCTATACAGTGGGTACCGGGCCTTTCCATGGGGTAAAGTGGTCGAGGCGTGACGTTTACCACCAACCCCATCTAGCGCAGAGGTTAAAGAAAGAGTAGATCTATACCTCTATTCCCTTTGTGGACCTTCGTTGCCTGTTCTAGGGTAAACTTTACTTTACATTACTTTACTTTTACATGAAAATACATCGCGTTATGGATCTTAATGTTATTCATGAACGTGCATTTACAAACAATTCAATAAGTAAGTCAGCAAATACGATTTATAAATTCAAACACTTCATTATCCAACTGATCACCAATATATAATTCGTAGATACAATTAAAATTATAAAAAATATTTAAAAGTATTGTATCTACGAATTATATATTGGTGCATCAGTTGGATAATAAAGTGTTTGAATGTCATTGATGCACGGTGCAAAAAATGAAGAACGATTTGTAGATGTTTAATTGATGTCACAAACTCCCTAAAATGATCTATGAAGGGTCGAAACACGTAGGAGTTTTGATAGATTATATTTGAAAATAAAAATAATTTTAACATTTGTTGGTACTAGTCAATAGCGAAATGACTAAGATGATGGACAGCTGTACATACGAGAAATGATGAAGCAGGCTTCAGGCGCTGTGGGATGTGAAGCCGTGATCACTGATAAAAGAGTTTCCAAAGTTTCGAAAAAGTGTAGAGTCTGGAATATCGGTAACTACACGTCGCCAAGGAGTAAGATCCTAGAAGACTAAGATTTTCAACACGGCTGTGAAGAACCTGAAATCTCGCAAAGATAACGGAGAAGCTTTTGACCCTGACATTTACTTCGAAACAGCGTTAAGACCTCGAAAAATGCAGTCAGTGTAACCGGTTTCAAGGGTGCGAACCAATTCCCTCCTGAATATAAAGAAAGTATCAGACAAGTTTAACCATCCTGCTTTACCTCAGCCTGCTTAAATAGCCTGTTTCCAGCCTTTTTGTAAGGAGCACTTTCCATTAATGGTTCGTACAGCATGAATCGGGACTCGTGGTGTGGCTACCGGCGTTGGTGATGGGAAGGGGCGCGCAGGAAACCATGGCAACAGGCACAGCGATCGGGGAATCGAGGAACTCCGCCTAAGTGTGACAACGGACAGAGTGACTTATCCTGAAGTAGCGTATGACGCTTTTTCTTTAAGGTAACTCTTTGTATGATTTCCTTGAACGTGGTGCAGGAAGTTTCGTTTATTTTCCTTCATAGTCACATAAATATAAGATGTAATTTCCTTTAGAACATATTTGCTTCATTTATGTATCTGTAAGTAGCATTCTGCTATGTAATTTAGAAATCTCATTTCGGCTGTTTCCTTTCTGTATTTCATTTCGTAAGGCTACGTTCTGTTACCGACTGCGATATACTCGTATTACTTCATCATTATTTGCCAGCAACTGAAGAAACACACTTCGAAGTATATAGTTGGGAATACGACCCCCGAAAGCTATGAATGCGGTAATGAACCTTCGGGTTTCATAAAATGCGGGAAATTTCTTGGATAGCTGAGGACCTATTGGCTTTTCAAGGATGACTCTGCTCCACGGAGTTAGTTAATTCTTATTTTAAAAATATAAACCTTATGTAACAAATTTTGTGTTTCGCTTCCAGCGGCATTACCTGCAATGCCATAAGGAGTAGGAATGGTAGATTTTAAATCTCTGTCGTATTTTTCCCACCACCGCTCAAGAAAATCCGTCAATAAGCAGGTAATTTTAGGGACAACATCGCTCATTTGCGACAACAGTGTCACAACTCAAAATCTGTGATTTTGAAGGAGAAGCTTTTAAAGGTTTTGAAATGCTATAATTTTCTACGAGTTCAACGACGACACAACTGCTCTCCAGCGGCGAGTTTTGCAAACTGCGTTATGACACTATACCTGTTAAAAGTGCGTCTGCAAACTTTTCTTTCTATACCAATAACTCAAAAATGCTAAATTTTGATTTGTGACACTCTTGTCGCAAATCAGCGATACGTAGCCAGCCACTCTGTACCTCTGTGACTACTTTTCTAATCAACATTTTACAGTTTAACAAATTGAAGCGGCAATAAAGTGCAGAGTATAAAAAAGGAATTGTTCAATATATGAAAACTAATGAATTATTCCGACATCATTCCGTGTGCACCAATGTGACTATTATTCTCTCAACCCTCTGGCACACAATTACGTCACGTTCGAGCTACGCAACGCATTGGTACAGTTTGACTAGAATTTTCACACTGTGGCATTTGTGAGGATCGTATCTCTATAACACAGAAACTATGAAAGTAAATATCCAAAAATTGTGTTCAATGTACTGAATGAATTTAGGGTTTTGCGGTCAGTGATATGGAAGAGCGGGGGCCGACGATTTGGAAGTTTCGGTTGTGTTTGGTTTAGATTTGCATAGGCCTATTGTAGCGGAATGCCTTCATTTGGCTATTTCACAGCCCAACGAATATGCGACAAGCATTGAACAGAATTACGAATATAAAAATTTGTTTACATGATTTTTAGTGGCCCTTCTTAAATGCATTCCATAATGTACAGATACGCCATTGCTACCAGTTCCCTTGGTCTCAGCAAGTATTTGTACCAGACTGTAATCCGCTGTTGCCCGACAGAAGCTTCACTTCTGTCCGTCTACAAACTATAGTTAAGTATACATTTTACACTGTGTGTTACTAAGAGATTCCCCGCATTTTACAGAATCCGAAGGATCACTAGTGCGTTTATAACGGCCCGCCACTTGCCCCTGTCCTGAGCCAGATTATTCGAATCCATGCCCCCCATGTTACATGGCACAAATCCATTTTAATATTATCATACCCTCTATACTTCCTCTTTCCCTAGAATTTTCCCTTATGTATGTATGTATATATCGGTTTCAAAACGTCGTTCTCCGTTGTCCGGCACCTAGACTCCTAGAATTTTCCTGCCAAAATCAAGTATGTACCTCTCCTCTCTTCTACATGTGCCATATAACATGCCCTTTTCGTTCTTCTATGCAGTTTAGTACCGCTGGCAAAAAAAAATCATTTTTAATTATAATTTTAATTTCAATTTCAATTTCAATTTTGTAACGTACATTCCGACAGATATCCCATCAATTAATCCAGTCACATTTATTTTGCATTTTCATGGCAACACACTGTCTCACAGATACTCAGGCACAACTTGTGTTTGGAAACGCCGAATTTCAGGAACTGTAAATCCGTTTTAGTGTCACTTGGGCGGCGAACAGGCTCGAAGTTTCAATCTGCAAACAACCATATTTACACGCTCCGATAACAGCTACGTTTATAAACAATTATTTTTTTCCCGTACAACTTCGAATCAGAAATGGCTGGGAAACACTTGTTAAGACGAAATCCATAGACATGTAGCGTTCTTGCAGGCATACTGCTTTAATTGTCGCAGTTGCCAGTAGCAACCGACCCCAGGTGAGACATACCTAAGTGTTCAGCGCCTTAACAAAACTTTCGGTATTAATCACTCTGATTTATGAAGGCGGCTTAATTGCGCATAGACGAACTATATAAGTTTGCTGCCAGATGTCGTTCGGATGCAAGCAATAGAGATGCAGTGAAAATCACAAATGTGAAATAGCTGCTACCTTATTTCCATGAAAATACGACATACTTCTTTTCAATAAGACTTCTTGTGAAAGAGTTTCCACAGCCTGTGTTCGTACAGTTAAATAAGCTGCGTTTTAGGCTAGAAGGCGCTATGTGATATTTGTAACTCGTGTATTAGGTCCCATAATTTAACCCTTTAAAACCTACTGTTTGCTTTACGTACCCCCAAGATTAACATAAAAAATCCCACGTTCTGGCCACAAGAGTGAGTTTCTCTTTTTTTGTACGCCTAAGTTTCTCAGAACACACCGTGATTATTTCGCTACACAGCATTCATTAATTGGTGTTCGTGTACGAGAAGAAATGTGTTTACAGCGCGGTACGAACTGAACCTTCAAATATAATTCAGGTTAATCTTAGCCTTTTATCATACGTTATGTTAAATAAAGGAATGAATGGTATGATCATGTCTCTGTTGCTTTATGACTTCAAATAATTAGCTAATCTTCATCCAGCTTAGCTTGAAGCTAGGTGATCTGTGGCTTGAAGGTTACGCCATTAGCACTTTCCTTAAATATGTATTTTAATCGCAATTCTTCGGATACAATTACACAAGGAAACGGTGCGAAATTCTGAGACAGTAGGCTCCACCATACACCACTCACAAATTAAAGGAACCTCACTTAAACCAATCAAACCTCAACGTACACAAACCAAACCCTACAAATTTGTTCCAATTCAATGCAGTATAATGCAAAGAAAATTTGCACACTGCATAATATCTTTCAACAAAATAATATAACACACCAGACCACGTGTATGTAAGATGCAGAGGATGCATATATAATCAATTACCCGAGCATAGGGAAATACAACCTCGGCTGGCCAAGGCGACTGGATCGTGAGTTAAGTCATCTTATTTGCACTGCTAGTTGGAGACGTCCGCCAGCTGTGTGAAGCGTCTGGAGGCAGCAGGCCACTGAGTGTAACAAACGTTTTCGTTGAGCACAAAGTGTTCGTTTACAATAATTTGTGAAGCACATATGTGTCACAGAAATGTCATCGAAAGTTTTGTAAAAATATCTCGCTTCAACAGTGTCGTTTAAAGGAAAACTGTACAGCAATAGTGGATAAATTTCGAACGAAAAGTTCATTGCTGGGGAAAAAAACAAAGTATAAAAGTTTTTATAATATTTGTGTTAGGGAAATTGCCGCTCAGTGCATCAACTTAAAGTAAAATGAGTATGTGCACTATCATAGAAGCACTGGCTTCCGGAAAAACAATAAATCGCAGGTTATGACCCCATAAACCTCCACATCTGAATATGCGTCTTTATTATATGTGACAGACACAGAAATATGGAGCTTATATAACCAGTCTAGGTTCTTTGGCAGAAGTGAAAAGCAATGTTGTATTCGAAAAGAAACTGATATTATTTCGAGATAATAATTACGACCTGTGTCGAGAAATATGTCCAGAAAGTGCAAATTGATTAGAAGCTGGAGGACAGCATTTCGAGACTTTTCCTTGAAGTTAGGTGTTTTCAGCTGCAGGAGAATTCGGGCTTCGTATGCAGAAGCTCTCGAGACAGCCGATGTGCTGAGGAGATAATATTAAAAATACACTCTGTCATATGCATACAACACTTGGTTGTGTTTTCAGATAGGATAGTTACGTGCCGGGACATTAAATCGCGCCCTCTCTCCCTTCCTTCGCTAATTTACTTTCCCTATAGCACCCGTCTTGCCCGTGTGCGTGCATCTTACGGTGATACCTAAATAAATCTAAGTCTGTGTACGTTTTAATTCAAGCAGTGGAAAACGTGCAAAAGAAAGTTCTGCTATAAAGAGATAAAAATTCAGCCAGCAGGAGATAAATATTCCACGACACACAAAGCTCCTTGAGACATAATGACAGTAAAACACAAATTAGCTCTGACTTTCTACACGGAACGCTGCATTCTGTGTCACGGCGTTAAAATTGCCAAAGCTGTTTTTAAACTGCAGAGTCTTTGAAGTGCATCATAA
>Ga0131853_10018294_pt1 | contig 12746 bp, 5 predicted proteins | sample TergutLab28metaG_FD_92764 | JGI IMG/M metagenome (GOLD analysis project Ga0131853, IMG submission 92764) | Labiotermes labralis P1 segment gut microbial communities from Petit-Saut dam, French Guiana - Lab288 P1 (version 2) (version 2) | ecosystem: Host-associated > Arthropoda: Insects >...
ACATAACATAAACAAAACAGCATGCCACCAGACAACCTCGTATACAGTCGATCTTAGTAACTTTAGTCCTACATTATTTTATGCTCCCTGAGGATGATCCCATAGAGGGATTGAAACACGTAGCAGATATTTTAAATCCATTTTAATCCAATAATGTGGTTTTAAATGGTCTGACAAGTATGTGCAATTAGTTGGTTTTAATAAATATTAAAAATTCTAATATTTAAAAATGTCCGTGTGCTCAGATCATGTTGCTATATGTCTTTATATGTTAATCGATATTAACAAAATTTTCGATTCGCAATAGGGTCAGAAATCTTTCTTTCTGCCATATCGTCTAGAACAGGTCTGAGGTACACTGCAGTCTTTCCTTAGACCAGAGCAGTCAGAGCTTCAAAGCGATAAGTGATCTCCATCTATAACCCAGAATACGAACGCATTGAACTGAACCTTCCTTTCTGTACATCTGCATGGCTTGGCTTGGTGCTTATATGGCAAGGAATAGCTGTATTATTCTTTATCTCCAGGCATTTACTTGTGGGGCCGCTTGATTGACGAGCGTTGGACACATTGAGCCTTGTGTGTATCAATCGTAATACCATGCACACTGATATTCACTGACACATGAACAAGCAAATCCGTTTTCTCGAGTGTTTTGTAGGGAAATTTATGACGAAGCTGCATGCACGTGTCCAACAATCTGATTTTTTTCACTCTCTCGTCTCACGTCCTTTCATTCCTGATTGAATTACCGACAAATTATTACGGCATTATTTGAATAAGTGGCGTGAAACACGGTATGAAAGACATGTCGCTGGTTATCAGCTTATCAACGAAATTAAGGTTTTTGTGGAACCCTAAAGTTATCTTCCACGTACACACACAGACATAACACACACACACACACACACAAACACACACACACACACACACACACATGTATGTGTAGAGTATAGGGTGTTTGGTGAGTTTGGTGTAGCAATTCAGAATCATTTTCTGATACCGTTTCCATCCGGGAAAGTGGTGTACACGTGCGTCCACTTCTCAGCGGTTACGAGCTATGCGTATTTGTTGCCATGGTTTTGATTCTGTTGTGCCAAACATACATGACAATTTGAAACAAAGTCTGTAGCGCTGTAGCTAGCAAAGTGTAGGCGTGTTGTCAGGTTGCCGGTGGTGGCCCTCAGAATTGGCCACCGCAATCAACGGCAACCACCCAGCTACTTATGTCAGTATTTAACCAACTTGATGCACAAAATTTGTTTTACAATAAGTTTTATTTCATGCCTCTACATGTTTCGAGCTTATGTCCTCATCACCAGGAGGTCAAAATGGCATTACACATCCTCTGGTATTATGACACTGAAAAAAGTGGGTGGTCTAAAATTACTAAAATACAATTCTATAAATATGAGCTACGTTTCCGTATATGGAATTGCATAATAAACGTGTTGTATGCATGTAAATAGGAGAAGACATAAACCACAGCATCATTTTTCCGATAAAGTAAGGCGCATTAGTGATTAAATTTCCCTACATAATTTTAAAGAATGCATGGTCAAACAAATCAGAATTCGCGTCTGTACTGAATGTTTCATATTCAACATTTATTAAACTGCATTGTACATGACATATTAACACTTTCCTCCACTAAGTTCATAGCCAGCTCAAATTAACTTCAGTTTAGACTACACATCACTCCTAAAATTCTGAGGTTACGACCAGCATTTATGAGATATTTCTGGCTGGGAAAGGGCCTGTGCACGAAGATCGTATTTACTGACGCAAACACTTGACCGGACAATACTTTTATACACATGTGAGAGCGCACAGATTAGTACAGTAGTGACTTTTTGAGAATAAAATACGTGGAACTAACTCAAACTTGGCAATAGGTGAAGACAATTTTATTTAATTAGATTTTTATATAAATTAAAAACTTTAGCGATACAATCTCAGCAAAATGTTTCAAAATTCATTTAAAGAGACTCAGATAGGCGACGAGTGACGTGGCTGTGGGTTACGGCGGGGTACGATTAGAAAAAAAGACGTCCAATATTGCGCAACTGTTAAGTGTGAACTTATGATGCACTTTGAGTAGGCTACCTGGAATAAGTGTCTACAGACGATGTTGGAATTGATTTTCTCCTCGTTGTATCAGCCACACAGCTACACGTGTTATTGCGCTCGCACTTAGGTGACAAGACAGATGCCAATATGTACATTTATTTGTTTGCTAGAATTCTTCGATGACGTGTGTTGTGTTTCTCAACCTCACAGCGGTGTGCAAATCCCAGGCACTGAGTCGCCCGGGTGACTATATATATATATTTTTTACTATGGCGTCCATGTTGTTTGGTTCCTCAGTATCGAACTTGCTTCGTGTCACTTTTCTAACACCTAGAATTTTGATGTGGCTCATAATTCTATTAAAATTTGTGGACCACTGATGTACACTATTTAATTAGCTCAGAAAATGTCAGAAAGTAATTGGTGTCGCATCTAAAATCCCTTCTAATATTATCACTATGAACCGTATACATGCCTACCGGTTGGCCAACCAGGTGCACCCAGCAGCAAAGTCCTTCAGTTTCATCCGTATTTTACGTTACAATTGTAAGAAATTCCATGTTCATTGTTGAACTCCGATGGATGTTACGTCACTGAGGACAGGAGGGAGGTGGCAACGTGCTTGTTTGTAAGAGGAAGTGGGTGTATTTAAAGGCGCTTGAACGTCGATATTACTTTTTTAGCCTCGTATTTGTGAAATTTCAGGTGCATCAGAGCAGATGAAAAACTGCTGAGTGGACCGTGTACTCTCTTTTATACTTACCTACATTTGTCAAGGAAATAACTGTTGACTGTTGATACTGGATCCGAAATTATGTTACGAATCGAAATTTAATATGAAGGAGATCAAGAAATCATGAACGAAGATCACAAATTAGAGATTTTGAAAATATTATTCGCAATTTGGATGTTACTATACCTCCAACTGATGCAGCCTATTGACAGCTCAACATTGCAAACAGATAAACGTTACTACACTGGCCAATACTTGACCAATCACTTTACGCTTATCTGTAAAAATGAGACAGTAATAATTATTGCAAAGTTATTGACTTGTACATACAAATATACATAGGCATTTTAGGGTCAAACACTTGCCATCTTAGTACTGAATTTTAACAAGTTATCATCAAAATTTTAAGTTTTATTTGATGGTTAATGGTTTAATTACAAGTAATAACACCACTGCGAGTACCCCAAATGTGGGAAGATTCTTTTTTCCTTTATTTTCAGTTTAACTGACGACTCTATCAGAGACTCAGAAAACACAGCTTCGAAACGTGCGATTATTATTAAATAATGAATTCGGAACGATGTTTGGGAAATTGATTTTTTCCTAATTTCATGTACATCCACGTGGAAAAAATAAGGAAAAAAAATCCTCAAAATATTTGGTATCACGGCCGAAAACCCAACTAAAAGCTTCTCATGTCCCAAGTCACAATGGTTACGTTTGGAGCCAACTTGATCGATGACGTAAGTAAATATGCAATGCTACATGTATAAGTTAGTGCAGACATCTACATATGTATGAGAATAATTTGGCCTATGGGCAGTTTTGATTCGACTGGAATGGAACGCGTGTATTTCTGGAAGGCAGCAGACTTCCTGGGATTGCGGAAATTAATTAGAGCAATGTTATTTGCTTTCCCACAGCAAGATTCAACTCCGACAGAATAATTCGTGGTTTACGAACTTGACTGATTCTGTAGGGATACGAAAAATACAACGAAATTTTAATATCGACAGAAATGTGTATCTGCGCTTGATTAATATAAGGCCAACAAGGCAGAGGGTAGAGGTGCAGAATCCTTCGTGATTAATCTAAGACAAAAAGTTGAGATGAGCTGTTAGAATCATATTTCTGTCACTTAAACCTTTGGCCCTACTTGGTAGATGACTGGACTGTCTGGACGCGGTGGAGAAATATGCAATTTCTGTCACGAATTTAAATTCCGATTTTCCAGTCGCTACTCTGTCGTCTAGTCACTGCAGTGACTGCGTGATGAAGCTACCCTGGCCCCCAGCTTACACAGTACTGTGTGTTCATTCCAGTAAGTCAGTTCCTTTCCAAACTTGCCTAATGTGGTGTGAATTAAGACAGTTTTTAACTGTGTGTTATTGCTTTAACGTCCATCACACTTAAAATATTATTAATTTAATATGGCTCATTCTCGTGTGTTTATGTGTATATGTAGATATCAATAAAAACAGTCCAATACAACAATTGTTTTTATACGTTTTATGTCACTTGTATTCTACTCGTAGTAATGAAACTGTTATAAACCAGTGATCCCTGAAAATGTCCGACAAAAATAACTTTTGGACTCTGTGGTAAATACTAAGAAAAAGTGAAATATAGATGCTTATAAAACCCCATTCATTATTAGTATATCTGGAAAATAACAACAATTAAGAAGATCCTTATAATAAAACCAACGAGATACACTAATATCTCAAATTTATTTTAGGATTAGAACTCTACACGTTTCGGACAGTTTTCTGCCCATCATCAGGCGTTTTTCACTGTACACACAATCTTCAAAGAAAAAAGTTTCTTTAGTTTGGCCTTCAAAAGTGTTATACTCCTGATGATGGACAGAGAAATTGTCCGAAATATGTAGAGCCCTATTCCAAAAATAAATTTGAGATATTAGTGCATCTCGTTGGTTAGATTATAAGAATATATCACGAAGCACGGTACTCTGAATGTAATGAAGAAGACGTTGCAAGTAAGCGTTCCATTCCCCTAGGATGTGACGTAGTGTACACCAAAGTGACGTAGTGTATACCAAAGTGACGTAGTGTATACCACAGTATCATTGGAACTTACTGCATTCTTCATCTTCCTCGTCTTCCTGCAGTATTCTGAAGTTAGATTTAGGAAATTCTTAAGAAACTTTGGTATGCAGAAGTGCATAATGTACTATATTCCAGAATACTGAATTCTTCGGCAGGGAATATATCTCATTCCTTATATTCCGAGTTTGGCCTTACGACTTTTATAACTACAAAAACAAACAACTAGGAAACTTTTAGATAGTGTCGGTAAAATTTTATTGTGGTAATTTTTTTTTGTGGCTCAACAGCTCAAATCGGACTAAGGCCGCCTCATTTCTCAGGTGTCTAGAAGACAAGCAATTTAGAAACACATACATGGCGGGGCTTTATTGAATGAGCGATCAGCTCGCAAGCAAGGCCGCTACCTACGCAACACACAACATACAAAAAAACGAATATGTATGCCCTCAACGGGATTCGAACCCGCGATCTCAATAATCAAGCGGATGTAGAACTACGCCTTAGACGGCATGGATCGACATCACAGTAGAAGCAGTGGCCAACAGGCTATGCGTGCTGTTACATAAGATAGGTCTTCGTATGTGTGTGTGTATATATATATATATATATATATATATATATATATATATATATATACACCTCGAAGATATTTCGTTCACCCCATATATATATATATATGGGGTGAACGAAATATCTTCGAGGTACTGATAATGAGCATTATACGAGCAACGAACACCTGAGCCGATAAGATCAGTTGTAGACAGCAATTAACAGGTGGCTGACACCTGAGTGGGCCCCTTTGTCGGCGTCAAACTAAACCGCGACTATCGATTGGAGGCGTGAAGCTTTGTGCGTTTCAGGCGTTGTGTGTCCACGTGGAAGCTGTCTGCAGGAACGTTGCACACAGTTCGAATTTTATTCTTTTTAACTCGTGTTTGTCGATACAGATATTATCGCATCAACCACAGAACAATACACTTACACGGCTCCTGCTGGCATCGCTCTCAGTGCTTCTGGTAGCAAATATTCTATGATCAGAAGATTACTGGACGTCACATTTAGAGCTCTTTGTAAATCACCTGTGTTTTTACTAAATGTGTCATACATCAGCATTAAACTATGAACAAAAGACTTGAATTTCAATTTTTAATTATTCGCAACGACCCACAAAAAGACTTGCGCTTTTACAACATCCATCGTGTAAAAAGTGATTCGAATCGGCTCGACTCTATGTGAAAGCACACGTTTATACGTTTATACATTTACACATTTGTCGCTTTGGCGATTATGTAGGAAAATGTTAGACGAGGGAAGCAAAGGAGCCTGTGACAAACAGTGTCTTAAGCACGTTAAGGCTTCGAATCCTTCTCGGTACGTGGATGTTTGGCCACGTAGTTTATATTTCGTCCGTTCTTGTGCCGTGATCGTAGAACCTACTACCTGTCTACAGAAATACAGACTCTCGTGCCGACAAATTAGCTGCCACATAAAATCTGAAGTGCAACGTGTAAACTCAATAAACGCTTTCTGTTCATTAAGCCTTACCCATACAGAGCAAAAACTTAATGACTGAATAGGTAATTTAAATTCCCATTGTCCTTCGCTGTTAAATGGTCAACGACTGACCATGGGACGACGGGTTTGTGCCCTGGCCTACGCAATTTATCGTTCGAAGAGATATCAAACTTTCACAGCCAGGCTGAAGTGAAGCTCTGCGAATTTATTGCGGTCTACGAGAATAACCTTACTACAGCAGGACGATCTGCCCGTTTTTATCTTGTCGAATATAACCACAATGCATTTTAAGCAGGGTTAAGTATATGTGTAAATAAGGATGACATGAAATGACAATGCGAAACTAACAAATCTAAAAGTCGAAAACACAGGCATTTTAATCAGCCATTACATGTTTCATTTTTAAAAACAGGACACCATCCGGCTGTACAAAAACGTTTATTGTACAACATGCATATAGAAATTTAAAATTTTAAAACTGAAACCTGAATTCTTTATATGTATATTCTGTTTGTATAGTTGAAACATGTAGATGCTGGTTACATAAACATGTTGTGTTCTAATCTTACACATATCAATTTCTTGCATATCTACAAAACGAGATAAGTAACGTTAAGGCAAAATTTATCATTGCAATTTTAATTCAATGTCGAATAAATATGAGCCTTAGGCCTACGTCTAGGGTTCCCCATCTCTTATGCAGAACTGAGGATTTGTGTACGTGCTCGACGCTCGGCTGTATGTGGAAACTAAATAAAGAGTCTGGTACCTTAAAGCCTCTAATTTGTTGTTTTCAATTACCTTCCTACTCAGTCCGTTACTTTTCTGTGGGTTACAGACTTTCCACAGAATTTCGAATTAAAACCTCTAATTTGTTGTTTTTTAATTACATTCCTATTCAATCCGTTAATTTTCTGTGGATTACGGGCTTTACACAGAATTTCGGATTAATTCTCGTAGTTATTTATTTTGCACCTCTTTATGTGTAATATCCTCTTATGATACATAAATAAACAAAGGAATGGGGCCAGGAAAACACAACTATACTTCGCTGCTAGACAATATATATTAAATTGTGCAACATATTTCGGCATTCCCTACAGCCCATCATCAGGCATAATAAAAGTACCTGCACACGGCACGAAAAATGTAGGTGAGTGAGACTCAGTATTACAGTGTGAGGGTTAGGCTCTGTTTTTTTAATTTCTATGTAAGATCTTCAGCTTCTAAAATCTTGTACTTTCTTAATTCCTTTATAAATTTTCGAAAAGCATTTTATGGTTTATATATATATATAATATAATTTACAGCTATAAACAGTATTCAACTGGGTAACAAAACAGGAAAATAAATGCAAAGAAACATATACTTTTCAGACTACCAAACCTTTCCAGATAATTACGAAGTAACACAATTATTTTAAGTATCTAAATTATGTATTTTATTAAATGATTTAATATTTAATGCATACACAATTATTTTGAATTTTTTAAAAAAAATTTAATTTCATTCATTCAATTGAAGATCTTTCAAAGGATATTTGCGTACTTCTATAATGTTATGCATGGTAGAGTGGTAATATCGTACTGATATTACAGGACAATCTATCAGTCCCATCTTCAGCAGTCAATAAAACCCTTGAAGATGGAACTGATAGGCTGTCCCGAAACGTCGGTAAGGAATTACCAATCTACGCTGAATAAGGAACTACAGGAGAGCAAATCTCTTCTACATCGCGGAGGGAGCCTGAAATGACGCATAATATCGAATAATTTTAATATATTCCTATATATATATATATATATATATGTTGTCTTAATGTTATTGCCCCATTTCCAGCTTGTACAACACAACAGTGCAAGGTTGGGATCTCAGGCACCTTCGTTTTATGGTGCTGTATGAAAGTTATCTTTATACGTATCTTCATAATGGCCGATAACTTTTAGTTACAGACCAAACATGTTGCATAATTAGGTATTATGCATTTTAAAACACTGCAGAGTATAGATGTATTTGAATACTTCTCTTATTCTCCTTACTTTCATCTCCCGATTGATTTACTCTAGAAATTTTAATGTCACTGTTTCCATTCCAAATGTCATCTAGCATTTCTTAGGATATGAAAAAGATAATGAAAAACAAGCAGCTAATAATTTTGAAACAGCAGCTGTAGCGTGTTTGCTGATCCTATTCAGGAGCAAATAAAGCAAATGTAAGAAACTTTGGCCAGGATAGCCGGCACCACAACTGAAATTCAAATCTGATACCTACATACAATAAGCATGGTGTGTCACTGCTACAATATCCTGTTACATTTCTATCACTTCCTCGTAAAATTGTCAATATCTCCTCCGTATTAAAGTGGCACGTATTAACGAATAACTTTTTCAGTGTGTGTCTTTCTCTTATTTGGATCTTTGACAATGTCGATTTAAGTATACTTTCTATTAAAGAAAATTGATGGCTGGAGTGGCTCAAAGTGAATTTTTACGAAAAAATGAAAAATAATCCATTAAAACCCGTTGTTTTAAAACCTGAAATTCTTGTACATGATATTTATTGACGAAACTCGCTACAAGTATAATGCCGACAGAATATAGCTATAAATGCGTTTTGAATTTCTTAACGATAATTCTGTGGACATAACGGCCACAAAAACTTTATGAAGTGGAAAGATATCATCACAATAGTAAAGTGCCAGACGTTTAATGTGCCAATAAATCATCAAAATGGGCACAAGTTCTGTAAAATTTTAAAAAAAGGAGTGGGAGCTCAGAGAAAATATACAAATAATTTCCGGTTCGGTGACAATAATTATTGAACCATTATTTAATGAATGTAAATTTTTGTCCAGCTCAATCGTAAACTAAACAATAAATTTTGTACGATATTCTACTTACACCTACACATTTATAATAATGGCGACAGTAAGAAATTCATTTTTAGTCGGAAAATTATTGGTGAAATTACGAAAATACAATTGTCACTAAATGATTTATGCGCACTAATTGTTATTTTCTGCTGTACGCAGCACCGGAACCGGGATAGCGTGCGTATTCGATATAGTATCCTTGTAATGAAAGCCAACGAGATGCACTGTTTCTCAAATTTATTTGATATAGTGCTCTACGTATTTCGGACATGTACACTGTCCATCATCAGGAGTATCTCAACACTGTACACACGCAATAGGTATTTGTTGTGCTAGTTCTGTTGGCGTTTGCTAGCAAACGCCAACAGAACTAGCACAACAAATACCTATTGCATGTATACAGTGTTGAGATACTCCTGATGATGGACAGTGTACTTGTCCGAAACATGTAGAGTACTTAATTCTGTATCGAACTGTTACACGAAGCGAGCCATTCTAAGAAGAACAATAGAGCAGCAAATAACGCGACAGAAGCGGAGCGCAGCCCCAGGAATGAAGACGTACACACGCACACACCAACAATCGGGAGCAATCAGACTGAACACAAGGATTACCATACGGAATATAGAATAGAAAGCACACACGTGAGTACAGACTTTAAATTACCAATCAATTGGGACTCATCGCGCTGAGTTACCAACCCACACGCACCAACACACATCATTTTTCATTTTTATTTTCTTTCTCCTTTCCATAGAACCCATAAGCTAAAGCTCATCGACGACAGACATCGATGACGGATAGACAATAAGCCGGAATCCCGAATAGGACAGCCGCAACGAAAATAGACACCTACGCGAGCATTGCACCTCAAGTCACCACAATACCCACATTACAGAACACCCCCCCCCCACCCCCAGCCACATCTCTTAATAGTAGTAATAATCATAACCACAGATGATGAGATCTCACCATCTTTACGTAACCGCATAAATCTTATAAACACTAATACTCTTTTGGATGAAAACCTGATGATGGCCGGAATAGGCCGAAACATGTAGTTGTTATATCATCTAATAAACATCATTAGAAATATTTGTTGTGTTATTGACTAAATACCTATACCTACTGTATTTACGTAGAATAATTTATCAAATAAATTTGAGAAAAAGTGCATCTCTTTGGCTTTCATCATAAGAATACATCACGATGCATGGTGCTCTGAATGTCATATTCGGTATACTGTCTCGGCTGCAGCCTGGATCACCGACAGGTGTAGCTGCTTTTCTCTAGTCCAGTAAGTCCAGCCCGGCTCTCGACCCATTTAACACAGGAAATGAAGCTCCTTGCCCGGGAATAGTCTGCTGCCTCTTGAATCTAACCTCAGTCACCCACAGCATTTTGAAATAATTCAGAATTGAATAATTAAATACGAAAGAGCTTTCAACGTGCAGCGAAGTGTAAACCAAAACGCAGCAGCAGATGGCAGTGCCATAAGGACGCACTCCACACTGTTAGTTTCCTAGTATGCCTTGATGTAGAGTCTGCGGTTTCATAGTAATTACCGGTCTATAAACCACGTCCTGGGGGCATGCAAGGGAGGCAGAATGAAGGTGTCAGAACTCTTGCATGGGCACGCGTGAAGAGAAATTCCAGTTGGTAAACAGAACCAAAGTGGAATTCCAAATAGATTAATTCAGCGCAGGGCTGGGCGCCATTCGTTTTATTTAGGGATTTCGTACGGAAAGGAAAGTCAACAATACCATCAAGAGACATTAGTCTGACGTAATGAATGTGTTTGTGAATTTCGGGGCCGCTTCGCTAATAGGAACATATTAAAACTGAGATTTATATGTCTGTTTCTTGCTTCTATATTATCAATGGTTATGACGTTATATACAGCTAAAGCAATACATAAAGAAGTGCAGCGTTACAGACACAATGTCATTATATCTTATATATCTTCCCCTTTAACTAGCCAAGAAATTGACAGATTTTGATGAAACTTGGTATAAATATCGCGATACTTGTGGGTATCCCAAATTTATACATTTAAATACTCTGCCATCAGTGAAATCAACGTGGCAGGTTAAATGTCTTGGCGAGGTGTGAGAGACTCTCTTTCACTTCAGGCACTGTCCTGACATTCGGCGACGTAAAATATTCGAAAATTTAGCATCCTTCTTTAGAATGTCTGCCTTTTTTGAATGCAGAAGGTTATGGTTGAACAAAAGTTATGTTTATCTTGGGCATAGTGGTGATGGCTAGTAAAATGCAGGAAGAATAACGAGAGAGAAGTGACTTGCTTGACGAAGCTATAAACTGCTAAGATTATACAGCATCACTAATAAATGTGGAAAGTATCAGGGGGAAGATTTGGTAAAATAATACTGACAAGCGAAAACCGAAACGCTCAAAGAAAAAACTATTCCCATGCCACTTTATAGACCGCAGGTTCGATGTCGACAGTTCTGGGAAGGAACCCGAGCCTCCGAGTTTAGAGGAATTGAACTGTTAGAGCCACATGTAAGTTAGGTTAAAAACAAAGGCAGAAGTTGAGTACAAGGCTCAAAATACTTTTTTAAACATAACATACAAGAAAAGTAGCGAAAATTTACATACATACATACATAAACACGTAAATGCCACAGGAGAGATCACGAAGGACGTAGCGACACATCGAGCTCTGTGCCGAACATAAGGGTGTCCACCCAGATCATCTGGGATTTAAAAAAATGCAGGTATGATAAATAAATAAATAAGTCGGTTTTACGGCGACATTCTCTAACATCGTTTACATCTATTGCCGACATAAATGCATGGATCTGTACCTCTACTCGCCCACACGGCTTCATGTCTTACCGAGTGGCTTGAACTTTATTTCTGTGCGTATCTAGATAATTATTGCCTGGACAGAAAAACGTCTTAACGTCTTGAATAAAAGATAAATGAGTCTATGGAATACCAATTATGACTGATAGAATAACTGCATATACCTTACGATTCTGAGACGACATAAATCATGATACAAGACGTAATGATTCGGCGTCATCTGTAGGAATATCCAACAGTCTGCACTGCTGTTCGTGCCCTACCGGTTAGCGCATATATTTAATAGCAGCCACAACATCTGACATAAAGGAAACATGTATTTTTAATATTACCATGACGCTCTGCGTGGCGATGTATTTACGTTGATGGACCCCCGAGCAATCCACGCAGTGCGGAAGCACCCGCAACTACAGAACACTAAAACTTGTTGTGGGGTTTTTCAGACTCGATTCCTTTCTTTCTAAAGAAGGAAGTATTGTAGACCACTGTTAAGAAATCTTGGAGTAACTTCGGTAAAACTTTTCCTATAACGAATCACCAATTATCAAGGGGCCGGGCGTGGGGGGGGGGGGGGGGGGGGGGAAAAGAAGGGGGGGGGGCCCGATTTTTAACCCCCCCGTTGGGTTTTAATTTTTCCGAATTTTAAAAAACCCCT
>Ga0131853_10018295_pt1 | contig 12746 bp, 6 predicted proteins | sample TergutLab28metaG_FD_92764 | JGI IMG/M metagenome (GOLD analysis project Ga0131853, IMG submission 92764) | Labiotermes labralis P1 segment gut microbial communities from Petit-Saut dam, French Guiana - Lab288 P1 (version 2) (version 2) | ecosystem: Host-associated > Arthropoda: Insects >...
AGTAATTAAAATAAACAACATCAATAGTGACAAGTGTTAATAATATCACCGCCCGCCACTTAGACCACTTAGATTCCTTGAGAAAAAGACATGCCTACCAATTGAATAGCCGGGTGGGTTGTACACTGAATAAATTTTTGTGTAATAAGTAATATCAACAAACGCACAAGCATTAAAATATACACTTTCACATACAATCCACTAATACTCCGACATATTTCGTTCTTCTTCGGATCATCCTCGGGGGGGGGGGGGTGTTTACGTCAAACAAGTGTATATAAAACAAGGATAAATGAAATTAATAGGTTGAAATTTCAGTCCTTAAAAATTATGGATATAATAAAATTCGTAGTAGATGTGTAGCATTGGTCCATACAATGTGAATATCATTGCATAATAGAATTACAAGTGTTCTGAAGGGGCAACATGAAAATGACAAAATTAAATATAGCCACAAATATTCAAATAGGTATTACGTGTATGTAAGATGATAGTTGTATTTACATACTATATCAATAAAACGGCAAAGTGTTTGTTTTGATATTTAATAAATGGTAAATAATATTTTAGAGGTAATCAGAGAGTTTGTCAAGTGTTGCCTGGCTGTATCAAATTCGCAGGGAGTTTTATACAATGCCACCCCTCCTAACCGAATCGTAGGCTTTCCTGAAATCGTAACCATGTGATGTACTGCAACACCGTATTCTCATTTTTTTAAAGTATCTGACACGTGCAGAACATTTCATCTAAAATTGCTCATTTACGTCGAAATTACGTTTAAGCAGGCAAACTCTCGTTCGGCTAATGTACAATGGCAATTTAGTCGATTTACGTCTTGTAACGTCACGAGCACAGATTACCAACGTATAACTCATAGCTAGCTCGTAGATGACGTGAGGTAGCTGTTATCCATGGTTCCGAAAGGGATTGTGTAGTTCCGTGTATTTTCGTTGTGTGGCGGTAGTGGACTGTGTGAATATTTGTATACTTTTTCTCGGAAATAAAAGATTCTTCGTTTTCTTCTTCTTCTGATTATTATTATTATTTAAATAGATCTGTTATTTAATCCCTATAAACATCTGTATGAAAGCATTTTTCGTCTGTGTGAATTTCGGTATGTTATTGTTTCGTACACTGGAAGTCATGCTGGGCACTTAGGTTAAGTTAGGTTAGGTTAGATTGTTATGGTGATTTTATTAGAGTGACAGGGCAGTGACATTACGTAAAAGAAGTACGCGAGCAACACAGAAGCAGTATTCATAATAACAGTGTCGTGTAAATTACCATAATCAATTTAATTGCAGAACCGAGGCAATGTCTGGTTATGGAGACAGATCTACTTTTCCTGAACACGCTGGTGCCTACTGGGGTGACCAAGCACCTCAGAGCACATACAATTTTGATATGACTGGCACCAATTTTGGACAGGAATTGTAAGTTTTGGAAGCATGCCTTACTCGTTTAGTCCTTCAAGATGTAGTTGCAAATATGTAAGAATAAGGTAATCCCCATTCTGTGTGCAAAATTGGGTAAAATCTCTGCTTGTACGCAGGAAGTCGTAAAGGGTCACGAAATTCTCAATTAAATACATCTGAAAGCATCAAATTCCTTGCATATGCTCATAAGTGGGCATGAACTGGTCTGATTTGTGTACTTATGTTACACATCTTAATAGTTTGGCATCGTAACTTAGTACATATATGTTAAAGGGAGTAAAATTTTACAACAGTCTTTTTACATGATTCAGTATGGAGAAGTTATTGGCGGAGGTGAATAAGTAAAATGTGGATGACCTTACTGCACACATGAAGAATAAATATCACTGGAATGAATAAAAAATTCTTGTTTTTGAAGAGTTATTTATTTTGTTGATTAATTTTTCTAACCAATTAGTGTACAGATCTTATTTATAACAAAGTATGAAGAGGGCATCAGTGAGGTAGTGGCATAGATGGTAGCTGGCTGCTGCCAACTGTTGTGTTTGTGATGGTTTGTCCACATTGTTGACCAAAGATGCATCACATTCCATATCTTTGTTCAGACCTTATAATGTAGGAGGTTGGGGCTCAACAATTTGTAGGTAAAAAACTATCCAAGCATGGGTTCTTTGGTAACGCATTTTTTTATTTTGTAAAATTTATGGTAAGAAGCAAGGGACACATTCAGGTTGTGCTTGCAAGCAAAACTTCTTTCCCACTTTGGATTGTTTTCATTCAAAGTTGCTATTGCCACTGTGGAGTGTTGGAACACTTGTATAAGGTACACAATAGTGCATTCTTTTATCACGCCAACATGTTGTGGCACTACTGTGCCAACCTCAGGGAGTTCTTACACCAAGTATTAAAAGTAACTATAATATGATAGACAGAACTCACTGAGGATGGCACAGTAATGTAAAAACAGCCGAAACGTGCCAGAGTAATAAAAGACTATACTGTTGTGTATGTTGTGTGTGCAATATATTTGGTTTATTACAAAAAGTAATTTAATGAAAATGCACAGAGTATACAATTTAAAAAAAAGTTTTGGTATCTGATATTTTTGGTGGTGTTTCCAGTGGTCACGCAGTCTAAGGCATGGGTATGCAGCCACTTGCTAACTGGGATTGTGGGTTCAAATCCTGTTGAGGGCACAGATGTCTGTCTCTTGTGACTGTTGTGTGTTGTCAGGTAGAGGGCCTGTGTCAGTAGTCCTACTGAGTGTGGTGTGTCTGTGTTCATGAAGCCATGATAATGAGGAGGCCCTAGCCCACTACCGACTGTTGCACCATGGAAAGAAGAAGAATATTTTTACTATTGTACTGTCCTCATTATTAGATTCATTGTCTTCATCCTTGCTGAACTAAATTAGTTCTTCGATAATTTCCCTTGTGAGAGCTTACAAACTTCTTGAACATCCTGTTTGTCACCTTTTCAAAGCTAGCTTCAACTGCCAGCTTCAGAATGTTTCATGGAACACCCTTCATGTCAAAGTTAGTAAAATCATACACAAACTTTGGCAGCTAGGCATTATACACACAATTCATGTTTTCTGAGTGATTTTGTTGGAGAATGAAGCAGTATTATCTGTCACCAATTTTACATAATATTTCTTTCACAATTCTTGTTCCGTTGACTTGCTTTCACCACCAGGTTTTGAAAGGAGGTGTCTTCTGACCAGTCATGAATAATAATATGCCTTGAATGTGTCCATAATGCCTTCATTCACTGGATGGAGGACAAAGGTAGTATTGGTACACAAGAAAGGTGCTGTAATGTTGCAAGATTTAGAGGTTCTCACAGTGAACTGTTAGTGAGATTCATGGCTTCTGAGATATTATGCTTTGTCAGCTGGTATTTTCCATCATCTGATATTTACCAGTCAGTGCCAGCAAGACAGTAAGATAGAAATTTGATTCAACGTGCTTGTTGACAAGCTTCTAACTGACAACGTAAAATACCTGGGGAGGTGGGGGGGGGGGGTGGATGTTGTTTTGGAAGTTCAGTTATTTGGCACAATAGGCATGTGAATGTATCACTGATTTTAGCATATGCTTGTAAGTAAAGTGCTCATTTGATGAGGGATGAGTGGTCAATATTTTTTTTCTTTTAATGTTAAATGGTGATAGTTGTCAGTACACCTGAAAATGTTTTGAATCATTTTAATGTTCAATAAATTAGTAGGTGTGTGATTTTTGAGTGATGTTTGGACGTTCTTGAGGCTAATTTGTGGCTAATTTTTTGTATCATTTGCATAATGAAAACATTGGATTCTTTAACTTGTATAATTTTGCACTATATGAGGGGGCATTTATGATCTGATTTTCGTATTGTGTTTTATTACCTCGTATTGAAAACAGAGGAACATGGATATTATTACACCACAGAATATTTCTGTTAGCACGGATATGTCATAATCCACATTTAATAGTTACAGAATCATCTACAGTTGCGTTACATATATGAAGCAAATGCAACATTTTCTTAATTCTAGAAATTTCCAGTCATTCGATGCCAGCCAACCAGCTGAGGCATCCTATGCTGGAGGTCCACTGTATAGTACTAATCCATATTTGGACCCGTCAGTGGGACCATCTGGTTACCATGGTGACATATTCACTCCATCTGCACCTTCAGGTGGTCAATCAGAATTTGGAAATGCTTGCCCTTCATCAGACTTTGAAGATGAACCACCACTTCTGGAAGGTTAGTGTGTAGTGAATTTACTTTCAGGCCAGAGTGAAGCCTGTGTACCTTCATCTGGCTTATGCTTTACGTTCAGGATTTGTAAGGGGAAATTTTGGTGGCTGTCTCAGCTGGTTTCTTTTTCACAGTTAGTAAGTTCTTGCATTTACTTCCATTAGTTTGGATTTAAGTTTGGGTGAAAAAACTATCTTGTCTGCTACATTGTTCCTATATTTATACTCACAGCTGTGTATGTAAGTTATTTTCACAATAAGACTTAACAGAATTGGAATTTGTGCAGTGAATGTGAGATTCTTGAAGAGTATTTAATGTATGTGTGTATGCTCTGTTAACAGCAGTTTAATAAATTCCATGTTCTGCAGCATAATAGTAATTCAAACCATCAATTCATAAGTGCAACATCAGACCAGATTTAAGAATCTCTGTTTCATGGGTCTTTAATTTGATATGGTAGGCTATATACATTTTCTTGCATTTTAGCTGATTTTGTCATAAATTTGTTGAACATCCAAGGTATTGCATACTTTTGTTGCCCTTGAATGCATTCCTATCACCTCTCACTCACAGTGCAGTTTCAAATATATGACAATAGCATGTATGATTGTGTTGGAAGTATGTGTTTTTTAATCTTAGATATTCAAATGTGTTGCATAAATTACAGAACAGTTATTAATTACCTTCAACACAACTTATTTTATTAGTTTGTACAGATATGCAGCTGCAAGTTTCTACCAGCTATGTGGTCATCCTTGGCTGTTATGGGGTCAGACTGAGATCTCAGTCTGACCCCATAATTGATGCTGCAATTATAATTTTGATTTTTATGTTTTTATATATTTAAACAGCCAAGAATGACCACATAGCTGGTTGAAACATGTAGCTACATGTCTATATAATATAATGAAATTAGTTGTGTTGTTGTTAATTTATAAATATTCGATACATATCTAATTATAATAATAAGCAGTACATTATAGACATGTGGATGTTGCTTGTAGATGTTATTCCATGAAAGTACAGAACATCCTAGTAATGTTTCTAGGTATGCCAGCTGTTGTGGGAACTTTACTGCGTATGAAACCAGCATCCACTGGGAATTTAGAATTTATTTTTCCTGCATAGTTCAACTTACCATTTTTTGTAGGAGAGTTTTAAATTGCTTAACTCTGTCTCTTAAGTAGGCTGCGCACCTACACAAAATAGTCTATCTCTTGGTGCTTTTGTGTTGAAATACTGGCATTATCTCTTTGAAAACTGTCTTTCACTTCTTGAAATAGATGTGTATTGCTCATGTATTTTCTGAAGTTCAACATCTGTAAAAGATAATAAGTGCCTAATCCTGAAACAGGGTATGCTGGTGTCCCAGAAGGCTCACAACTTTGTTGTAAATTACTGAATCTGCCCTTTCACGTGCCCACACACACACACACACACAGAAAATACACATGATATTTCTCTGTGTGTTCTGAGATTCATATTGTGGTCTGGGTTGTAACACTCTGTAGTATGGTAGGTGCCTAACAACATACAGCCCCCACCTTCAGGGTAAACTGAAGACTTGAACATTCTTCACTGATAGTTGAGGTCCCTCTGTGTAACATGGAGGCATGTAGGACAGTAGATGTATAGTTTGAATCTTTCTTAACCTTGGAACTAGATAGGCAATGAGTGATCTGCTTCACATCCCAGCCACTTTGTCCCCCTGGTGAAGGGCCCTCAGTGCCGATTGAATATAGACTGAATGGGTCCCATAACGAGACTGGATGCTTTGAATCAGAGATAAGTTTCTTGCAGCTGTTGAGAACCAAACCACAATTTGTTTTATGTCCAGTCATTGTGTAGTCATGTCTTCACTACAGTGGCAATGGAAGTGTCCTGCTGTGTGGAGTTGGGATAGCATGATGTTATTGTGATAAGATACAGGCTGGAAAAACTGAGGAATCATGTCTCAATTTCTGGAAAAAACAAGAGATTTCTGTCTTCTCTGGAGTGTCCACACCCGCTCTGAGACCCACCCAACCACCTATTCAGTGCATACGGGGGGTTTTTCCCTGGGTCAAGGTGGTCGGGGCGTGAAACTGGCAGCTCACCTCCATCTAGTTTAAGTTGCAGCTCTACTTTACCATTACTGTTCTTTTGTGGTTGGACAGTTGAGTGGATAGTTGAATGGACAGTTACTACATCATATAACCCTTGGCACATTGCAGTTTAGTGGGAGACATTATCCCAAACTAGCTGTAAGTGAAAAGTTAAAAGAAATGAGAAATGATAGCTGCTTGAGTCATGGGGATAATTATGGCCCAGTTGAAATACAGGTCTTGTTACTGATTCCCACAACACGACACTCCCTTTAGACTGTTAAGATCAAAGTATAATAAAATTCTTACCAAATATGAATCATGAATTGACAGCAGCTCAGGGTAAATTGTCAGTTGATATGTCAGACCAGAAGTTGTGTTACTGGACTAGGATGTTACAATGTTTGAAGTTTCACAATGAACTCTCAGTGAAATTGGTTCATGTGACAACAGTTGTAAGTGCCCTGTTCTTGTACAGGAAGATACTTCAAGACAACATGAAAGCATGATGATTTGTTCAGGTAGACAGAGGATTGTTTTACCATTGCCATGACAAATAATAGCCAAGAAAAGACACCCCAGTCCTTCTAGAAGAAAGTAGGGTCCAGCAGAACTAACTGCAAGTACAGAGATGTAGGTTTATCATGTCTTGAGCATATGGAAATGTGATATTGGCTTGGATAGGTGTGATAACCAACACTGTGACTGTGTTGCTGCTGCTGATACCTGAGTGGCTGGAATGGTTGCTGACTTGATACCATCATCTACCACAGATAGACCTCAGCTGGTCTGAGCACATGTGTGATATGTGTTTGCAGTGCTGTTTGTAGTATTTTTTCTGAGTGTATGTAGTGAAAGAAATTTTGTGGAGAACCGAGCAAAGTCTCAGACAGGGCACTCCTTAGTGCTTGTGAATATGGAAATATTCCAAAAATTTGTGTTGAGAAAACTGGAAGTGTAAGTGTTCAACAGTGCAGGTGTTTCATCACCCAATATTGGAAACCCCCCCCCCCACACACACACACACAATGCAACCCTGACAACTGATTTTGACAGTGTTAATGGACTCTGTAGAGTAGGTTGGGCTACTACCTTATGCATGAAGGGGTACTTGACTTTTACAGCATTTCCATCTGAGATCATTTTATTCCCTTGAAAATTTTAATTAACAATAAACTGTGGGAAACATTAGTCAATGAACAGTACAATGACCCCTTTCATTGCCTGGCCAATTGCAGAAGTTGAAGATATATGTTGGAATTTGAATTTTTGGAGCATGAAATACTTACACAACAGGAGATAGGAGTTCTCAAGTTTTTGTCAGTCAGTCAACATAGATACAGTACCAAGAGCTATTACTTTTCATTACTTAGAGCAGACATACTAATGCATTGCAGCTCATAGCCACCTGCCATGAGAAAGTGAACTGTTATAACATGTCATTAAAACTATCATTCATGTACTGCCATAGCTTTATTAGGTCACTAATAGTTCACTGTGGATTGTTGAGTCATTCTTTCCACAGAATCTACTCCTTTGTTTACCAAGCCATACATGAACAAATATGTACCTTGATATTTTTGAGCTAGGCCATAAACCTCGACCTGTCAACCCACTGTACCTGCCATAATTAGTCAACTTGGAGTCCATCCCTGTGGCAGGAATTGTGTGGTGAGGATGCATGAAAGTTGCATCAAAAGCATTAGGTCGTGACTTTGGACTTGTTGTGGACTGTGGCAGTTTTAAAGCTGAAAGTGTTGTTTTTGGCAGAACAAGAAGGCTTTCTTTGTTACAAAAAAAAATTATGAAATGAAAATTGTCTGTAAAAATTGTGGACGCTTTGAGATATGCTCTAATTTTATGCTATTATGAATGAACTATTGCTGACATGTGTTTTGGTACTTACAAGGCTTTACCTTTTGAATACTGAATTAAATATGCCATTATTAAAGAAGTACAAGGAAGACACAAGTGGTTACTATGATATGGTTAGGAGACCTGCAGTCTATCTTGAGACCGTTACAGTAGTAAGTGTGCTAGCAGAAGGTAAAGGTAAAGTAGTCTGTCTGCATGCTGTGAAGGCATAGAAGGAATGATTGTATAGCTCTGCTTATTCTTAGCATGGGTTCTAGACAGAAGTGAGTGGTTAGCCTCACACATAGGTCCCCTTAACTCTGGGAAAGAGCTGCTAGTATACACTATGTGGGAGGCTAGGTGGGCACTATTGCCAGTCTGAACATAGTGGAAGGGAGAAAAATATCTTGCCCCTGCTGAACATCTTAAATGCTAGTAACACAGACGGTTTGAAAAATAATTGTGATTTTATTATGAGATCAATCATTCTTCTGAAGTTCATGTTGATAATTCACCACTTGTTATCCAGCTTCGGTCATGTTCATGTAGGATGTTCTGATGGACAAACTAAATTAAATCTGTTCTGAATCTGGATAGCATAATTTTATACCACCAAAATATGGAGTAAAATAATGATGTAGATAAGTGCACTACATTCAAATGTTTGTATTCTTCGCATCATTCAACCTGCTTATAAGGTGGAGAAATATACACAGACCTTTTTTCCTGCAAACATTTACTAGGTATTCTGTAATTAATGATTCAGCATTGCTGCATTGCCCATGGTGACTAATGTAGTTAATACAATGACATTTACCACAGGTAGCAGGTCATCAGGTTATCTAAAATCATGACAGGTTATTGTCTATGGATAAAATATGTTTATAAATATTTTGATGTGTTCTTTCTTGTAGCTAAAAAACTCAGACATGTTTTGGCTGTAGATTCAGGCCTGCTGGGATGTCAGTCCGTGTCAACTCGTAAATAGTTAACAACATTTCAAGGGATTGTAGTGCCTTCATGATGTCCGTAGTTATTTACTAGTTGACAGAACATCCCATGCATCTTGAAATCTTCAGCTACACTGCTTTTGGAAGTTCAAACCTCACATGTTGTGGATGGGTTATGACAGATGTTACTTAGGAGCTGTAAAGCTGAAACTGCTCTTACCTTTTGGTATTAAGACATTAAACATCCAAGATTATAATTAAATCAGGCCATATAGTGAAGAATAATGGTTTTTAAGAGTGCAAAATTTGAAATTGACTTAGGGAATCAATGGCACCTGTATTCTATTGTATTCAGTCCATGGGTTGGTGCTAGTGTGGGAGGTCATCCCTGAGAATGTAAAACTGGCCATTTGTTGAGCAGCCATCTATATATTGTTTACACTTTATCACTCGGAAAATATTTACAAAACACAAAATACATTATTTGCATCTCAGACTTTTGTGAGACAGCAATTTTCGATATACAGTTGGTTCATTATATGGATTAGATTAAGAGAGATGTTTATGTGGAGAAGCTGGCAGAATTTGTCTTTGTGATCCAAAAGGAGATTTTGTTGGAAACTGTTTTAGTGGGAACTCATTTTAAAGAGTTATAAAAGTGTTCTGAACTGAGATACACAACATACAAAAAGGAATGTAAGGACTTGTACAGGCGAGCTTGGTATTTACATTTGTCATGTTACACAAGTAAATAAAAGTCAGCATTGTGTGTTAAATCACCATTTGATGATTTATATTAATTGAAAACAGCATTTTAAATTTTTAAAAAATTATGCATTTTATCACCTTTGCTTATTTTTGAACTGTAATATCTCAGTCTGTGAAGGAACTGTCTACAGGATTGGGTGGCTCTGAAAGCAGTGTTGTGAAATCTGAGGGCGTATCTAGTCATACAGCCACAATTCTATAAATGCTGCAAAAGTGATGTGACCAATTTTGATTTAACTGCTGACTGTTTGGTGTCCAGTGAAGTGAACTGCCTCATAAACTGTTACAGTTTCCTGTATTGATTGTATTTGCATGACAGAGAGGCCTCACAACACTTACTGAGGGCTAGCCAGTTCCTAACCTAAGCCACCTGTATCCAGCTGTACTAACAGTGTAAAATAAGGTGTCCAGTTTATATGCATACATACATACATAGTACATACATACTTATCCATCACCTGAACAGGAGCTAATTAGGTTACAATGACAAGGGACACACAGTAATAGGCAACCCCAGAAGCACTTCGCTGTACTGAAGGTGGCTTCCATTGGGACAACATATTACCGATCGGCTATAGTTATGACCCGGTGCCCCGTACTGGCTTTGTAAGGAGCCTGTCGATTTTATCAACCACATCCATTTGGTGTGCCATGCATTTCATAGCTTCGTTTGTAGTTGCAGGGGCAGATTTTTCGTTTGGAGTTTCTTAAGGAGATGTACCTAATGCTTAACACATGTGGTCTTGATCAGCTGGATTCTTTTTGCATTCCTCACCAGTATAGTAGTCTTACTTGCCGATTGTGTGCATTACATTGCATTTATTATTCAGTGTCAGCATTAATTTTGTGCAGTATGTTTTACAATTATGAAGTTTGAAGGGTACTTCTGAATTACACACGATATGAACATCGAAAATTTTCTCGTGTATTCTTAATTTGTACGGTGTGTGTGTGTGTGTGTGTGTGTGTGGAGTTTCGTGGGATACTTTAGCAGCCTTTCCCGTTCAGATATTATCTCTTTCGATTGTACGAACTGAAAATGTGCACGTACTGAAATAAGATTGATGTTAACAGCAAAGTGAAACTTTGTAACGAAAAGTAAAAGGATGTTACATTTTTCATACTTAATTTATATTTTATGTTTCGTTATGGACTGTCGGTAACGAGGTATTACAGTTACGAGCGATTTTGTATACACCCAACCCTTGTTTTACGCCGTAATTGCGTTCCTGAAAAAGTGGGCGTAAATAACAAAAAATGATATTCGCGTAAGAAATAAGCCTAAGAACAGACCCAACCAAATTGCATTGAACCGAAAATGAGAGAGCTTAAATTAAGAAATGGAGTCAATTGACAAGGGGCGTTAAAACAGAAAGGCGTGACACAAGGGCTGGGTGTACTTTGATACCGAGTTTGGATTTCAACCAAATGGCAGCAGTCCAAATGAGGGAAAAATCTGACATCGGGGACGATATGCTTCGATAATCGATGTCAGTGATGTCACAGTTGTCGATTCCACTGTTACGATAGAGTTTCGTCGATGTAGACTAATGCATTGATAGAAAACATTTCAGTGTTCTGTGAGAAAGTAGTGTTAAGTGAGATGTTAAGTAACTATGAAAAGAAGTCGGAAGGATTTAATGTGATTGACAAGCGTAAGAGCTTTTGAAATTCGTGGCAGGAATATTCACTGAAGCTGTATTAAGTTATGAAGTAGTAAAGAGGTATGTATGCTTCGGTCGACATTGCAACGTCGTACTTTGCAGATATAATCGAGGTGTCTCCTGAGAACTCTTTAAATTCATGGATTGAATACTCGGTGACATTGTGATTTTCCCTATCTTTTCTGGGGCTGAAACATATACGAACGCATCAAATGAAGGATTGTTGAGGGAGAGCTGAGCCAGGAACGGGAATTGTCAAAATTTGCAGTTGAACTCTATACTACGTAGTTTGCTACTAATACACACCAGCTATTTCAAATACAAATAAATTTTCCTGTGCTGGCAGCAAATCTTCCTGTACTGTTCTTGAATTGGAATTTATGTGGGTTAGGTGGTGAATAAAGTGCAAGTGCTCAAAGACTATGATGTCGCAAAATTATTGATAAAACTCGATTCACACCACGCAGTTATAAATTGTTTGCTCTTGTATTCTGTTAAGTATTTACACTAGGATATATAAAGCGTTTCAAATTGTACAATTGCCATCTTAATTAGATGTGTGTTTTATGCCCTGTTTTGTACGATGAACCGTTTGTAGTTAAATAATTCAAGGCTGACTTATGTTTTGTGTATTTGACCAATGAAGCGAAACTGATTTCTTATCAAAATCTTTAGTTCCAATCCCCAATACCAGATTCCATTGAAAAAGGTAGGAATGAGGAGGGTAATTTTGTGAAGTGCGCAATGCTACGCATGCATTTATCTCGGAACTGGCAGGTGATATAAATTTCTCACACGTGCTGCAACCTGACTACGGACATGAAATGCTACATCATAAAGGATCAGGCGCCATTTTAGAACGTTTCTATGCAGTGGAGAAGAAAATTGTATCCTTCAGTTTCTGTTGTATCTTGTAAAATACAATGATTTGCAACCTGGAGTTTGTTCAGAGCTGGAATCCACTGCACGTAACTACACGCGATGTTTGAACTTGTCGTGTGAACAAAGTGCTATATAGTGGGGTAATACTCTCATGTCTAGCTTTAGGTTTCTGTGACCGTGCATCGTGAGCAAATTGTAAAGCGGGAGGGAAAACCAACAAGATGCAACAGTTAGATGTATATCATCAATACTTTCTCAACATGTTTCGGGCATCATTATGCCCATCTTCAGGAGAACAAGACGTGTGTTACTGCACGTGGTGTGCTGCGCTGGTTCTGCTGGATGTGGTTGGTAGCGGTTGTGGGG
>Ga0131853_10018296_pt1 | contig 12746 bp, 10 predicted proteins | sample TergutLab28metaG_FD_92764 | JGI IMG/M metagenome (GOLD analysis project Ga0131853, IMG submission 92764) | Labiotermes labralis P1 segment gut microbial communities from Petit-Saut dam, French Guiana - Lab288 P1 (version 2) (version 2) | ecosystem: Host-associated > Arthropoda: Insects >...
CTGCCCCATCTATTCGTCCTTGCTTTATCGCTTCTAGGACTTTTTCCTTGGATTCTTGGCTTATTTGTATCATGGCTATAGTTTACTCTTTTTTCTTTTTTATTTCCACTTTCCGAATTGAAGATAATATCTTGAATTGGGGTATTTTTCTTAATTATAAATGGCTCAAACGAAAATCAGCTCAAAATCAGGAAATGCAATAGAAATTAGCCATCAGGTGATAAACAAATGATTCACAACATATCAAGCCAAATAGCTTCAATACTCGTACGGCACGGCGAAGCCACCGAAGAAAACGCCGACATCTATACTTATGCCATAGAGGCAGTCATCGCCGCATTATTCAACATTGCAATATGCCTAACCATCGCAATCCTATTCGGGCGCGTAGTTGAAGGCATAGTTTTCATGTCCGCATTCGTCCTTCTCAGAAGATTTACAGGCGGCTATCACGCAAACACACATTTCAAATGCATTCTTATTTTCAGCATTCTATTCACCTGCGCAATGATAATGACATCTTTCGCGCCAATATTTAATCCAAGCATTCTAATACCCTCAATAATCGCCGCCATTTCATGGTTTGGCATTGCCATTTTCGCGCCCATAAACGATAAAAATAAAAGTCACTCAAACGTATTCAAAAAACGGATAAAAAAGAAAAGCATACTGGCCAGTACATTGCTATTCACACTGTGCATCATAGCGGGGCTGTTTTTCAACAACCATATTGCATTCGCTTTATCACTGGCAATGCTTTCAGTTTTTGCAGGGTTGTTATACTTACATACAATGGGGAAGCAGAGATAATACACTTGTTTTTGTAGACAATAAAGGATACAATGCAGCAAATAATATCTACAAAGAAAGCTGCGTGATCAATATGCACAAACTCCATGTTAGACCCGAACGTGAATTAAGAAACAACTTTGCAGAAATATCTAAGCTAAACAAACAACATGACGCTGTTGTGCTTACCAACCGTGGCAGAGCGTCTCATGTATTGTTAAGCTTCGAGGAGTTTGCCGACTATGAAGAATATCGGCATAATCGCTATCTGCTGGAAAAAATAAAGGAAGCGGAAGAAGATACAGACACTAGACTGCGCAGCCACGATGAAGTCTGGCAGAAGCTAAGTAAGAAATATGGCATATAAAATTGTCTATAGAGCCTACGCCGAACAGGATATATGGGAAATTGCAGCATACCTGTCTGACTATTCTATACAAACGACATCGGTGATTATGCAGTTGTTTATATCGTCAATGAACGATCCAAAGAACTTCTAATCATGCGCGTTGTATACGGCAAGCGTAACTATCAAAACGAGATTTAGTCATCCTAAAAACCAACGTTTGTTGACAAAAACATATCCACTCAATAAAATCATCCTCAAATACACCCCACTGGGAGGGACACAATGAAAACAACAACCATAGGCATAGTCGGCTTCGGCTTCATGGGTCAAGTGCATCTAAAATATTTATCGCAAATGAAACACGTAAAAATACTGGGCATTTGCGACATAGACGAAACGCAATTTGCACACGCGCCAGCAGATATGAAAACATACAACAACCCAGCCGAACTTATCGCCGACAAAGATATAGACGTGATTCTCATTTCATCGAACAACGACACCCACCGCCACATCACTGAAATGGCAGCCAATGCAGGCAAGCATGTGCTTTGCGAAAAGCCTGTTGCGCTATCATTAGAAGACCTGGACGCCATGACCGCAGTCTGCAAGAAAAACAATGTCAGTTTCACCGTGCATCAACAACGGCGGTTTGACAAAGACTTCCGTACTGCCAAAGCGGTTTTTGAGTCTGGCACATTGGGTGACATGTATACAGTACAGTCTGCATTGTACGGCTTCAACGGCAATATGCATGATTGGCATGTGTATATGGACCAGGGCGGCGGAATGCTCTACGACTGGGGTGTGCATTTGCTAGACCAGCTGCTGTGGATGATTCCTGGTAAAATTAAATCTATGTACGCTGATATTCGCAATGTGATAAACACAGAAGTTGACGATTACTTTAATGTAATGATGCGCTTTGACAGCGGCGTGACTGCTACATTAGAGCTTGGCACATACTTTTTGGCAGACAAGCCAGGCTGGTTTGACCGCCACTGGTTTATCGGCGGCAACAAAGGCAGTATGCATGTCGATGGATTTGACCCTAAAGGCGCGATTGTGCGCACTTCTGAATTGCTGACTAATGTGGCTGGACAACGTACATTTACTGTGGCTGGGCCCACACGGTCTTTTGGTGACCCACCGCTTGGGCGGATTTTAACCGAGGCACTGCCGGCGGTTGATGTAAATCATCTGATGTATTTTGATAATTATTTTGCCGCGCTAAATGGCAATGATGAATTTCTCGTGACTATTCCGGAAGTGCGGCGGGTGCTGCGTTTGATGGATGCGGTCAGGGAATCTGCCGCAACGATGAAGTCTATTGATTTTGAATAAAATACGAAACCGCGCTGTTTGCGCGGTTTTTTATCACTTCACCCGAAGCAAAACCTTCTCCCCCTGATTCACCAATTCCCCAGGAATAGGAAACTGGTCAACAATGACATCGCCCTCGCCTGTAATTAAATGCCCCAGGTTGGCATCTTCTAGCAGACGCAGGGCTTCTCTTTTCTCTAGGCCACGCAATGGCGGCACGGCTACTGGTATTGTGCCTTCTACAGTGGTTTCAGCTTCGGTATACATAGGCGTTACGCCAAGGTATGGCAGCACATTTTCAAGCAACACCTGCATGACAGGGCCTGTAACCAGCCCGCCATAGTATGCGCCTTGGGGTTCGTCAATCAACACCAGCGCGACCACACGCGGTTCGTCCGCCGGGGCAAACGCCATAATGGATGAAATATACTTGCCGCTGCCCCGCGGCAGTTTTTGGCTGGTGGCAGTCTTTCCTCCCACACGATAGCCTGGAATATATGTGCGGTTTCCTGTGCCGACAGAAACTACAGACTCCAACACAAACCGCATAGAGTCACTGACTTCTGTGGGCAAAATTTGCTCGCCGCGTTCTGGTGCAAATTCATATGCCACATGTCCTTCGCTGTCTATCAGGCGCATTCCAATGTGGGGGGTGACTAAATAGCCGCCATTCACCACGGTGGCGGCAGCGCGTACCAACTGTAGTGGTGTAATGGTCAAGCTTTGCCCAAACGACATGGTTGCCAGTTCTACTGGGCCAATTTTATCTGCCGCGTACATAATACCTACGGCTTCGCCCGGTAAGTCGATGCCTGTTTTTTCGTCGAAGCCAAAGCGCATTAAATAGTCGTGGAATAGTTCCGCGCCCAGTTGTTCGCCAATGACCATGAATACGGGGTTGCACGAATTTTGTACACCTTGTACAAAAGTTTGCCCACCGTGGCTACGGGGGCTACGCCAGCATTTGATTTGCCGCCCGCCAACGGTCATAAAGCCGCTGCATGAAAATGGTGTGTCAAGCTGCACAAGCCCTTCTGCCATCCCCGCCGCCGATGTAACAATTTTGAATGTAGAGCCTGGTTCGTATGTATCGTTTATCGCAAAGTTCCGCCACATGCGATTGAGTTCGGTCGATTGCTGCTCGTTGTTTAACGTGTCCCAAATGGCTGCAATTTCTGGGTCTTGTATCGTGAATGGGTCGTTTAGGTCAAAGTCGGGCTTATTTGCCAGCGCGTAAATTTGACCGTTCATCGGGTTCATTAAAATGATTACACCGCGTTGGGCGTTTTTTTGCGTGACCAACATGTCTATGGCTTGCTCGGCATAGGCTTGCAAAATAGCGTCAATGGATAGCACCAAGTTATGCCCATCGGTTGGCGGTATACGATACTGCCGCCCCCAACTCAACCGCCGCCCAGCCACATCGGTTTCTGTCAGAATGCGCCCCGGTTCGCCCATTAAATAGGAATCATACTTGGCCTCAAGCCCAATAATCCCCTGATTGTCGCGCCCAACAAATCCAATCACCTGTGACGCCAGCGAACCAAACGGATATACCCTACGGATATCCTCATCCACCACTACCCCTGGCAAATTCAACCGCCTTAGTTCATCGGCTACGGATTTATCTACTTTTTGTGCCACCCGCACCAACGCCACACGTTCAGAAATTTTTTCTAATGTAGCCGCTTCGTCAAGTTCAAGCACTTGCGCCAGTATCCGCGCAGTTTCAGGGAAATCCTTGATTTGTGCATAAATAACGCTGACGCTTGCAACCGTTTCGGTCACGGCTAAGCCAATCATATTTCTGTCGTAAATGCTGCCGCGGTTAGGACGGATAAGACGGTCGCGTGTCTGCTGTTCAAATGCACGGGCTTGTAAATCTTCACCTAAAAACGCTTGAATATAAAACACGCGCCCCAGCATGAAAAAAATAAGTAGCTGAAAGGCGACCATAATATAAAATGCCTTTTTGCGCATAATCAATGAAGGCTTTGGTTTACTGGCTGGTTTCATAATGACCTCCGCGATAAATTTATTTGCACTACTACACTATGAAAAGACAGGTAGTGGTATACTTACATCAATAAAATTTTCGAGGTGTTTTTATATGAAACAAAAAGAATTTGCCGCAATCATTGAAAATCATGAGGGTATATTAAAAAAACTGACTGGTATATCTAACCGCGTGGGGTATATAAAACTGCTGGTTACTGTGCTTTTACCTATAAACGTATATTTTTCGTTTACTGGAAATAATCAGCAATGGCTGCGTGCGTGGCTTAACCCAAACGCAGAATGTGGGTCAACATCTGTAGATTTTCAAGCGTGGTTTTTTATGATTAGCATAGTCAATTTAATCGCACTCATTACCGTATGGATACATCACCACAAAATCCACAAGAAAATTGATTTTTCAAACAATATCATCACAATAAACAAACGCCACCTCGCCCGAATCGCTGGAAACTGGACAGCCTTTTCTGACATTGGTGAAGAATTTATCGACCACAACCACCCCTATTCCAGCGACCTGGATATGGTTGGGCAAAAGTCGTTCTTTCATTTTTTGAACAACACAAACACATGGCACGGACGGCAAGCTTTTGCAAACAGTCTATTACAACCTCAATTTTCTGAAAAAGAATTGATTGGAAGACAAAAAGCAATCGCCGAACTAAGCAACAATATAGAATTTTTAAATGTAATGGAGCATCACTTCGAAAAAATTGGTGTGTATGCATCGGTGCAAAAGCTCGTGGACGAATTAAAAGACCAACAAATATTTATCAGCAATAATACAATTAAATGGATATTTATGGTCATGCCATTGATTACAACCATTGTCATTATCGCGGCGGTTGCTATTCGCCAGTCTCATTTGTATATTGCCGCCATATCGCTTGTTGCCATCCAAACAGTCATTTGGCTTATTGGACTATTAAAAACACAAAGTTATCTATCGGGCATGTATCGTCTACCCTACAAATTAAAACGGTACAGCAAAGTGATTAAAATGATAACGGGCGAAAAATTTGAATCTGAAAAATTGCGGCAGATACAATCACGTCTTGAATCTCCTTCACTTTCAGCATCCGAGGCCATGAAGGATTTAGGCAAAATATCCGACAAGGTCAGCTACAAATACAATGCAATGACATGGTATGTCGTAAACGCCCTGCTATTGTGGGATATCGGGTGCTGTCTCATGTTTCAGCAGTGGAAACAAAAATACGCCTCCCATGCCGCCGACTGGTTTATTGCGCTGGGCGAATTTGAAAGCCTGCTCTGTTTTTCAAATTTTCCAAATGTTTGCGGCCATACGGTTTTGCCCGCAGTCACTACAGAAAAATTCATTGCTGCACAGAAGTTAGGGCATCCTTTGATTGCCCATGCAAACCGTGTGACCAACGATTTTTCCTGCAATAATCATATTTTTATCATTTCAGGCTCAAACATGTCAGGCAAAACAACGTTTATGCGCACCCTAGGCATCAATCTTGTGCTTGCCCGCACGGGAAGCTATGTTTGTGCAAAAAAATTGACATTTCCGCTGATTGAAATCATGACTTCTATGCGCATTGTTGATGATTTAAATGAAGGTATATCTACATTTTACGCCGAATTAAAGCGCATCAAAGGCATCATTGCCCTAGCTGAAAAAGAACCACACATGCTTTTTTTGATCGACGAAATCTTTAGAGGAACAAACTCTGTAGACAGGATAAGCGGTGCAAGAACCGTGCTGTCAAAGCTAGACCAACTGGGTGTCATGGGCATCATCACCACGCATGATTTAGAACTCTGCGAAATTGAGTCTGCCCGTGTAAAAAACTATAGCTTTTCGGAAGAATACCGAGATGGAAAAATTTATTTTGACTATAAAATGAAGCAAGGAAAATCCACCACCACCAATGCAAAATACTTGATGCAGATGGTGGGGATATCCACCGCAGAAAACGAAAAATAGGCTTGAATTCTCGCGCCGTCTGTACTATGCTAATCCAAACTACAGAAACGAGGATTTACAAACATGCCAAACTATGACTTGCGTTGCACCAAATGTGATAAGGAACATAATATCCGCGCATCCATTGCAGAAAAATCGGAAAAGCGTATTCCTTGCCCCCATTGCGGGTCTTTTGAATTAGAGACTCTATTTAAGGCACCGCCTGCTTATGTAAAGGGTGCCAGTGGTGGAGTCAAATGCCCAAATTCCGCAGGATGCGGGGCTTCAGGCTGCCGCCACGCGGGATAAATAAATCAATAAATTTTGGATAAATTCAACATCTTGCAAAATGCAAGAAGTTGAATTTATTTTTTTGCGGCAGAAAAAGTTCAAAAAAAACCAGTTGACTTCACAAACAAAAATGTTATAGAATGATGAGAATTACATAATTAGCAGAGGTATATATTTTTTTACAAGGCTAAAAATGTAATAACTTTTATTTCAATCTTAAAAAAAGAGAGAGAGTGGTTCACATGAAAAAAGTAATTGGAATCATTGCAACGCTATGTTTGCTGTTGGCATTTGCAGCATGTGCAGACAACGCACCTGCAACAACACCAGCAACAGCACCCCCAACAGAAGCGACTACACCAGCGGCAACAGAGGCTACGCCAGAAACCGCAACAGAAGCACCTGCTACAGCCACTGATGACGCACCCTTCCCTGGAATGATTGCAGTAATCACAAACACTGTCGACCAAAACGAAGAAGAATTCCGCAGTGCAGAAGCACTGGTACAACGTTTTGGAGCTGACAGAGTCATCCACAGAACATGGCCTGTATACTTTGCAACCGAGCCAGAAATGATGATTACCATCATGACTGAAATCGCATCAAACCTTGATGTAGGCGCGATTATAATCAACCAAGCGGTGGTAAACACCAACGCAGCCATTGATGCCGTACGCGAAATTCGCGGCGACGATATCTTTATCGTTGTGTCATCCGCAGCAGAAGACCCACGTGACGTTTACGCCCGTGTAGACCTGTCACTTGACGTGAACAACCCAGACATTGGCGCATTGTTTGTTGAACAAGCCGTTGCAATGGGTGCAGAAGCGATTGCGCACTATTCATTCCCAAGACATATGGCAATCCCCATGCTTGCTGCACGCCGTGACAATATGGCAGCAGCAGCAGCAGCAGCGGGTATCCCATTCCATGACCTACCCTCCCCTGACCCAATGGAAGAAGGCGGCATGGCAGCCAGCCAATTGTTTATTTCACAAGACGTGGGTAGACAAGTGGAAGAACTTGGCGTAAATACTGTATTCTTTTCAACAAACTGCGGTCAACAAATTCCATTGTTACAACAAGTGTTAGAGCATGGCGCAATGTATGTTCAACCTTGCTGTCCTTCTCCTTTCCACGCATTCCCACAAGCACTTGGTCTTGCCGCGGCTGGTGAAGAAGCAGTTGGTCTATTCTCTATTGGCGAAATTGTTGACCTCACCAGAGACGCTATCGTAGACGCTGGTATGCAAGGCAGACTGTCTAACTGGGCGTTGCCAGGCAGTATGGCATACACCACAGTAGGGTTTATGTATGCGGTTGAATGGCTCAACGGAAACGTGTCACAAGAAATTGGCCATGTGGATACAGATGTACTTCACAGACTATTTGGAGACTATGCAGAAGAAATGCTGGGCGAACGCCTGTATCCACTGCTGTCACCACTGCAAATTGGCCCTGATACATTCTCCACCATGTATGTAATTCTCATGCCTTACCTAGTATATTAATTTATTTTTGGCAGAAAAATAAGACCGCAGGGGTAGCAAGGGTAAAGCCCTTGCGGTCTTATTTTTAATTCTAAAGCGGAGGTGAACCAGAACTTGTTAGAATTTAAAGCGGTATCAAAAACATATGCAGGCAACCAAGTACTTAAAGATGTAAGTTTTGACATAAAAGCAGGGGAAATCCACGCGCTCATCGGTGAAAACGGCGCGGGAAAATCAACATTGATGAACATTCTTTTTGGAATGCCTGTCATCCATTCTACAGGCGGGTTTGAAGGTTCTATTGAATTAGACGGCAAGAAAATGGAAGTGAAATCCCCCTTCGACGCAATGGCACAGGGCATTGGCATGGTACACCAAGAGTTTATGCTAATTCCTGGGTTTACTATTGCAGAAAACATCAAATTAAACAGGGAAATAGAAAAAGAAAACGCGCTAAACACAATGACATCACGCCTTTTTGGCAAGCGTATGAAAACTTTGGACTTTAAACAAATGAACAAAGACGCTAGGGCGGCACTGGATAAACTGGACATGAATATTGAAGAGTTTACATTAGTCAGAGGCTTACCTATTGGATACATGCAATTTGTTGAAATCGCAAGAGAAATAGATAAAACAGGGCTAAAATTGCTGGTTTTAGACGAACCAACAGCCGTACTTACAGAATCCGAAGCCGAAAGTTTATTGCAAGCCATGCGGAGTATTGCGGCAAGGGGCATTGCAATTGTATTTATAAGCCACCGCCTGAATGAAATTACATCTGTTGCGGACAGAGTAACCATCTTGCGTGACGGCGAATGGGTCATCACCAAGGATGTCAAAGACACCAACACGCTGGAAATTGCGGAATACATGGTGGGCAGAAAAGTAAGCATAGAAAGAGCCGCCGAAGAAGCACGTACATTAAGCGAAGAAGTCATGCTTTCTGTAAAAGATTTGCATGTTGCCATGCCAAACGAGCGGGTGAAAGGTGTCAGTTTTGATGTACGCAAAGGGGAAATATTTGGTATCGGCGGCCTGGCAGGACAGGGCAAACTGGGTATAGCCAATGGCATTATGGGGCTGTACGAAGCCAAAGGCGATGTGACGCTGGAGGGCAAGCCGATGGCATTAAACAACACACGAAAAATGCTGAACGCCGGTGCGGCATTTGTCAGCGAAGACAGAAAAGAAGTGGGGCTTTTAGTGGGTAAACCCATTGATTTTAACATCATGTTTACCGCCATGAATATTCATTCCGACTTTCTCAATGCCTTTGGTATGACAGATAAGCGCGCAATACGTAAACATGCAAAGAAAATGATACAGGACTTGGACATCCGCTGTACATCCGCAAAGCAACATGCGGGCAGGTTAAGCGGCGGCAACCAGCAAAAAGTATGTGTTGCCCGCGCCCTTACACAAAAACCAACGGTGCTGTTTGTGTCCGAGCCAACCAGAGGCATTGACATCGGCGCGAAAAAGCTGATACTTGACCTCTTGCTGGAACTCAGCCGCGCACAAGGCATGACCATCATCATGACTTCTTCCGAGCTTGCCGAGCTATGCAGCATCTGCGACCGTGTTGCCGTCGTTTGCGAAGGTGAAATTGCAGGTATCCTGCCGCCGGACGCATCGCCTACAAAGTTTGGACTGCTGATGTCCGGAATCAAAGATATAGAGGGGGAGGGTCACAGTGACTGAACAGATTGACGGCAAGTTAAATGTAATCCATATTTTCAAAAAAATCCCGTTCTCTACCAGGGCTGTTGGCGGCCTTTATATCGTGGTGCTGATTTTGGGTGTCATATTTGGGTTTAGTGTGGCTACACTGCTTTCTGCCAGTTTACACTTTTTTGGTGTGTGGGCTATTTTTGCACTGGCCAATGTGCCGTCTATCCAATCGGGTACAGGGCCAAACTTTGCATTGCCCATAGGCATTGTGTGCGGGCTGCTTGCCATGGTGCTTATTTTGGCAGCTGGCTTTACGGGCGTGGGCTTCATGCTGGTGGCGTCACTTGTCGCCGTTATTTTTGGCAGTTTGGCAGGGTACCTTTACGGCAGGCTCATGAATGCGGTTAAAGGTTCTGAAATGGCGATTGCGCCATATACAGGTTTTGCGATTACGGCTGTTTTTGGTCTGGTTTGGCTGGCGATTCCCATTAGACACCCGAATATGATTTTCTTTTTAGGGGATGGGCTTAGGCATCAGATTCCGCTGGATTACTTTGGCGCAAATTTTATTTTGGCAGAGTTTTTATACTTTGAACTTTTTGGCCTTGAAGTACGCACAGGTGAATTAATGGTAGTGACTATCGCCTGTCTGCTAATGTGGCTGTTCTTCCGCACCAAAACAGGGATTTCCATATCGGCAGTGGGAAGAAATCCGCTGTTTGCAAAAGCGGCAGGTATCAACGTGGACAAAAGCCGCGTGATTGCCAACATGATGTCAACCGCCATTGCCGCATTTGGAGTCATTATTTATGCGCAGGGCTTTGGTTTTGTTCAACTGTACGACTTTCCGATGTTTATGGCATTTCCTGCGATTGCCAGTATATTGGTTGGCGGGGCTAGTGGCCAACGGGCAAAGGTCACTAATGTTATTATCGGTACATTTTTGTTTCAGGGGCTTTTGGCCATTGTATTGCCTGTGTTTACCAGGGTATTTGCCGGCACCGATGTTGCAGGCGTAGTCAACCAAATTAGAATGATTATACAAAACGGAATCATCCTTTACGCACTGTCACGGATGAGTAAGGGAGGTAAATAATGACTGCAAACAATACAACAATTAGCGAAAAAATTCGCACATTTATTTTTGATAATATTGTCATGCTTGTTTTTTTGGGCTTTGTCATTTTTGGGTTTGCTGTATCGGACACATTTACACCCAGCTCGTTTACGAATGATATCGTATCCAGGTTTTTCCGCAACGGCGTTTTGGTACTTGCCCTGATTGTGCCTGTCATGGCGGGGCTTGGGCTCAACTTTGGGATTGTGGTTGGTGCGCTTGCGGGGCTGCTGTCCATCATTTTTGTGCGTTATCATTACACGTTATTCCCCGGTATTGGCGGGCTGATGTTGTGCTTTTTAATTGCAACGCCCATTGCAATATTTTTTGGGTATTTGACAGGCAAGCTGTACAATAAAACAAGAGGGCAAGAAATGATTGCCGGGCTTATTGTCAGCTTTTTTGCCGAGGGTATGTACGCGATATTTTTATTGTTTGTTGTGGGCGGTATTATACCTGTCAGATGGAATCATCGAATGATAAATCCTGTGACCGAAGGTGTACGCCCTGTTGGTGTACGTTCGTCATTTGAAATGGGTCTGCCTTTAGAAGAAATGACCGGGCGGGGCTTTGCAGACGAATTGCCGGGCATGGCGCGCGCACTTAACAACCTGTGGCGTATGGAGTTTGTTTACGCCCTTGCGGCGGTTTCACTTGCCACATTGGCGTTTATTGTGATTCGCCGCATATATATGAAGAAACACCCTGCAACCCTCACCACAATTAACGAACCCTTCTGGGCATTTTGCATAAAGCTGGCGATTTGCGGCGCGATTTTTGTTTTCTCTATTTATAGCTCGGGGCAAATATATTATTGGTATAATGTGTTGCAGAACACCCCTGATATTAACAGACTGGACCATTTGCCGGGCATTTCAAACTTTGTGGTTGAAATCAGCAGAATTGACCGTGTTCCGGTGGTTACGGGCATGATTATTGCGGCGGTTGGGTTGTTTATTGTGTATTTTTCCAAAACAAAATTGGGGCAGGATTGCCGCAGTGTGGGGCAAAGCCAGCAGATTGCCAATGTATCGGGCATTGATGTAGACCGCACCAGAGTCATTGCCACCATCATGTCTACGGTGCTTGCGGCATGGGGTATGATTATTTTCTTGCAGGACATGGGCCATGTCAGCACGTACACCGTGCATAGAAACATTGGTTTCTTTTCAGTGGCTGCCATTCTTGTGGGCGGCGCAACTGCTGCAAAGGCCAGTGTAAAAAATGCGATGCTGGGCTTGGTTCTGTTCCACGCCATGTTTATTGTTTCTCCAGCGGTTGGGCTGTTCCTGTTTAACGACGGCAACGCGGGTGAATACATGCGTACATTTATGGTTTATGGTGTTATTGGTGTATCGCTTGGGTTGTATGTATGGAAGGCCAATAAGGCGGCACGGGATAAAGAACGGCTGAGATAAAATTTAAATAGTGTTTATACATTTGTGAATATAAAACCTTGGAACATATCCATCGCTGGAATGTTCCAAGGTTTTATTATGCTTTAGGAAAGTGGTCTCAACGAAACGGACGCTTGCGCGCTTTGTTCTTCGAGTGTATTAAACACCAACGCTTTCACTTCGAACGGCTTGCTGGTTCATGTTGAGCCATCAAGCTGTTTTTTTGTTGTTTTAAGATATAATTTATTATGCTATTGTTTTCACAATCTAACCCCAAAAAACAAAACTATGTGAAGAAGGGAATGCAAAAAAGACCGCCCGCCAAAGTCGATAAAACAAAACAAATGACCGGAAAAGTTAAACGGCA
>Ga0131853_10018297_pt1 | contig 12746 bp, 9 predicted proteins | sample TergutLab28metaG_FD_92764 | JGI IMG/M metagenome (GOLD analysis project Ga0131853, IMG submission 92764) | Labiotermes labralis P1 segment gut microbial communities from Petit-Saut dam, French Guiana - Lab288 P1 (version 2) (version 2) | ecosystem: Host-associated > Arthropoda: Insects >...
ACACACCACACACACACCACACATACACACACACACACCACACACACACACACCCCACACACACCCCACATACACACACACAGAACACACACACACACGCACACCACACACACACACACCACACACACACACACCACACACACAACAAACACACAACACACACACACACACACACACAAATCGCACACACACGCACACACCCCACACACAGCACACAAACACACACCGCACTCACACACACACCACACACACACACACACAAGCAAACACCTCACACACACACCCACACACACGCACACACCTCACACACACACACCCACACACGTTTATAAAATTGGAACTTGTCTTCGAGGCCGGTTAATAAGTGCCAGTATATCAAATAAGTATTTGGAATATTGTGGCATTATTATTTGCTGTCGTTGAGGGATTTGGGAATAAGACTTACAGTTTTACATAACATACCTTTACAATTTTTATTCTTTTACAGCAAGTAAGATAATTTATTTAAACTCTAAATTCCAGGATACTGTACGGATCGACGTGAAAAGGGCAGTGACGTCAACGCCGTCCTTAGTAAGGGGTAAAAACATGTATAATGATGAGATATTCGCTCTTCTGGGGCGTTGCGCGGCGTACATTAGAAGACATTTAGTAATGTTTCAGGAAAACTTATCAGTCCCGAAAGGAAGGTATATAACTAAACATTCCAGTATATAAATAAATTCCAGTATATAACTATCAGTCCAATATATAACTATATTCCAATGTATAACTACCAGTCCAGTATATAATTAAATTCCAGTACATAACTACAAGTCCAGTATATAACTACCATTATAGTGTATAACTAACATTTCAGTATATAAATCTACCAGTCCAGTTTATAACTACCATTCCAGTATCCAATTAACATTATAGTGTATAACTAGCAGTCCAGTATGTAACTACCAGTCCAGTATATAACTACATTCCAGTATATAACAACCAGTCCAGTATATAATTAAATTCCAGTATATAACTACCAATCCAGTATATAACTAACATTCCAGTGTATAACTACCAGTGCAGTGTATAATTAAATTCCAGTATATAACTACCAGTCCAGTATTTAACTAACATTACAGTAAATAACTAACACTCCAGTATATAACTAACATTTCTGTATATATCTATCAGTCCAGTTTATAACTACCAGTCCAGTATACAATTACCATTCTAGGGTATAACTACCAGTCCAGTTTACAACTACCAGTCCAGTATACAATTACAATTCTAGTGTATAACTAGCAGTCCAGTATATAACTACCAGTCCACTATATATAACTAACATTCCAGTGTATAACTACCATTCCAGTATATAACTAACATTTCAGTATATATTAACAGTCCAGTTTGTAACTACCAGTCCAATATAAATTAACATTCTATTGTATAACTAGCAGTGCAGTATATAACTATCATTCCAGTGTATAACTACCAGTCCAGTATATAAATAATATTAGAGTATTTAACTACAACTACCAGTCCAGTATATAACTAACATTTCAGTATATATAGTATATAACTACCAATCCAGTATATAGCTCACATTCCAGTGTAAAACTACCAGTCCAGTATAAAACTAAAATTTCAGTGTATAACTACCAGTGCAGTATATAACTACCATGCCAGTATATAACTACCAGTCCAGGATATAACTACCATTCCTGTATATAACTATCAGTCCAGTATATAACTAACATTTCAGTATATAACTATCAGTCCAGTGTATAACTACCATTCTAGTATATAACTATCAGTCCAGTATGTAACTAACATTTCAGTATATAACTACCATTCCAGTATATAACTACCGGTCCAGTGTATAACTCCCAGTCCAATATATAAATAATATCACAGTATATAACTACAACTACCAGCCCAGTTTATAACTACCAATCCATTATGTAAGTAACAGTTCAGTATGTAACAACCAACCCGGTATATAAATATCATTACCTTATATAACTACAACTACCAGTCCAGTATATAACTACCATTCCAGTATGTAAATATCAATAGAGTATATGACTACAACTACTAGTTCAGTGTGTAACTAACAATCCAGAAGATCGAAAATCTCATACGCATGGAGGAAATAGTCTCAAATCGATCATAGCACTGGTTCCAAACATGAGGCATATGGAAGTTAGCGCGATGGATGCAGCAGATTGAAGTGACACAGTGTTTGCTTCTTACAGTAAGCCTATTCAAACTAACGCAATACAAGATAAAGCAATCCCATTAGAGGCCTGGAGAGGGCCTGAAGTGTTCAAGGAATTTGAGGCTCCCAGATTTCAAGACAACTAGGCACAAGAAGGTGGTATGTTTGTCAGCCCTACGCACCGGCCGCCTTTACCTCTCCCAGGAAATATTCCTGGTACTAATTTCTTTTAGAGGCTGAGTCAACCCCAGGTTCATAACGTGGCCGGAAGGATTATGTTGATGAAAAATTCCAATGACACGATCGGGAATCGAACCCGAGTCCTTCCCGCTTGTACGGAAGTGCCTCAACCAACTGCGCCATCGCGCCGAACTGCGCCTGGGAATTTTGTATCCCTGATTAAGGAGATATGTAAAAAATTTGAAATTGCATGTGTTTCAAAAGAACAAATACGTTTCTCCAGATACATGGACTATTTGAAAGTTCCTCTTCTTCAGACACTGCGCATGTCTCATTTAAGAGAAAGTATGCGCACAACGAGACTGCCTGACGACTAGAGCCATCTATGAGACACTGGCAGTAACTATCACTTGTGTGCGAATAATATACACACAAGTTGAGTCAGTAATAACCTGCCCCTTACCCTACACAAATATATAAATATACATAAATAAAATAATAAAGAAAAATATTCAAATATTGTAATTTTTGACACCGTAAATAATTTCTTCAAATTCTCTGATCGGTAATAACATAGGTCTTCTTTAATCTACTTAATCACTCCATGGAAAAGAGTCCTTCTGGAGAAGCTAACTGGTTTGCAGCTAAACAAGAAATTCCCCGCATTTTATGCAACCCGAAGGTTCATTAGCGCATTCACAAGTGCCCGCCACCTGTCTCTATCCTGAGCCAGGACAATCCAATCCATATCCTCATATTTCCTGGAGATCCATCTTAATATTACCCTGCTATCTACGCCTGAGTCTCCCCAGTGGTCTCGTTCCCTCAAGCTTCCCCACCACAGCCCTGTACACGTACCGTCCCTCCCCCATACACGCTACATGCCCAGACCATCTCATTCTTCTCGATTTTATCACCCGAACAATATTGGGTGAGCAGTACAGCTCATTAAGCTCCTCATTATGTAGTTTTCTCCTCTCTCCTGTTACCTTGTCCCTCTTAGGCCCAAACATTCCCCTCAACACCCTATTCTCACATATCCTCAGCCTACGTTCCTGCCTCATTGTCAGCGACCAACTTTCACGCCCATAAAAAACGACAGGCAAAATTGTGTTTCTGTATATCTTTAAATTTTTTGGTAACAAATTGGAAGGCAAAAGATTCTGCGCCGAAAGATAACAAGCATTCCCTGACTTCAGTCTGCTCTTAATTTCTTCCTGAATACAATTTTGATTTTTTAGGCTTGTTCCCAAATATTCTGAACTCTTCTGTCCTTTCAAATGAAAGTCTTCATACTGTGACTTCTTCCTGCATTCTGATCTCAAGACATGACCTTGTACTTAGTTTTATCAGCATTTACTTCTAGTCCAATCTCCCTACTAGCCACTACCAAAACTTCTTCATTTTCCTTTATAGTATGTACGCTTCCTTCCAATATATTAACATCATCTGCATAAACCAGAAATTTAAAAAAAATTTAAAAATCTTTGCCTTTTTCTGCTAATGAAACAGAAATAAAGAGAGTAAATTAAACTTTATCTTACGCTCGGTACTTTCCTTAGTTTCCTTCCGCGGCCAAGTTATCTTCGCCACGTGAAGTTCACAGTGCGACAGATGTTGGTCCAGTTTGGACCAAATGTCACGTCACTGTTCGTGCAGAGTTTTGGGACATGGGGGTTGGCGGTGAGGGAAGAGGTTGTCTGTTGTTATTGGTTCACATTAGGAACAGCAATGTGTTCTGACGTCACAGACATCTTACAAGACAGTGTAGATGTAACGGTCTTAGTTTTGAACACGCCAGGCACAACCTAACACGAACAACGTGAGGTTTACAAAGTTCTGTTGATGCAGTTAAAGTTTAGTGAGGAATATGACAACGTCTGTATTGGTAATATTTTGAGGGCGTTTAGGAGGAGATTGCTGTCTCCACCGTAATGACACAATTTGGCTACCCTGAAAATTGTTGTAGAAAGTATGGTCGAAACGTCGGTAAGAAGTTACAAACAAAAATGACATCGTAACTCTTAAGGGACGTAGGCTTCGTTCTGTGACGTCACTCAGTGTATAAACTGAGAGCATACTGAGCATTTCATATTTGTCTCAGACCCATATGTTTTGATCTAACGAATCAGATTCCATTGATTTGGTCTTTAAACCTTATCCTGCTAATGTGGAGAATATGGTGAGCTATTAAAGATGCCAACAAATGGCAGATGGGATTTAACTCGGTGTTTAATGGGTTAGAACTATCAGCGAATGAAGTGTGTAACGGACTCGGAAACATAAGGGCCATATTAGACGCATTCGCAAAAGTGTGGAAAAGCGACTATTAGATTCGTTATATCTGCCCGTCTGTCTGTCCTTGCGCATGGAATAAATCGGCTCCTAATGGACATGTTTTCGTTAAATTTTGTTTTTAATTTATCTAAGTATTTAACCAACTTAATGCACAAAATTTGTTTCACAACAAGTTTCATTTCATGCCCCTACATGTTTCGAGCACATGTGCTCGAAATATGTAGAGGCATCAAATGAAACTTATTGTGAAACAAATTTTGTGCATCAAGTTGGTTAAATACTGAGATAAATATACTGAGATGCAGGTTCAGCAAAACGTCAAAATTTGTTTTAATGTTTTTTTTCGAAAATTCGCCCAGAACGTCCAAATTTTCATTAATACACACCAAAAAGGTACTTTACATGAAGACCAACATACATTTTTGATAAGTTTTTCTCATAAAGAGAAATGTTTCAGAAAAAAGCTGTAGACAAAATCAAATTCCGTTTTAAGTTCAGTAAATTTTTCCTTGAAAATCGTTCTGTATATTATATAATGTGGAAAAATATAATACAGCCGGACAGGCTACAGATGGGAATACGGCGTATGCGCATTGTCTGCTGGATAACTAAGACTACAAACGCAAAATCAGAATATGTAATGCGTTTTGTATTATTCTTAATGAAGGCATCACCTTGTGTTTGCAATTCAATTAACGTTATACAGTATATTTCAGCACAATCTTTTTTATTCTTTAGCAAGGTTACATGTTTCGACTAAAAGTTAGTCATCTTCAGGCCCTTACAAAATTTTCGTTACCAGATGCTTTGCCCACTTTGGGATCCCATAGTGTTTAAAATTGTGGAATACATCTAGTTAAAACTTTCTAAAAAGGTTTTGTTTATAAAGTGTGTTATTTACAGATTGTGTCTGAACATTAAAATATTAAAAATTGTTCCTTGACGGTGCGTTGATAATCACCGGATATTCAGCTGTGAGTTTTGTCGTATTATGGCTGATGCTGGAGTACTTCTATTTTTCCAGTCTGTAAATAACACACTTTATAAACAAAACCTTTTTAGAAAGTTTCAACTAGATGTATTCCACAATTGTAAACACTATGGGATCCCAAAGTGGGCAAAGCATCTGGTAACGGAAGTGTTGTAAGGGTCAGTAGATGACTAACTTTTAGTCGAAACATGTAGCCTTGCTTAAGAATAAAAAGGATTGTGCTGACATATACTGTTTAACGTTAATTGTATTTTATAATACTGCAACAATGGTTGTATGAAAACTCCTCAATATTACGTCATACCTACATTGACTGTCTTGATTTATGAAAATATTGCGTTATTGTCTTACCTAACCTAGGTTTTCATGTCACTCAGATGTTCATTATATGTTAGATACAGATATTAACGTCAAAGAACTAAAAATTGTCTTTTGCTGTTACTTGTATTTTGTAATTAAAATTTGCGTAACGGTTCTCATTCCTAAAAACTTATCTTGCAATTATCTCCGTAGAGGTTTAATATCGGATTTGGCTATTTTTGTTTGTACCGGTGTGACTTATCCCGATAAATATCCTCCCAAGTTACGTATAATTTCCTGAAACACCCTGTAATTTATACTGAAAACTTAACAAATGCTACACTAAGCAAGAATAATAAATACTGGGCAACAGCTTTCGGCCGTGATATTTAGTAGAAAGAGATGGCAAGAAGATGGTAAATGACTAGAAAATGATTTTGAGACATGCAGAATGAAGGATATTTATTGCCAACATGTAACATCATCTGATATTGTGGTAATGCGGATTTTTAAAAAAGTGTTATGTATTGAATTTAATAATTGTCCGACAAGATGCGACTTGTTCAGTTTATTACATTTCTGTAGGCAGCTCTACATGTTTCGGGTGTTGACACCCACCATCAGGAGCTGGTACAGCTGTAATTACAGCTTCTGGTGTTGATTAACTGCAATGATTAAAATAAGCTGCTATTAATATTAATATATAATATATATTAGTGTTAATATTATATTTTTATAATAATATTATATATTTTATATTAATATTATATTATTGTAATAATACATTAATATTAATAGCAGCGTATTTTACTCATTGCAGTTAATCAACACCAGAAGCTGCAATTACAGCTGTACGAGCTGCTGATGGTGGGTGTCAACACCCGAAACATGTAGAGCTGGCTACAGGTATGTAAAAAACTGAACAAGTCGCATCTTGTTGGACAGTTATTAAATTCGATTCACGATGCACGGACCCATGTATTTAAAATTTATAAAAAAATTTATGTATTGTTTGTTCCGTCGTTTCGGAGGTAAATGCTGCCTCCATCTTCAGGGTGACCGGATGAGGTTCAGGTGACTGCTAAAGCACCTGGAAAGACCGTCATTTGAGTAACATCAGGTATATAAACCTGAAATATTATATGTTTGCGAGAAATATTTTCGTTATAGTTTTCAAAATAAACGTAAGTGGGGTGCAAATGTGATAGGGTATTTAGGTAGACTACAAAGAACGTTACATATGATGTCGAAATGTGACACAACTGGGCGTGGGTCGATAAGAACCGTGCACAAGAAATGAAGAAAAGAATTAGGAAAATGTTCAAAAGGTAAGATAATATTCAGCCTAAAGTTAAAAGTAAAGCAGTACCGTTACAGGCCTGGAGTGGCCCAGAGGGTTCCAGAAAGTTGAGGTTCCCAGATTACCTGACAACGGCACAGGATGGTGGTAAGTTTGTCAGCTGTATGCACCGGCCGCTTTTACCCCCAGGAATATTCCTGGCACTCATTTCTGCTAGAGGCTGAGTCGACCCCAGGGCCATAGTGTGTTCGGAAGGATTATGTGATTGAAAAATTACAATGACACCATCTGGGATCGGACCAGCGACCTTCCGATTTGTAGCACAGCACCTTAACCACTGTGCCACCGCGGTCCCCAATGTTCACCTTAAAACAGGAAATGATGGCCCAGTGCGGAAATAGAAGTTTAGCCCTACTCTCTCTTTAACCTCAGCTGTAGACAGGGTAGGCATCCCCCCCCTCATTCAGTAATGAACCGGTACCCTTTGTCCAGGAGTCTGGGTGGAATCCAGGGCTGCTTTGGACGGACGCGGAAAAATCTCGCCTCACCGGGTTTCGTTCCCCCGACAGTCTATGCTATGACAACTGAACTCTTCTGGCCCATAAACAGAGTTTATGGACCAGAACAGTTGCTTCTTTACAAGAATTTTATATAGAAAATAGTTTCGAAACATTGTAAACAAAAAATTCGCAAAAATTCTCCAAAAAAAATAATTTTTCCACTACGAGTGGCAAATGACAAATGCTGTGAGATTTTAGAAATCTCCATAAACTTGCTTGAAGTAAAAATATCTACATCTACTTTATAACACATCGATACAATAATCACAAGGCATCATTACAGTAAAAATATGTCAGTTTAACGAATATATATATATATATATATATATATACATTTCGCCGTGAATTGGTTACTGTCTGATTTTGGGGCGACATCCTGCCAGTGGGAGAGGGCCTCCTCATTTACGAGGTTTCTAGATCACACACAACGACGCGACACAATCGGTAGGACTCCTCTGGACGAGGGATCGGCTCGTTTCATTGACCTCTACCTGACAAAACCCACAGTCACAACAGACAAAAGTCCATGCCGCTGTTGGGATTCGAACCCACAATCTCAGCAGGCGAGCGGCCGCAGACCTACGCCTTAGGCCGCGCGGCAACTGGAATCGGCGTCAATGGGTTTCTAAATTATATAAATTTATGTTATAAGAATTATTGGTACAAATACAGTGCAAGGAACGACCATTAATATTTGCCTTTTATTCTGTTTACCCGTGTGGGTACAACGGCAGATGGAACAGCATTATTTACGCACCAAAACTGCGGTCGAACCGTTGTTTTCCTTTACACAGCAATTTGCAAGTTTATTTTGAAATTAAGTTCCGTTTAGCTTATAAAATATGAAATCCGTATTTCAGAATGTCATGTACATCGGTAAAGTTATTCTAGGAAATGTAAACATTTTAAGTACACAAAAGCGCAGATGGTGATTTCGAATATATATGTCCGCGCCGCCATATTCCACAGCAGGAAACATTACAATACACTGTGACAGAAGGAAATGAATGAAATGATTAACAAGAATTGTGATGTGGTGTGTGTGTGGTGTGTGTGTGTGTGTGTGTGGTGTGTGTGTGTGTGTTGTGTGAGTGTGGTGTGTGTGTGTGTGGTGTGTGTGGGTGTGTGTGTGGGTGTGTGTGTGGTGTTTTTGTGGTGTTCGGTGTGTGTGTGTGTGGTGTGTTTGTGTGGTGTGTGATGTATGTGTGCTGTGTGGGTGTGTGGTGTGCGTATGTGTGGTGTGTGTGCTGGTGTGTAGTTTGAGTGTGTGTGGTGTTTGGTGTGCGTCGTGTGTGGTGTGTGGTTTGTGTGGTTTGTGGTGTGTGTGGAATGTGGTGTGTGTGGTTTCTTGTGTGTGTGTGGTGTTTGGTGTGTGTGTGTTGTGTGTGTGGTGTGTCTGTGTGGTGTGTGTGCCTGGTGTGTGGTGTTGTGTGGTATGTGTGTGTGTGTGTGTGTGGTGTGTGTTTTGTGTGGTGAGTGTTGTGTGTGTGTGGTTTGTGTGGGTGTGTGGTGAGTGTGGTGTGTGTCTGGTATGTGTGGTGTTTGGAGAGTGTGGTGTGTGTGTGTGTGTGGTGTGGGTGGCGTGTGTATTGTGTGTAGTGTGTGTGTGTTGTGGGTGTGGTGTGTGTGTGTGGGGTGTGTGTGGTGTGTGTGGTGTGTATGTTGTGTGGTGTGTGTGTGGTGTGTGTGTGTGGTGTGTGTGGTGTGTGGTGTATGGTGTGTGTGTGTGTGTGTGGTGGGTGTGTGGTGTGTGTGTGTGTGTTTGGTGTGTGGTGTGTGTGGTGTGTATGTGGTGTGTGGTGTGAGATGTGTGTGTGGTGTGTGTGTGTCGTGTGTGTGTCTGGTGTGTGGTGTGTGAGGTGTGGTGTGGGTGTGCTGTGTGTGAGTGGTGTGCTTATGGTGTGTGTGGGTGGTGTGTGTGTGTGGGTGGTGTGTGTGGTGTGTCTGTGTTATGTGTTTGTGTGGTGTGTGTTTGGTGTTTTGTGTTCGTGTATGGTGTGTGTGATGTGTGGTTTATGTGGTGTGTGTTTGTGTTGTGTGTGTGTGCGTGTGTGGTGTGTTGTGTGTGTGGTGTGTGTTTGGTGTGTGTTTGTCGTGTGTGTGTTTTGTGTGGTGTGTTTGCGTTTATGTGTGGTGTGTGTGATGTGTGTGTGTGTGTGTGTGGTGTGTGTGATGTGTGTGTGTGTGGTGTGTTGTGTGTGGTTTGTGGGGTTTTTGTGGTGTTTGGTGTGTGTGTGTTTGGTGTGTTGTGGTGTGTGGTGTGTGTGTTGCGTTGTGGGTGTGTGGTGTGCGTTGTGTGTGTGTGTGGTGTACGTGTGTGTGGTGTGTGTGTGGTGGTGTGTGGTTTGTATGTTTGTGTGGTGTGTTGTGTGTGTGGTGTGTGTGTGCGTGTGTGGTTTGTTGTGTGTGTGTTGTGTTTGTGTAGTGTGTGTGTGTGTGACGCGTGTGTGATATGAGTGTGTGTGTGTGTGTGTGTGTGTGTGTGTTTGGTGTGGTGTGTATGTTGTGTGTGTTGTTTGTGGCGTGTGTGTGTGTGTGTGGTGAGTGGTGTGTGTGGTGTTTGTGTCGTGTTGTGTAGTGATGTGGTGTGTGGTGTGTTTTTCGTGTGGTGTGTGTGTGTTTGTGTGTGGTTTGTGGTGTGTTTGTTTCGTGTTTGTGTTTGTGTGTGTGTGTGTGTGTGTGTGTGTGATGTATGTTTATGGTGTGTGTTTCTTTTTTGTATCATCATCTGAAACAGAAAATGTTAAATTTTTAGTCTTTGCTCTTCGTATAGCTTCCAATTACACAAATTTATTATAATAACCAGTAACCTTTCTTTACCGGCCATCACGTTACCATCACTTCGAACATCCATCATCGTATGTTTTTTGCACCGTGCATTTTAAATACAAGTATATTTTATAAACAAAAAACTTCACAGTTTGTAAACTAATATTTTAATCTATGATGTCTTCTTCATGTTTCGAACCCGAGGGTTCATCTTCTGGGAGACGGTTGTGTATACAGTTGCTGTATTTTACGGTGTGTTTTACATGCATCATTATAAGCAGTCTTGCAGTTAGACGACAATTTATACTGATGCATATGAGACACACTATACCATACCTTTATATGTAAGTCTTCCAGAAGATGAATTCTCCTGCTCTAAATATGTAGGAGATATAAAAATTGTGAAATGAAATTTTAATTTAGAAATGTGCATTATGTTGGTTTATATTGTACAATCTGTCACTTTTGTTAATATTTGTTTAGTAACTTATCAATATATCATGTAACTAATTGCAACATTTTGACCGTGGTGCTACCTGCCTTTGTGTGCAGGGAATCTGTGATACTTAAATTTAAAATTAGAAGTTTTTATGAATGATATTGATTTTATAACGAAATCTAATCCCTCTTACTGTCATGTTCCCGTCGTACTGGAAATACCGATCCTAATTCATGAGGAAATATGGCGTCAATTCTCGTTGACGTCGAGATAGCGAATTATTTTTGAAGTAACGTAGCTTTTGTGTTTGTCTTGTCGTCAGTGCGTGTGGTAATGCTAACATCGAAAGTTTCGAGGAAATGCCTTGTTAAGTAAACAGCTTAGGTTTCAGCAAGCAAACAAACAAATATCAGCCCTTAGGTGTACAAGTGTCGTGTCTCAGAATTCTCACAGAAGAATGTGTTTTTTCTTTCGAATGCATATTTATATTATAGAAAGCAGCTGGCATACTTTTTGAACATTCACAGAAGACACTTCTTACATCAGTGCCGAGAGCTACAAGAATGAAGCACAAATGGAATAAGAAGAAGGGAAAAATATAAGCTAAATTTAAAAGAAAGACATAAATTGTTACAAGGAAAAATGGGAAAAAGTAGAACAAAAATAGAAGAAATATGTTACCAAATTTAGCAATGAATTACAAATGGTCAAAAGAAACAAAGTTATCTTACATTGAGCTGTAAGAACTAAATTTGAATAAATTGTAATAGAAAGGCATTTATATGCTTGAAATTTACTTACATCACTGGTTAGGCCTTTAGTTCAAGAAGAAGAAGAAAGATATAAGAAGAAGAACAACAACAACAAGAACAAGAACAAGGGAAAAGGGAAGATAAGAAAGTAAGAGAAGATGAAGAAAAGCAAAAGACAAGAAGAAAATATGAAGTAAAAAAGAGAAGAAGAAAAATAGAAGGAGAGAAGAAAAAGAAGATAAGATGAAGAAGAGAATAAGAAGAAGAATAAGAAGCAGAAAGGAAGAGAAGAAGACGAAGAAGAAGAGAAGGAGAACAAGAAGGGAAGAAGAGAAGAAGAAGAAGAAGAAGAATTGAAGAGAAGAAGATGAAATAGAGGAGGAGAAGAAGAAGGAGAAGATGAAGTAGAGGAGAAGTGGAGAGAAGAAGAAGAGAAGAAGAATGGAAGAAGAAAACAAGTTGAAGAAGAGAAGAAGTAGGAGGAGAAGAGGAGGGAGAGGAAAATAATAATAATAATAATAGTTACAGTAACAATACAATTCATTTACCTCATTATTTCATGAAAACAAACGACAGTGACATTAAGATCTTTAATATCATATTAAGAAAGTTTTAGTTTGAATTTCCAGGTAGAATTTTGCTGAATATTATCGACGGATTTTTAACTTCTTAAAATTATATCCGTTTTGTCATTACGATCAGAAATATGCACACTTGCAGTTATTAAGTGTGTGCTATTGAGGAGAGGAGTTACATTTTGCAAAATTGGTTCGGTTTCAAGGACGTGTTGTTTATCATGAGCTTTATCTGAAAATCTACTATTATTTGTCTGTTTAACCCTTTACAGACGAAGCGCAGACCGCTTTATTTAAAGCCCCAGTCCGTACCGCGCTGTAAACACTTTTCATCTCGGTTATAAAAACCAATCAGTTTATGCTGTAAGTGGCACAAGTC
>Ga0131853_10018299_pt1 | contig 12745 bp, 13 predicted proteins | sample TergutLab28metaG_FD_92764 | JGI IMG/M metagenome (GOLD analysis project Ga0131853, IMG submission 92764) | Labiotermes labralis P1 segment gut microbial communities from Petit-Saut dam, French Guiana - Lab288 P1 (version 2) (version 2) | ecosystem: Host-associated > Arthropoda: Insects >...
AATGTCCAAAAGGGGTCAACGACGACTGTTTTTACAACAAAAATATAGAAAACAAACTAATCACGATTTCAACCATCGACGAACTCCTCCACCACGTCCAGATGAACACAATCGAGTTCCACACATGGGGCAGTAAAGTGCAAGATTTGGAAAAACCCGACGTAATGGTGTTTGACCTTGACCCCGACGAGGGCATGAACCTTGCAACTATCCGCCAAGGTGTGCGCGACCTGAAAAGCGTGCTCGACGAACTTGACTTGAAATCATACCTTAAAACAAGCGGCGGCAAGGGCTATCACGTCGTCGTGCCTTTCACGCCCTCCGTGGGGTGGGAAACATTCCGAAACATCGCAAAAAGCGTTGCAGACGTCATGGAGGCCAAATGGCCGCATCGGTATACTACGAATATCCGAAAACAGAGTCGCAAAGGCAAGATTTTCATTGACTGGCTCCGTAACACTCGCGGGGCAACAAGCATCGCGCCTTATTCACTAAGGGCAAAAAAAGGCGCCACAGTTTCAATGCCAATAAAGTGGAGCGAACTTGACAAAATCGCCCCAAACGACGTCGACATAAAAAAAGCAATCGCATGGCTTGCAAAACCCGACCCGTGGCGTTGAAATCGTTTTGCAATCTCGTGAATGGCTGTTAAACTGCACCATGAACAGCAAAACTATTCAATCCCCAATAGGCGACCTAACAATCATTGCAGAGGGCGAGTTCATCACGCACATTTTCTTTGACTGCGAGGCTGTGGATGGAAAGTACAATCGTCAGGATACGCCAGTGTTGCTGAGTGCGGCGAAACAAATCAAGGAATACTTCGCAGGTACTCGCAAAACTTTCGATATTCCCATTAAACCAAGCGGTGCACCGTTTCACAAGAAGGTGTGGGAGGTAATGCTTGCGGGGGTTCCATTCGGCACTACGGCAAGTTACTCTGATATTGCGAAACTTGCGGGCAACCAAAAAGCCGTGAGGGCAGTGGGAGCCGCAAACAACCGCAACCCGATTCCGATAATAATTCCCTGCCACCGCATAGTCGGTAAAAGCGGGGCATTAACGGGCTTTCGTGCGGGTCTTGACGTTAAAGAAAAACTGCTGGAATTCGAGAATGAAACTTGCAAAAAATTGCCATAATTCGTTTGACAATTCCTGCAAAAAATGTTATGTGAAAGCAGGACTGTAATTAAAAAAACAGGTTCGAAACTTGAAACAAAAATCAAGTTAAAAGGAGGAAGAAACTATGCCAACACCAGCAAAAAAGCCGGCACCTAAAAAAAAGCCAGCTCCAAAGAAGAAGTAAGTTAAAAAATGAATTTGACGAAGAACACCTCTGAAACAATGAGGTGTTTTTCTATGCTATCGTTGGTAATAATCATTTCGTGAAATCTGTTTGGCGGCAATATTTAAATCCGCAAAAATCCAAGGAACTTAGGGATGGGGCACAGTTGGATACTGTGGTTCTTGGTGGAGGTATCGCTGGTATTATGTGTGCCTATATGTTAGCGAAGAGTGGGCATAAAGTGACGCTCATTGAGGCAAACAAAATCTTGGAGGGCGTAACATGCGGCACGACGGCGAAACTTACTGCACTCCAAGGCAATTACCAAGACATCCCAACCGCCAAAAAACGGCGGATGTATTATAGGTCGCAAATCGAAGCGGTGGAGGGGATTTCGCGTCTTGCAACTGATTGTGATTTCGAGAGGGTCGATAGTTATATCTATGGAGAGCGGAAGAAGATTTGGAAGGAGTTTAAGGCCGTGCGGAAGTTTTCGGATGTCGAGTACTTTCAAAACAAGCATTTGCCGTTTGGTGTGCATGACTGTATCGCCCTCAAAAACCAGGCGCAGTTTAACCCGATTAAGTTTTGTTATGGCTTGCTTGGTGGGTTTGATGTGATTGAGGATTGCAGGGTGAAGAAAGTCAGTTTGATGCGGAAGCGATTAAAGACGGAAGATAAGGTTTTTGGGTTTAAGAGACTTGTTATCGCGACAGGCTTCCCGATTGTAAATATTCGGGGGCTGTATTCGTTCAAAATGTATAAGTCCTCTTCGTATGCGGTGTGTGTGGACGGCGGGCAAAAGGTGGGAGCACTATACAACGCGATTGCAGACGACGGATTAATGTATCGAGATTGCGAAGATGGAATAATAATTGACGGCTTCGGACATCGCACCGGCAAGTGGAAGTGTGGGGATTATTTCGAGAAGTTGAGAAAGGAGGGGGGGAAGTTCTGGATTGCTTCGTCACAAGTTCCTCGCAATGACGTGGCTTGGGCTGCCAACGACTGCATGACTTTTGACAGTGTGCCTTATGCGGGGAGACTTCTTCGGTTCTTCGCAAGAAACGTGTACATAATCAGCGGCTTTGGAAAGTGGGGCATGACGAACGGTTACGCTTGTGCCAAGATTGTTGATGATTTAATTAACAAGCGAAAGAATAGGTATAGGCGGCTTTTTAAGCCCACACGCATTTTGAATGTAATGGTTTGGCCGAAGTTTTTGTGGAACTTTTTACAAGACGGATGGGGGTTGGTTGCGGGGCTTTTCAGTAGCGGTAAACGCAGGTGCCCTCACATGGGCTGTCGTTTAAAGTTCAATCCAAACACAAAAACTTACGATTGCCCGTGTCATGGTTCGCGTCTAACCGAAAAAGGCGAAATCATTGTAAGTCCTTCCGTGGACAAGAACAATCATCTTGGCGAGCAACAAACTTCCTGACATTATGTTTCGCCCCAAAAAGCGTAAGAGTCGCTTCAAGGCTCGTTGAACCATGGTGCATGTTTATATCGTCTTCATCGAATTTTTTCGGTTGCTCGTGTTCGCAATATACGGACGGGTGATATGTTGGTATATCTGGGTCGTTGCATTTAAGAATCGCAGCGTGAAAGTTTCCTAACTTGTACGTCCTGTTCCTCAAATCATATCTCAGAGTGCGGGAGTATTCCGTGACATCCTCGGTTTTCTTCATCCTGGCCAAAAGGTATTTCAGTTTCATGCTTGTATTATATAGAAGGTGTCGCATTTTGTCAAATTTTTCTGACACCGCTTGTGGACATATGCATGAAAGTATTATAGTGGATATTCCACTTTCTGCTTTAATCGTTCTGATATACTTGTGGACATATGCGCGAAAGTGTCATAATAAATTTGAATATATGAAAGATAACTTAGGAGAGCTGTCGGGCCTCACACCCGACCAAGTAACGCAAGCCCGTACGGAGTTCGGCACAAACTCCCTGACCAAACGCAAACGTCGCGGTTTTTGGAAGTCGTTTTTCCACAACTTTAACGACCCGATGATTAAAGTGCTTATGGTGGCGTTGGGTGTTCAGATTGTTATGCTGTTTTTCAATGCGTTCGAGCAGGCCTTGGAGACTGTCGGCATCGCGGCGGCGATTTTGATTGCGGTTATTGTGAGTACCCTCTCGGAGATGGGAAGTGAGAATGCATTTGAAAAACTTTCGCAACTCGCGTCCAATATCGAGTGCCGAGTTCGCCGAGGCGGGAAGACGATTCAGATTCCAGTCACCGAGGTCGTTGTTGGTGATATTGTTTTACTTGGGGCGGGGGACAAGATTCCCGCGGATGGAGTGATTGTTCAGGGGAGTGTTGAGGTTGACCAGTCTTTACTTAATGGGGAGAGCAAAGAGGCAAAAAAGTTGGTGATGGATTACAAGGGCAAGGCGGATTTTTTGAGTCCGCTTCTGTTGTTTAGTGGTACTGTTGTGACCAATGGCGAGGCTGTGATGCGGGTGACTGCGGTTGGTGACAAAACCGAGTACGGCAAGATTGCGAGCGAGTTGCAGGAGAAAACTCCTACGAGTCCGCTGAAAATTAAGTTGAAAAAACTTGCGAAGATGATTTCCTTGATTGGTTATTTCGGTGCGGGGTTGGTGTTTATTTCGTATATGCTTTCCGTGACGGTTATTCAGGGCGGGAGTATGAGCTTTATGCATTTCCTTAACGCGGCGACGCTTATGGTTGCCGTGATTGTGATGGTCGTTCCCGAGGGGTTGCCGATGATGATTACCGTCGTGCTGTCGTCCAATATGAAACATATGTTGAAGGACAATGTTCTTATTAGGAAATTGGGCGGGATTGAGACCGCGGGCTCGATGAACATTCTGTTTACCGACAAAACAGGCACACTGACCCACGGCAAGTTGGAGGTCGTTGGAGTTGTCGGTGCGGACGGGAAACTCCACGAAAAAGTCAAAGGCGAGATGGCTGAGAAGTTGGGGCTGAGTTTACGTGTGAATAGTGCTGCGGAGATGTCAAAAGGCCGTGCAATCGGCGGGAACTCGACGGACAGGATTTTGTTGGAGTACGCCCAGACTTTGCCCAGTGGATATTGCGACGTTCAAAAGGTCAGCCAGGTGCCATTTAATAGCGCAGCGAAGTTTATGAGTACGACTTGTGCGGATGGGCGTGTCTTGATTAAGGGTGCCGCAGAAAAGGTTTTGGCGGGGTGCAGTGGGTTTGACAGGGCGAGGGTTGAGGCAAAAATCTCGGAACTTCAAGGCCAGGCGATGCGGCTTGTGGCGGTGGCGGTTGACAAAACCCTTGTCGGGGTTGTCGCGATTCGTGACAAGTGTCGTGCCGAATCAATCACCGCCGTGCGAACTTTGAAGTCTGCGGGGATTCAAGTCGTGATGATTACTGGGGATGCGGCGGCGACTGCGAGGGCGGTGGCGAGGGAGGTGGAAATTTTGGGTTCTTCTGACGAACTTGTAATTACCTCCGACCAAATGTCCGCGATGACGGACAAGGAACTTGAAAGGATTCTGCCAAATCTTCGGGTGGTCGCGAGGGCGTTGCCAAGCGACAAAAGCCGCCTAGTTAGAATCGCACAAAGCATGAACCTTGTGTGCGGAATGACTGGTGACGGCGTGAACGACGCTCCTGCCCTGAAAAAAGCGGACATTGGGTTTGCGATGGGCAGCGGCACCGAGGTTGCAAAAGAGGCGGGCGACATCGTTATTATGGACGACAATATTAACTCGATTTCAAGGGCGGTGTCTTATGGACGCACGATTTTCAAAAGTATCCGCAAGTTCTTGATTTTCAAGTTGATTATTAACTTCTGTGCGATGGCGATTTGCATTATTGCACCTCTGCTGAAAATCGATACGCCGATTACGGTTATTCAGATGCTTTGGATTAATATTGTGATGGATACGCTTGCGGGGCTTGCGTTTGGGGGCGAGAAACCTCGTGCCAAGTACATGAAGGAGCCGCCTAAACGCCGCGACGAGCCCATCATCAACCGCTACATGTGGCAGCAGATTATTGTGGGGAGTGTTGTGACTTCGGTGGTGTCGATTTGGTTCCTGCTGAGTCCGCTTGTGCAGGGTCACTTTGATGCGAGGGGTGGGGCATTGTACGCGGCGTCGGCGTTCTTTATGTTCTTTATGTTTATGAATATCTTTAACGCGTTCAACGCACGGACGCATGACGTGAACCCATTTTCGTACCTGAGTTTGAACAAGCCCTTCATCTGGATTATGGGAGTTGTGAGTTTAACGCAAATCATGATGGTGTTCTTCGGCGGGGGAGTTTTCCGCACCGAGCCGCTTTCGATTTTGGATTTTGGGATTGTGATGTTGCTTGCGTTGCTTGTCGTGCCGATTGATATGGTCAGGAAGTTGATTGTGAATAGGAGGGGGAGGGTAAGTGGGACGTAAAACAAAAACCCTTCCGGGTTTTTTTGTTGTTTCTTAGAGTCCTTGGATGACTGTGTTCAAATCTTGTTGTGCAAGTTTGTCAATATCGCAGTCTTGTGAGTATTCTTGGCATGAGCTACATATTTTTTTTGCTTTTTCTCCTAGCCCATTACCAAGTTCACGAAGCATATTTACTCTGCTGCCAGTCGGTAAATTGTGATTAGACATTTTTTTGACCATAGCATCTTTTTTCGTGTCAATAAGACTAGCCACTTTTTGTTTGCAGTTTTGCATTATAACCTCCTAAATGTTTTGTGAATTGTATCATGGAAAGGTGTGAAATGCAATACCTAAACGCTTTTTATTTCCTTGCTTCTTTGAAGATTCCCCTTTAAGTTAAAGGGGTGGCGGCGGAGCCGACGGGGTATGTGAAAAATGGAAAAGCAAAAGATAAACTATAATCAAGATTTAAAAGGCAATGCCCGTGAACTTCGCAAAGGCAGAAATCGTGCAGAGGTAATGTTATGGCAGGAACTTCAAAAAAAGAAATTCAAAGGACTTACATTTAATCGCCAAGTTTCCATTGGCAATTATATTATTGACTTTTTCTGTGCCAAAGCAAAAGCAGTAATTGAAATCGACGGTGATTCACATATTGGCAAAGAGGAATATGATAAAATGCGAGACGAATACTTGCAAAGTCAAGGGCTGACTGTGATTCACATTGAACATATGAACGTGATATACAGACTTGATTATGTTATATATCTGTTGGAAAGACATCCAGCTTTTGTATCACATACCCCGCCACCCGCAAGGGGTGGCACCCCTTTATCTTAAAGGGGAATCCTTTAAGCAAGCTCGAAGGGATTATCTTAAAGGGGAAGCATTTTAAGATTGTTTGTGCGTGTGGAGGTAGTCATCTATTTTCAAATACTTTTCCACTCCTTACTTTCCTCGCATTTTTGAACCTTCGCACGGTTGTGTGAGAGGAACCTGCACAGCGTATGGCAATCAATCCAAATTTCACCATTGCCGTCCTCTTGGGATGGGTCGAAGATGATTTGAATTCCGAAATGCAGGTGCGGCTTGCCTTGTTTCATGTTGACGTTTTCTTTGCGGCTGTAACCCGTGTTGCCGAGGAAGCCGATGACTTGGCCGGCGGTGACCTTGTCGCCTTTTTTAAGGTCGGTTGCGAAGGGTCGGTCTTTGCGGAGGTGGGCGTAGTAGTAGTACCGCAAGGTGTCGTCACTGCGGATGCCAATTCGCCAGCCGCCGTACCTGTTCCAGCCGAGTTCTGTGATTGTGCCGCTTTCGACGGCGATGATGGGGGCTCCGACGCTGCCGAACAGGTCGTGGCCGAGGTGGCGGCGTTTGAAGCCGTAGCCGCGGGAAACTCCGAAGTCGTCATAGCAACTGTACCAGAATCCTTTGGCGATTGGGTGGAAGCCGGTGAGTTTGCCGGTTTCAAAGTCGATGATGCCGCCGAGGATTGCTCGGAAACTGTCGAGGTAGTATTTGTAATATTTGTTGTCGCGGTACTTGTCGAGGATAGTCGGGTCTTTGATGGCGGCGTTTAGGTTTCGCATGTCGTTGGCTTTGTTGCCCCATGAGTTGCCGTTTCGCAGGGCGACATAGGCAAGCAACTCAGGCACCTGCTTCGGCTCTGCTTTGAAGGCACGCGTCAGGGCTTCGTAACTCACATTGAAGTCAATCCATTTGATGAATGTTGGTTTTTGTTCGGGTTGGGTTTGTTCTTGGGTCTGGATTGCTTCGTCGTTGGCACTCCTCGCAATGACAGGGTGGCACGTCTTTGCGAGGAGGGCGTAGCCCGACGAAGCAACCCCAATCAGAACTAATATTGCTGCGACTATTTTTCTCATCTACTTATTATTAGTTGACTTTTTTTATTTATACCAATATATATAGAACATGGAACCATGGGTATGGATTATCATTTGGTCGTGCGTGATCGCCGCGGCAATTATTATAGAGATTGAAACATTCAGCCTCGTGTCCGCGTGGTTTATTGGCGGGGCCTTGGTTTCGCTTATACTTTCCATGATTAATACTTGGACTTCGGCAGATATAATTTGGGTTTGGCAGGTTATCGCGTTCGTAGTTGTGTCGCTCGGGCTGTTAATTGGGATTCGACCTTTTACCAAGAAGTTCTTAAAGTCGCCTACCGTACCAACCAATGCGGACGTGCATTTGGGCAAGCGGGTGAAACTGCTCAGCGATGTTAAAGGCGGACGCTCGACCGTAAGCATCAACGACGTTGTTTGGACTGTGCAAGTTGATTGTGACTGTGCGGCGGGCGAATCGGTAATATTAAGAGAGATTTCCGGAAATAAATACATAGCTGAATGCGTGAAGAAGCTCGACGTCGAGAAATCTGTCGCAGAGGAAAAGCCTGCGAAAGCGAAAGCAAAGGGAGGAAAATAATATGCCAGATGCATTGATTGTAATTCTTGTTGTTGTCGGGATTCTTGGAGGTACAGCGATTCTATTGCTCGCCTCGGGTTTCCGAATCGTAAAGCAGGGGACTGCTGTAATTGTGATGAGGTTTGGAAAGTATAAGAGGACACTTGATACAGGTCTGCGTTGGATATTCCGTCCGATTGACACGACCCTTAGGTCAATTTCACTTAAAGAGCAAGTCGGGGATTTCCGCCCACAACCCGTTATCACAAAGGACAACGTCACTATGCAAATCGACAGCATCGTATTCTTCCAAGTCATGGACCCAAAGCTGTTCGCGTTTGGTATCGAGCGTCCGATTTTGGCGATTGAGAACCTGACCGCGACGACCCTGCGTAATATTGTCGGTGACTTGGATTTGGACGAAACACTTACAAGCCGCGACACAATCAACGCCAAGATTCGCGAGATTTTGGACAACGCCACCGACCCTTGGGGTATCAAGATTAACCGAGTCGAACTTCGAAGCATCCTGCCACCACCTGGTATTCAAGAGAGCATGGAACGACAAATGCGTGCCGAGCGTGAACGTCGTGAAGCGATTTTGCGTGCTGAGGGTGAAAAGCGGTCAGCGATTTTGGTCGCAGAGGGCGAGAAAGAGTCCGCGATTCTGCGAGCAGAGGCAAAGAAGATTGCACTTCTCACCGAGGCCGAGGGTCAGGCACAGGCTATCGAGCGAATTGTAAAGGCGAAACCCGACACCGCATACCTTACGTTGCAAGGGTACGAGGCACTTAAAACTCTCGCAGACGGACAAAGCACAAAAATCATCGTACCAAGCAACCTAGCCGACGTTGCAGGTACGTTTACCGCGATTGCCGAAACTTTGGGGATTGGGGCGTCTACATCAATTAAAAAATCTACACCCAAGAAGTGACTCCTCTCGTGGAACAAAAGCAAAGCACCGCAAAATTTATCGAACAAAAATATTGTCCAAGGCTTGACAAGCTTTATACAAATGCGGTTAGGTGTCCGTACTGCAAAACTCGGATTCAAAAGTTGCAAACGACCTGTTCGCGCTGTGGACTTAACAAAATCCAAATTGCGTATGCGTCCAACAAACGCGCCAAGGAGATGATGCGAAGTGGCGAAAAGGGCAAAATCATAATGATGCGGCGACGGCCGACCGACGTCAAGATGTGGCAGATGGCGTTGTGCCTTATCCCGGGGATTTTTGGGGTGCATAACTTTTTCGTGGGGCGCAGGATTCGCGGGTGGATAATGCTTGGGTCTATGACGGTGTTTATTATTGCGGCGATTGTTATCCTTCAAACCGACAATTTACAGCTGGCGCAACCGATTGCACTGCTCAGCACGCCCGCACTTGTCATGTGGATTTCGGATGCGTTCGGCATTGTGTTTGGGTGGTACAAATATCCTGTGAGGTTAGGGGAGGTCAGCGATGCTGGAAAAGTATGGGCTAAATAAGATTAAGTTTGATGGAACTCCTCCGACCGTAGTTGTTGGGATGAGTGGCGGCGTGGACAGTTCCGTGGCTGCTTATATATTGAAGTGGCAAGGCTATAACGTTGTCGGGCTTTTCATGAAGAACTGGGAGGAAACCACGCCAGGCGGATTTTGCCCATCGGAGGTTGACTTTGCGGACGTGAAACGCGTCGCGGAGATTATCGGAATTCCGTATTATTCCGTGAATTTCAGCAAGCAATATATGGAAAACGTGTTTAAGGTTTTTCTTGATGGTTTGAAGAAGGGTGTGACGCCGAATCCAGATATTCTTTGTAACCGTGAGATAAAGTTCGGGCCTTTTTTGAGGAAGGCTTTGGAGATTGGCGGGGATTTCGTCGCGACGGGGCATTATTGCCTAGTGATTGATGGAAAACTTCTTAAAGGCGTGGACGCCAACAAAGACCAAAGTTATTTCTTGTGCGGGCTTAACGCCAAACAACTTTCGAAAGTAATGTTCCCGATTGGGGGCCTGAGGAAAGAACAAGTGCGGGAGATTGCGAGGGAGGTTGGGCTTGTGACCGCCGAAAAAAAAGACAGTACAGGCATTTGTTTCATTGGTGAGCGCAAATTCAGAGAGTTTTTAAAAGGATATCTCGGGAATCAGGCGGGCGATATGAAGACACTTGATGGAAAAACCGTCGGACGGCATGAGGGCTTGATGTATTATACGCTTGGGCAACGAAAAGGTCTTGGAATTGGCGGGATGAGGGAGAGTGCCGATAGGTGGTTTGTGGTTCGCAAGGATTTGGTGAATAATATCCTGTATGTCAATAATGGCGAGTGTGCGGAGATGTTTACGACCGAGGTGATTGTGGAAAAGTTTAATTGGATTAGTGGCAAACCACCCCGCCCGATTCTCGGGCACCCCTCCAAGGAGGGGAATTTTTCGTGCACCGCAAAAACTCGGTACAGGCAACCCGACCAAAAGTGCGTGATTTCAGAAAACGTAAAAGCCGTGTTCGAAAAACCACAGCGGGCGGTAACTCCCGGTCAATGGTTGGTTTTATACGACGGCGATATTTGTTTGGGTGGAGGGATTATAAAATGAAAATCTTATTTGTGTGCACGGGAAACATATGCCGCAGTCCTATGGCGGAGGTGATATTCAAAAACCTTTCAGGCAAAAGCACTGTTGTCAGAAGTGCCGGAACACATGCCGCGGACGTGATGACGCACAAGGCTGGTGAGGCTTTGAAAGTTTGCGGTGAAAAACTGCCTCGGAAAAAAATGAAGGCAACCCAGTTCATTCCGCAGATGATTCAACAGTTTGATTATGTGATTTGCATGACTCGCAGGCACAAAGAAATTATTGGGAACGAACCTAACGTCAAAACCTTGGACGAACTTACGGGCAGCGGCGACATTTTCGACCCATACGGCTGGTCACTTGACGCTTATATAGAGGTGTGTAAAAAGTTGCAAAAGGAATTGGGCATACTGTATAATGCAATATGCAAACCAATACAATCAAAATGAAAATAGTTTTGGCGGCCGACCACGGCGGGTTTGAGTTCAAAGAGAAAATTAAACCTTGGCTGATATCGCTTGGGCATACGGTTGTTGATGTTGGGGCGTTCAAACACGACAAACTTGACGGATATGACAAGTTTACTCTTGCGGCGGTCAAAAAAATGCGTGAAGACAAAAACAGTTTCGGAATCGTTTTTTGCCGAACTGGTGCGGGACCTGTGATGCTTGCGAATCGGTTCAAACGTATTAACGCTGTTGCTTGCGACAGTGCGGAACTCGCACGACTTACACGGGCGAAAAACAACGCGAATATGCTTTGCCTTGGTGCGGACTATTTGTCATTTGACACGTGCAAAGAAATAATCGAGATTTTTTTGAACACACAATTTCTGGAAGGAATTTACAGGGCTCGAATTGATACCCACGACAAGTTCGGCGAGGATTAACAGACACAATATTCCAAAATTCTTTAAGATTTCTAAAAAAAGTGCTTGACGACCTTGCATAAATATGATATTGTTGCCGATACGATGTTTGCTTTTTTAGAGTGGAGGTAAGTATTTGGGCGGTTTGAGGTGTTCTTAAATTAACCTTTCGGGGAGGAATTAAGAACAAATCAAGCCGTTTTTTGCGTGATTTTTGGAAAAGGAGTTTTACAAATGCAAGGAATTGGAAAGGTATTGGAGACTTATGGACGTAATGTCAGGCACACTTTCAGGCGTACGCCGGAAATTTTGGAAGTGCCATATTTGCTTGACGTCCAGATGGAAAGTTTCAAGCGATTTTTAACGCAAGGCATCGCGGATGTGTTGGACGAGTTCAATCCGATTACGGATTACAGCGGCAAGGTCGAACTTTATTTTATGGAGCACCACATAAGCGACGAGGCAAAATATGACGAGCAAGAGTGCCTTCGCCGCGGACAAATGTTTGTAAAGCCTTTGAAGGTGAAGGTGAAACTTGTCTTTAAGGAGACTGGGGAAGTAAGTTTCCACGACGTCTTTTTAGGCGACGTTCCGATGATGACCCAAAGCGGGTACTTTATCATCAACGGAGTTGCACGTGTTATTGTTAACCAAATTATCAAAAGCCCGAACGTTTATTTTTCCGAGGACCGCGACCCAAAGACAGGAAAGAAGCTTGTTGAATGTATTATGACTCCGACACATGGGGCATATATCGAGATGAAAAAGGACGCGGCGGACATTATCAATGCTTATCCAAACCGCGGGAACCGTGTGCCGTTGGGTGTGTTGCTTAAAGCACTTGGGCTGGGTACAGACGCGGAAATCTTGAAGTTGTTTGGAAACCATCCTGTGATTAAGGCGACCTTGGACAAAGACAACCTTAAAACAAGGAGTGAGTGTTTGCTTGAAATGAGTCGCAAGATGCGGCCGAGTGAACTTCCAAGCGAACAAGCGATGGAGAACAGCCTGAACCTGATGTTTTTCACATTTCCAAATTACGATTTGGCGATGGTGGGGCGGTACAAGTTTAATAAACGCCTTTGCATTTCAAGTCGCATTGTAAAACAAATTTCCGCCGAGCCAATCAAAATCGGTGGCGTTGTCGTTGTTAAAAAAGACGAAGAAATCTCGCCCGAGGTTGCGCGGAAAATCCAAAACGCCGGCATCAATCAAGTCAAGATTATAAGCG
>Ga0131853_10018301_pt1 | contig 12744 bp, 13 predicted proteins | sample TergutLab28metaG_FD_92764 | JGI IMG/M metagenome (GOLD analysis project Ga0131853, IMG submission 92764) | Labiotermes labralis P1 segment gut microbial communities from Petit-Saut dam, French Guiana - Lab288 P1 (version 2) (version 2) | ecosystem: Host-associated > Arthropoda: Insects >...
CATGACCATGTACTTAGTTTTATCAGCACTTACTTCCAGTCCAATCTCCCTAGTAGCAGCTACTAAAGCTTCTGCGTTTTCCTGTAAAGTATGTGTACCTCCTCCCAGTATATTAACATCATCAGCGTAAGCCAGAAGCTGATGTGTACCATTTCCACCTACAAATGTGATATTAAGATATACCCCATTTTACCCAAGGAATATGGTGTCCTGTGTACAATTATCCATCAATGCTTTTATTTCTGTTATCTGCACTGATTTCATCATTACTGTTCCAAACTAAGTCTTTTCTCACTATTAAAAATTGCATACTAAAAATGATGAATGCTCAGTGGTATTCCATTCCAGGTATGCTATGCTCGGTCACACAATTGTTGAATTTGTTTTATTTTTCTCTCAGGTGTCCAGTTGGTGTCCCCAGATGTCATCCAACTGCTTAAGTGCAGTTTTAAACAGTCTGTTAATGTTTATCAAATGATTTTAGCTTTTACACCACTCCGTTAGTTATCACGGTATGATTGGCTTTACTGATTTGTAATGTGCTTTTGACTTCAGCTGTGTAGATGTGAAAACTGTCATTCAAACTAACATAAATTCTAAATAGCTAAGGTTTAAACAGTCTTATCCTGCTCAAGTGAGTGGTTCATTCATCCAGACTCCTATGCCTTAATATGAACACCTGGAACATTAATTGCAGGTTTTCAACACCACCTATGGTTTCAGCTGCCAGCCATCAGCTGTGATAGCATCACAGCAATCCACCACATCTTGTTACTATGCATTACATTTGTTGTCTCGTTCTTGGTTTTGAATGTAATGTCTAAAAGCAGTTAACCATATACTGGAGTGGGTTTTCATTCCTAGTTTGAGAACAGATGTAAGAATGTTGTTTTTTAAGTCCGTTGATGTGGTTTTGAAATGCTGAGATTTGCTGTATGTGCCATAGGAAGCCTTTCTGCAATACTTGTTTGCCATTCTAACACAGGAATTGTTCGATTCAGAAAACAAGGGGGTGCTAATAAGTCCTTAGCCCGGCCTACTTCCCATGTTGTAGAATGGAATTGATAGTGTCGTTGTAAAGAGGGGTCTGTTAATGTGCCGAACTGCAAGTCTTTTATTTTTACAGAGGTTGGAAGGAAGCATGTCAGGTGACGTGCGCGATTTCAACAACATGGAGACGTGAGCTGTCATCAAGTTCCCTCCCCCCCCCCCTGCAAGGCACAGCGCCGAACGAACTTCACGCCATTCTGACAGAAATATTAGGGGAACATGCACCTTTGTATGCCACCGTCAAAAACTGGGTGGCCCAGTTTAAGCGTGGTGATTTTTCCACCTGTGATGTGCCTTGTCCTGAACGACCCAAAACGGTGACCGCGCCGGAAATTATTGATCAAATTCATGAGCTAATCTTGGAAGACTGCTGGATTTCAGCCAAGTCAATAGCTGAGCAACTGGGCATCTCACGTGAGCGGGTTGGGTCCATAATTTATGAAGATTTGGACATGAAGAAGCTCTCCATGAAGTGGGTCACGAAATGCCTGAATAGGGATCAAAAATGTCAACAGTGTCAATTGTCTGAGCAACTTTTGGAATTTTTTTGGGCACAATCCAAATGATTTCTTGTCGTGACTGGTGACCGTGGACGGAACCTGGTTATATCACTATGATCTGGAGGCAAAGCAACAATCAGTGGAGTGGTGGCATAGTGGCTTACCCTGCCCCAAAAAATTCTGAGTACAAAAATCTGCTGGAAAAGTTCTTGCCTCGATTTTTTGGGATCAAGACAGTATCCACCTCATTGTTTATCTTCCAAAGGGCCAAACTATCAATGCGGAGTATTAGAGTATTACTCGTCTCTGCTGGTGTAATTGAAGGACATTTTGAAGGAAAAACACTGCGGGAAGTTTACCAAGGGAGTCTAATTCTTGCGTGAAAATGCCCTGGCTCACCGGGCACTTGCAACCCAGAAGAAACTGGCCTATCTGAGCTTCCAGTGTCTTGATCACCCGCCCTATTCTCTGGATCTGGCCCCGTCAGACTACCACCTGTTCCCTGGACTGAAAAAAAAATTGGAAGTTTTCCATTTTTTGTCCGACATGGAGGTCATTGCTGCTGTGAAGACCTGGTTGGACGGACAACGTTCTGAATTTTTTTTGAGTGGCTTGCAAAAGTTAAAGCAATGGGCTAAGAAATGTATTGAGCTTTGCGGGGAGCATGTTGAATAAATCCCGAATTTGGTTGCTTTAGCTTGTTTCCTTCCTGGCCGGGCTAAGGACTTATCAGCACCCCCTCATACTTCTGGAGCAAAGCTTAACTTGTTTTGAGTTGCTGTATTCTTTCCTTTACAGTGGCATATTTCATTACAGACTGTATAGCTGAACTAACATCTGTCATTGAAATGTGGGGAGAACTTTCTGTATATTTTCAAATTTTGGTTTTTGACCAAATATTTAATTACTGTGTCAAAAGAAATGTTACTTTTTACTGCATTCTGTGATGCAGGTTACACTTACATCAAATTTTCTGTGTGTAGCAAAATTTCCTATTTGATCTGCTTCTGTAAAAATTCTAAAAAAAATTTACCATCAGCAATCAGTAATTGTAGTCACTTTGTTTCATTCATTTCTGACAGCTGCATGTACTTGTTCTTGCCCTTACTGAAAACTCGGAAGTGAAGGAATATGAAATGTGAATGCTGTGTTTAGCAAGAATGACAGTACAACACACATATCATGCTGTAAGCCACAGGGAAAGCAATGGCTTTGAAGGCCAAGCAGTTCCTTTTGCCGCATGGTTAGTGTAGTTCTTGTATGTGATGATTAGCTGATGGGTAGCTTTTGGGTTTTTACTGTGTAGTGTGCTTTGATCTAACACAAAGCCAAAGTCAGCCATCATTTGGACAACTGATATGAAAACCTGAATGCTTGTATAGTGTGTACAGTGTTACAAGTCTGCTGCTGCATTTCCTGTATTCCCACCCATATTGAAAAATCAGATCATCTTATGTGATATGCAAGGTATTTCTTGTAAAAATTTTAGGTGAAAGATGCATTCAAATTTGGGTAAATGGGTACAGTAATATGCTAATTTCTGTGTGATATTTCAGGTTACTGTGGCGGTAACTGTGGAAATTTGTATCTTCAGGGATGTGATGTCATTTAGTTGATTAGGTCCTAATTCTCCAGAGGAACATGCTGCCTTCGTCTTGAGGACAGAAGATTAACCTTTAATAGATGAACTGGACAGCATTGTCTCATTTAATGTACAACCTTTTTATCTGAATGTGAAAACAGTCTCCTGCATTGGGCATTTAAATTGAGAAGTGCTCTGGCTGCAGCATAAAACTGGCATTCAAAGGGCTGTATGGTGGAGGTTTTGGCAGCATGTTCTTCTGAATTTTTGACACTAACCCCCAAACTATGTGGTGACACATCCCAAGAGACTCAAATCTTAATTTATTGAGTCACGGCTGTCATCGTGGTTCATTGTAATCCCAGCTTTGTTCTTGGGTGTTGGTACCATATGGAAATGATCTGCATTGCCTAAGTTTCAGGGGAGCATGCTGTTTCCATCTTCAGGGTTGAAGTGAGTATGGGTGTCATTGGTGAGGTTATGTAGACAGGTGGCCCCTTAGATTCACAGGAGGGGGAGAGGAGCTCCATACTTGTCCAGGCTAATGGGAAAGGTTAAGGGGTAATTGTGAAGAACAGTGGTTTTTTTTTCAAGCAGTGACCATGAAGGATGGACTGATATCTCTATTATGCATTCATTCATGCAGTTTGTGCAGGGAGTGAATAAAAAGTGAATGGAGATCAGTTTTGTTAAATGAGAACTTTGTTGTAAGAAGTATACATTTATTTATTTGTTTTATTTTTCCCAGGTATGTGCTGGATGAATACTGTACCTCTCGGCGATCAGTTTTGGTTGGAGCATTTATTGATGCACTAACACTGGGTGGTGTAGGAGGCACTCCAAAGCCTATTGAATTGCATGCTCATGATCCGAAACGCTATGTGGGTGACATGCTGGCGTGGCTTCACCAGACTATCCCTAGCGAAAGGGAGAATCTGCTTATCTTACTGAAGGGCTGTGATAAGACAGGTGGTTTATTTTGTCTTGATAATTCTCTTAGCTTACTGAAGGATTGCAATAAGACAGGTGGTTATTTTCTCATGATAAATGACTCAACTTGCTGAAGGTTTGTGGTATGACAGATGGTTTCTTTGTCATGATAGTCCACTCAACTTACTGAAGGGTTGTGTTAAGACAGATGGTTATTTTCTCATGATAGTATTGAAAGCTTGTAGTAACAGATGGCTATTATATCATGGTAATCCACTCATGTTACTGAAGGGTTGTGATAAGACAGGTGGTTATTTCTGATGGTGATCGACTCAGCTTACTGAAGGGTTGTGGTAAGACAGGTGGTTATTTTGTCATGATAATCTACTCAGCTTATTGAAAGGTTGTGGTAAGACAAATGGCCATTATATCATGGGAATCCACTTAGCTGAATGAGAATCTCATCACATTATTGAATAACTGTGGCTTTTACTTATTTAACAAGTGGAATGAACTCTCAGTTTCCTGTGTTAATGGAGCAGGAAGTAGCACATATGTTGAAAGTAACTGATAATCCAAAAACCTGTTCAATTCCCATTGTTCATATGCATTCAGTTGTGTGAATTACTGTGATTGTTTCTATGAAATTACCCTTTGAAGTTATGTTTTTCTAGCTCTTTTTGCAATATCCTGAAACATCACAGCCTTGTGCTCAGTATATAGTATGGTTAACACTCATATATCCAGAGCAAGCATAACCAAATGTAGATGTACTTAAAAGTATTCTGTTACAGAGTTTTGTTTCAAAGACCTTGTTTTTTGTCCCTAATTACTGTTTTTAGCCTGCATAATTGTAGCTTACCAGAAAGAAGTGCATCATTTTGTGATATCATATAATCCAGTAAAACTTTGCCGCATTCATGGACATACGTTCTGCTGATAGACTTGTTCAATATGAGGTCTATTCCATTCTGCCTGTCCTGTGATCTGATAATTTGCCCTGTGTCATTCTGGCAGTGTGATTATTGCTTAGCACTTCATAACATGTCAGTACAGTCTGCATGAAACCACTGTGATATTTTCACTGTTAATTTTCAACAGCCTTCTGTGTGTGTGTGTGTGTGTGTTTGTGTGTGTGTGTGCGCATGCACGCGTGTGTACGTGCATGTGGCAGACTGTCATTCTGCAGCTGTTCTCACTGAACCTTGTGCATTAGTCAGTCTCATGACCTGAAAGTATTTTTTCCAATATCTTGCTAATGGTATTGGACTTTAAAGGCAGAAAATTTGTTATGTGTAGTATTAATAAACTGTTTCTTCTGAAACATTTTGAGGTCATTGCCTGTATCAACATATTTCTTATAGGACATCCATGTACTGTCTTTTCATTATGTCACACAAGGTGGCTGACATTTTACAAATAATTTGCAATTGTCTGATACCAGGATATTTTTGCTTGAATGTGCTGATGTCTAATATATAGTGTTGGTGAATCCAGTGATCACACCACCATATGAAGCATTTTGTGACTTGCATGAGTCATGTTTATATTCAGTAAATTTCCTTCCTTTTATTGCCCTCTTGACTGCCATCACTTGCAGTTATCTTTGAAAAGAATTCTGGGTGCCTATTAAGCCCCTTTTTTAGGTCACGTCACCTGTTGACACCATCGTCTTCCTCATGCACCCCACTGTGGTGGGGCTTGAATTGACAGAACTTGGACACATCTTCAGATTGTCCTTAAAAACGCTCTGAACTGAACAAAATGAAAATCCCACCATATTACCAACCTCATGGATAGTGTTGCTGGTTGTTCTGAGAATTTGGAGTCTCCAAAAGAGGTCACAATGTTCTTGAACTTGTAAAACCACTTAAGAACTTGCGCTCTACCCATTTTCTGCTGTCCAAACCTGCTTGCAACATTTTAAATTCTCCCTAGCATTTTTCTCCAGTTTAAAGGGAGATTTTATGTAGACGTGCTTTTCTTTAAAGTCTTTCATTTTTAGGTACTCCAGAATTGCAAATGGAAAAACACCCATTTGTACTTAATGAGACACTCATCTACCATCACACGTGTGATGCCTTATTCAAACCATGAAGTGTCCCTACTCTCTGAGCACCTGTTGATTACAATTTGTGCTAGTAGCATTATTGTCATCTCTCGATCAGTCTGGAATCTACGTGGTTATACCTCATGATAAGAGAAAATATATATAATTTTACAGTCTAACTTACTTACTCCATGGAGCTGAGTCCTTCTTGAGAAACTAACCATTTGTCAGCTAGTCAAAAATTCCCTGCATTTTATGGAACCCGAATATTCATTAACACTTCCACAAGTGCCCACCACCTTTCCCTATCCTGAGCCAGCTCGATCCAGACCATACCTCGACATCCCCCTTCCTGAGGATCCATCTTAATATCCTCCCATCTACTTGGAAAACCAGGTGGCCTCTTTCCCTCAGGTTTCCCCACCAATACCCTGTATATGCCTCTCCTCTCCTCCATATGCGCTACATGTCCCACCCATCTCATTCTTCTCAATTTTATCATCCGAACAATATTGAGTGAGGAGTACAGATCATTAAGCTCCTCATTATGTAGTTTTCTCCACTCCCTTTTTACCTTGTACCTCCTAGGCCCAAATATTCTCCTCAACACCCAATTTTCAAATATCCACAATCTATGTTCCTCAATGTGAGCGACTAAGTTTCACACTGATACAAAACAGACAAAATTATAGTTCTGTATATCTCATCTTTAAATTTTTGGATAGCAAACTGGAAGACAGAAAATTGTGCACCGCATGATAGCAAGCATTCCCCGACTGCTGTCTGCTCTTAATTTCTTCCTGAATAGAATTTTGATGTGTTAAGGTTTTTCTCAAATATTAGAACTCTTCCACTCTTTGAAAGGAAATATTATCAATATATTTGCTGTGACTTCATCCTGTGTTCTGATCTCGAGGCATGACCATGTACTTAGTTTTAAAAGCATTTGCTTCCAGTCCAATCTCCCTACCACCCACCACCAAAGCTTCTCTGTTTTCCTTTATAGTATTTACACTTCTTCCCAGTATATTAACATCATCAGCATAAACCAGAAACTGATGTGTAACATTTAATTGCAAGCCATTCTTGTTTACCTGAACTCTCCTAATGGCGTACTCTAAAGTACAGTTGAAAAGCAATGGCGACAGAGCATCTCCTTTTTTCAAACCATTCCTAATAGGAAACATGTCAGACAAGTTCTTGCCTACCTGAACTGTACCATACATTCCAGTCAGACACACTTTTATTGGCCTTACCAGTTTCATTGGAATACCAAACTCAATGAGAATGTTTTACAAGACCTCCTTCCCAACTGAATCATAAGCTTTCTTGAAGTGTATAAGGAGCTGATGCACTGCTTTGTTGTATTCCATTTTTTCTCAAGTATTTGACAAATGCTGAATATTTGATCAGTAGTTGACCTGTTGTGTCAAAATCCACATTTCTGATTCTCAGTATTTTCCTCTGCATATAGAGTTAACCTTGACAGCAGGATGTGGGATAGTTTGCAAAAGTGAGATGCCTCTGTAATTACTACAATCTGTTTTATCGCCCTTCTTATAGATAGGTACAATGAATGACTCCTTCCACTCCTCAGGCAATTCCTCCTTTTTCAAAATAGCAATAATAAGTTTGTGGATCTCATAGTAAATTGTTCTACCCCCTGCCTTAATCAGTTCTGTTGGGGTTTGATCAGTACCTGGTGATTTGTGAATGTTTAGCTTTTCTATAGCCAACTCAACCTCAGAGGTACTTGGCTCAGGCACTAGAGGTTCTGCTGTACGTATTTCTTTCTATCTAACATCATTAAACCCATATATCTTAAATAGCTGAGATAAATGGTTCCTCCACCTAGCCAGAATACTGTGAGAGTCTGCAACCAAATCACCCTTCTCATACTTTACTATATTCTAGGCTGGTAACCCTTCTTAAAGTCATTGATGTCCCTGTACAAGTCCTTAATATTTTTTATCTTGCTGTTAATTTCAAGTTACTCAATTTTATTTGTCAGATATTCCTTCTTTTTGTTTCTGAAATGTCTGCTATCTTTACGTCTTACATTGTTCAGATTATCTGCATTGCTCTGGTTTGGATCCTGTTCCAACTGCATTTTAGCCTGCTTCCTTGATCTAAGTAACCTAAACATTCTTCATCAAACCATGGTTTATGCTGCTTCAATTCGTACAGACCTAGATTCACTTTAGCTGAGTTTTTATATTCTTTTTAATGTTCTCCCAAGCGCTATTTATTTCTTCACCATCACTGAAGTTTTCCAAAGCTGCAAACCTGTTCCTAATCTGAATCAGATACTGTTTCCTAACCTCCAGCTCATTTAGCTTCCTCAGGTTAAATCTTTCCCCATCAAACTTTTGTGCTTCTTGTTTACTTGCTGCCAATCTCCCTATCTTTTGCAACCACCAGATAGTGATCAGTATCATAGTCAGCTCCCCTGAAACTTTGTACGTCTATTATACTCGAGTGCCATCTCCTGTCTGTCAACATGTGATCAGTCTGGTTGTGAATTCTTCCATCAGGAGAGGTCCAGGTGCACTTATGAATGTTTCTGTGCAGGAACATCGTGCTCTTGACGACTAGATTATTTGGTGTGGCAAAGTTCACTATTCTATCACCATTATCATTACTATCCTGATTCAGACTCTCATTCCCAACTGTCGGTTTGAAAATATTTTTTTCTCCCCACTATTGCATTAAAATCTCCTAATAGAATTTTCATATGATACTTAAGAAAATGAATAGAAACCTGCTCTAATTCCCCATAAAAACTGGCTTTTGAATCATCACTTTTCTCCTCTCTTGGTGCATGCACATATAGAAAAATGTTATTACACCAGTGACTCTTCAAAACTATGTATGACATCCTTCCACTAAAAAACTCTACCGTCTTAACTGCTGATACTATTCTGTGGTGTACAAAAATCTGTTTCCAGTTGATGATTTTTGTTACCTTTTCCATAGAAAAAATTATAATCCCCTGCTCTTATTGTGTCCCCTTTGTCCCACCTAACCTCCTGCGCACCCACTAAATCTAATTTATATCTTACTAATTCCTTGGCTGCTGCTGTAAGTGAACCTGCCCTATACAGGCTCCGAACATTCCATGTACCAAATCTTATGTCCCTTTTTTAGTGCTTTGGGCATACCAAAGTATCAATCCAGGTCAGACGCAATTGTTCATGATTCACAACAAAATCAGTTTTTATGTTGAGGAGTTGTCAACACCTTGCCCAACCCCCAAGCTGGAGTACCACCCCTTGTCGGCTGTCCGCGACTGCTTATTCAATATATTCGCAGCTACCCTCTATGTTGGAGGCTGTTCCTCCATCCACAACCTGAGTACGCGCCATGCCAGGATGACGGGGACCCACCCGTTATGGGTTTACCTTCTAACACAACATTTATTTTGTAAATACATTTAAAAGATAATTAAAAAATCATAACAGCGACATGTTTCGGCTTTATTCATAAAGCCATCTTCAGGCTGTGACCCATAAAGTTTTTTATATACAATTGACCTTTATGGGTCACAGCCTGAAGTGGGCTTTATGAAAAAAGCCAAAACATGTTACTGTTATGATTTTTTAGTTATGTTTTAATTGTATTTACATAATAAAGTTTGTGTGAGACTGTAAAATTGTATATATTCTATTAATTATTGAAAACAACGGGAATGCCTCACATGAAAAACTTCACTCACAGATATGGCACAAAGTTTTGCTTGACCATGTTTTAAAAATAATTTGTTTTCACTGCCTTCTGATTAAAGTACAATGTAGGCACCAGAAAGAAAATTAGTGAGTGAATTTGGTTCTGTCTATTACAGATGGCACAGAACAGATTCAACAAGCGTTATCCAACATCACTGAAGGAGTGTGCCATCCACTGAAGGTACGAGTGGAACACATACTTGCAGTGGACGCTGGAGCCACTGTGCTGTATTCCATCACCAATTTGGTTCGTTTTTATCAGCAAGTCATTGGACAGGTACGAAGTGTCTCACAAGGAGCAACTCAAAAAATGGGAACACTTGCAAGTGTTGAAATTCCATTTGACAAATAATAATGGTTTTATCCCGTCAGCAGCGTAGTCTTTATTATGTCATAGACAGCTACATATAAATGTTTATCTCAGATAGCTGTATGAAGAACAGTATGAGTTTCAACCTGTGTGGGTCATCTTGAGGTGATGTCTATTTAAAAACAGAAGACAATAGTTGACGTGATGGCTAGTGTTTTTTAATTTACTACTTACATATTTTGTCGTTTTGTTTGTTTGGTATTGTGGTGTGAGACTATGATCATGCTGCCTGTTCAGTGGATGTAGGTTATTTTGTGTTTTCTTACGTGTGTCATGGGGTAAGTGTGTCAGAAACTGGGTTTTCGGTAATTGCATCACTGTCACTTACTTGATGGTAAATGTTTGCTGACAGCCACATAATCACCATAAACCTAATTATTGACACACACACACACCCAGCAACACAGAAAAATAAGAACACAGAATAACCAACACTCATTAAACAGGCAGCATGGTCGTAGTTTCAAACCGCAATACCAACCAAATAAAGACAAAACGTGTAAGTACAAAATGAACAATATTGAGCATCATAGCAATTCCCTTCTTTTTTTTTAATAATTTTATTGCTATCTAAGATAAGGATTGAACTGATATTCTTTACTAAATATTAAAGTCTGTAGAATGTTTTCATGACCTTATTCCCATGCATTTTTTTTATGGCAGGTGTGCATGTTAAGTTTGTTCTTTGCATTGTTACTGTTTGCTACATTAAACTACACTGGTTAAAATAAATTAAATTAAAATTCAGTGGGATCAGATAAAATCAAACTCTGTGAAGTATATGTGAGACTTCTTGTGGCTGTGGCGTAAAAAGCTTGAAATGTTTTCGCAGTAATGCTGGTGGCATCTGCATCACTCCCTGCATACCTCATAAGGAATGATTTTGATCTTTTCATCACATTTGTTTTTCCTGAAGATGTCTAGTGTTAACTAGTATATTTTACAGTGTCATCCCCATTATTAATATATATGTATTTAAGTGTTCTGCAGTTTTATGTTGAGGTGGCATGTTGGGTAAATTAGTAGCAAAAACAATATTTATACCGTGGGTTAGAATTCTTTGTCTGTTTCATGCTTCCATATTGGGGACACCTTTGATAACACATTTTGTTACCTGTGTCATAATTTGTTAAATTTATGATTTTTTTTGGATGAACCCTAAATATAAGGCAGCACATTTCTGTGAAATGTTGGTACCAGCTATTTGAGTCACATTTAACATGGTGCTGGTAATTTTAGGTTGTTTCTGGGGGCCTGCTGCAGTTGACACTTGAAGAACTGCAGGAGCTAAGCCAGCAGACATTCCTGCAAGCACTACAAAGCCAAGTGAAGCAGCAGTTGAGTGAACGTATAGAGACACCACCATCAGACCTGTCACCATCACCAGGTGTTTCTCAGCTGTTGAACCTCCTGCGAGAGGTTCTGTCTGTTAGCAATGTGGCTGAAGGGCGACAGCAGGATCTCACAAAGGTAAAAAGCAAATGGTGGGTTGTTGCCTTCAGATACAAGGTATGGAGTCCATGTTGACATTAGAAAGAATGAAGCACTTAGAAGCTTCATGTCACGTATAGTGTTTACCCAGATATAAGATAACCCCCATTCACCATCATCAGTCTTCAGGAAAGTGCCTACTATGTAAACAATTATAAGTTGACCCTTTATTTTTCAGATGATGAATTAGGAAAAAATTCTAATGATTTATTCTGGTTATTCTAGTATTTTTAGATATATTTGCAAAATTGCGAATAGCAATTATTAGCTTCATCATGTCTGTCTGTCTGCATGGATCAACTCAGCAGTCTTTCGACAGATTATTATGAAATCTGATATTTGAGTGTTTTTCAAATGCATATCCTGAAAATTCAAGTTTCATTAAAATTGGAGAAGAATAACAGGTACTTATGTAAAGACCAATATACTCTTTTGTTTATATCTCACTCAGTTCTCCTTATAATGAGAAATGTTTCAGACAAAAGTTGTAGAGAAAACCAAAACACACATTTTATGTCCAATAACTTTTTTTAAAAAAAAATCGTGTTGTTAATGAGATAATGTGGAAAAATACAGTAGAGCCAGACGGGCCATAGATGACAATATGACGCATGCACTTTGCTTGCTGGATACCTAAGGCTACAAATCCACACTGAATGTGCCCCAGTGTTATGTTATATGTACATTGCCTGTCATGTTGAATAGAGTCATGCGCCGCATAATGACGTTTCGGTCAACGACGGACTGCATATGCTCCGGTGGTCCCATAAGATTTTAATATTATAATACTTCAACCTTCTGTAAAATGGGCACCGGGTCTTTCCCTGGGGTAAAGTGCGGCTGGAGCGTGCTGCGTGCGGACATTTATAATGCAGTTGAGACTGCATTATTCTACAAATTAATGCCGAACAAGACCCTTGAACTCAAGGGAAATAAGTGTTTTGGGGGCAAAAGTTCAAAAGAACGGATAACTGCTCTTTTGTGCACAAACTCCACGGGGACAGACAAACTGAAGCCTCTCATAATTGGGAAGTTTGGGAAGCCAA
>Ga0131853_10018302_pt1 | contig 12744 bp, 8 predicted proteins | sample TergutLab28metaG_FD_92764 | JGI IMG/M metagenome (GOLD analysis project Ga0131853, IMG submission 92764) | Labiotermes labralis P1 segment gut microbial communities from Petit-Saut dam, French Guiana - Lab288 P1 (version 2) (version 2) | ecosystem: Host-associated > Arthropoda: Insects >...
AGATTTTTTTTGTTGGTGTGTTTTTGGGGTTTGTTGGGGTGGATTTTTTTGTTTTGTTGTTTGGTGTTTAACACCAAAAGTCATTTGGAGGGGGGGGGGGGGGGAGTTGCAGATCGTACCCTGTCTTTTACTTATATCCTGGAATTCAGCTTGCACCTGAGGAAGATCAGGAAAAACTTCAGTTCAAGTAGTCGAGAAGAACTAGGAATATTCCTGTCAACTGCCTTGTTACCCAGCCGCTGCAACTGGTCTTCTGATTGTATGAATTCAGGTGACTTCGGTCAGCCCTCGGTCAGCACAAGTTCTTTCCAAGTTGTGGAGCTGAAGGTTCCCCATACCAGCTAATGGCTGTGTTCAGGGAACTGTGGGATGCGTATCATGGCCATCACCCCACCATGGCTCATTCTCAGGTTGCTGCTGGAGTAGATGGTCTTTAGATTTGGTGGGTAGCTGAGAACACTGTATTGAATAACGAGTAGTGGAAGGACTACAATAGGCTGATTTCTAGCTTTGGGGTGGACAGGAACTGTTAACTCCTCAATGTGCAACAAGACCAGCCACAGCCTGGCCTGATTACTTAGACCTATTAGAGTAACAGAAAATGGACGACCTAGTCCATTGACTGCCAGCTTGGTGACATATCCAATTTCTTCGTTAATTGTCTTGGAACACTGCAGATACTCCCCTTCGAGCTTTCATTGAAGTGATGGCAAAGTTTCGTACTTGCATAATGCCCATATAAAATTCAATAGATATTCTTATTGTAAAGTTTCCCCCAAAATACACTTCCTCTCTGCATGAAAGCTTATGTGCTTCATGTGAGGTCTCCATGCTGGTGGGTGGCTGTGAAGCTGACTGTCTTTTGAGACATCATGCCATGTAATTTGGTAGATGGTTAGGGGCCATCTGGGGGAGCTTGCACATGTGATGAAGGTGGCAGGTAACAGTTCCCTCTCATGTAGCCTTCCCGACTTAAATCTAGTAGTAACCAATTTCATGTTTTGTTTACATGTAAAATAACCACTGCCACCGGGTAACAACCCAATTGCAGTAAATAAATAAATATATATAAATAAATATTTTTTGTATGTGAAAGCGCAAAAAAAATGTTGTTATCTGTCTACCAAACTACATGGTGTCACATTCCAGAGGACAGCAATACAGGAGGGCACAACAGACTTCTATATTTTTATTATGAAGTGCAGTCAAGTCAAAATGTTACTGTATATAAAATTTATTATTCCATAAGAATTATTTTTTTTTCATATATAATGTCTATAAAATAGAGAATGTATCGTGTCCTTCAAGGACAGTCCACTGTTCATTACGACCTGGGTACACAGAATGTCGAAGACTGGCACCTACAGATGTCACTATGGGATTCCTTCACAAACATTAAGACAAAAGTGTATTCTGGTGGTTTTATCCAGTGCACAGTATTCCCAGAAGACAGGATATCACATTCAAGTTTAATCATGATTTTCTGCAAAAATCACATGTTGGTTGAAATTTTATATTTCAACCTGTTCTTGGCAGTGTTCACCTAAACATCATTCATTGAAGTCATAAGTCATCAATTTCTGACCATTCTGTGTATTAGAGTTGTATGGTATCTGTTTGTGCACAGTGTTTGGGAATGCGGGCCGGAGCACTCTCTGACAGATTCAGCATCGAGAGGTTGGTGGAGGTGGTGGTAGTACTCTGCCAGCAGGGTATCTCGTCATAGAGATGTTCAGGTTCTGTCCCCGGTAGCAAACTGTTGCTTCTGCTGCTGATTGAAGATGGCGGAATGTCGTACTGTAGCTCCAGATATGCTGGAATTATAGTACATAAGTAACTAGTTTTCACTGCGTGTAGCCTTTCTCTGCGATAAGAGACAGTTTACCATCCACTGAGTGTGTTTGTTATGTTCTTCTCATGCTGTTGCATGGTAACGTGTGGCTGTTGTGAAATTAATACAGGTGTCAGCTCTGTGTATGCAGCTATGCTATCTGAATAATAGTGTCACAGTAAACAAGGGAAGGAGATACTGGTATGGAAAGCATAATGGAAAGATAGGCAGGGCATGAAGGGTGACAGTATGGAATAAATCATTTTCCACTGAATTTGAAAAGGCTTTTTGCTAATTAATATAACTACAAAGGAAAGGAACTGTACACAATATTCTATTTGGCAAATGAGATGGGATATGACATGTTACAAGTCCTGTGGGTAGACGGCTTTTTTGCCGCAGGGCGTAACCTGACGTGCAGGTCGTGGCCTCTACGAAGCAGTGGATTGGCTGTACAGGAGTTAACTCTGTACATATCTTCTAATCAACAAGGGACTCTGATATTAATATATCAAATGAGACAACTGATAATGAACCAATGGGGTTGAAACGCGTTGTTTTGATTTACTTATGCAGTTGTGCCAATGGACTACTAGTTGATTTATGAGAGATAAATGCAGTTGAGAATGTCCTGTTGTATGATTGTGCAGTGCCACTATGAAACCTGCCATTGGGTGGAAACCCAATTGCAGTAAATAAATATCATACCATAAACCTCTTCAGATTTAAACAGGGAATATTTTCCTAACTTTATGCATCCCATTGTGTCAGGAATATTTTGTAACTCTCAGCTTCAGTTTCTTTGGGAACCTCTCCACTAATCCACTCCTATACATCGTTATCATCATCTGTCATGAGTTAGGCCTTGAGAGACCTGTTTTGGCCTCGTCTAATAGTCTCTTCAAAGGTCTTCCAAGTTGTCTTCATCCATTTGGTCTGAAATTCAGCATTATTTTTGGCATCCTGTTGTTGTTCGGTCTTGTTACATGTTGTAGCCAATTTGATTTGTATCTTCTTAGTTTCATGTCAACTGGTTCTACTTTCACCTCTTACAAAATTTCTTCATTCCTTCTATGGTAAAGAAGGGTGTACCCAGCTGCTCTTCTGAAAAATTGCATCTCGAGTGATGCCAATCATTTTTAATCATTTTTTCTAAGGGCCCAAATTTCGCTTTCATATAAAAGAATTGGGACAGCCAGTGCAAGATGTATGCATATTCATGAAAATTTCTGGACCAAAGTCGGTTTAAAAGTGTTGTTTCAAATTCCCAGTGTTTGAGTAAATTTTGCTAATTTGACATTTGACATTCAGAAGACTGTGCATCGTGATATATTCTTATAATAAAAGCCAACAAGATGTGCTATTTCTCAACTTTATTTTGGCAATGAACTCAAAATAAAGTTGGCTTTTATTATACGAATATAAGAGCAAATTTTGCTAGTTTCTGTTGAATATCTTTTACCTTTTCATATGACATTTCACAATAGAGATATTTAAAATTCTCTGATTTTTGTAACCAGTTGTTATGGACAACAATTTTACATCTTACTGGGTCTTGCCTTAAAAATGCCTTCATATCCAATTTTTCTGGTGACATTTCCATTCCACAAATTTTTTGCTATATTTTGTAAAATTTGAATTCTCCTGCCTGTAAATTAACTTGCAGATCAGCTATTATGACTTGATTGTCTACAAAAAGCAGAGTCCGTACAATATGAACCAACTGGATGCACTGTTTACTTTCAATTTATTTCATTAATTAACCTCTACACGTTTCAAGCAGGCTTACTGCTCATCATCAGGGGGTGAAACTCTATATGTACAGCAATTGGTATATGTCATGTGTTTATGTTGACTGGCTGTTGGCCTGCTCGAAACATGTAGAGGTCAATTATTGAAATAAATTGAAAGTAAACAGTGCATTCTGTTGGATCATATTGTACAGATACATCACGATGCACGGTCAACAAAACATTAACAAAGCAGTGTGTTTATTTTTGTACTGGTTGATAAACTGATGCCTTTTGTGTAAATCTGGCTCCATTTTACTGTTATTTCATTCGTGTAAATGTTGAATAGTGTGGGTGATACTGGGCAGCCATGTCTGATTCCATGATTAATTGTATGTTCTTCTGATACTTGATTGTTTATCGTTGATTTTATTTTGTTTCCGGAGGAAATTGCTGTAACACTTCTTAATAATAAAATGGGAATATTTTTGCTTTGTAATATGTCCACAAATTTTTCTCTTTCAACTCTGACAAAGGCTTTCACATAATCAAGAATTGCTAAATGAATTTCCAAATTAAACTTCCTCCTTCTTTCTATAAGTAATTCCATACCAAACAGTGGCTCAGTGCAGGATCTGCCTTTTTGGAATCCCTTCTGGTATTCGAAAAAGAACTGTTCTGCTTGGGCTTATAATTTTCCATTTTGAACTTTACTGTATTATTTATAACATGCATTGAGTAGGCTGATTCCTGTATGGTTTTCCACCTTTTGTTTGTCACCTTTCTTGTATATGGGTACGACAATACAGTTTTTCCTTTCTTCTGGCATTTCTTCCATCATATGAATGTTATTTAAAAAACCAGTAGTCTGTGGTGATGTGGCTGCATATGCAGCCACATCACCACCAAATTAACCACACTGATGTATTTTAATTCATTATTTTAACAACTGTAACTTTAGCAAGATCAAATAATGCGCTCCCTGATGATGGTGATTGCACCGAAACATGTTGGAGCTGTTTTAATGTAAATTTTAATTTCCTTTTTAAAGCAATTATCTTGTGAATCAGTTGGTAAATAAAAAACTTTGATAATATCAAGATGCACGGTATGACTGTGAAAAGAAGAGTATCCTGTACATTTGTAAAGTTCAGAATTCAAGTTACCTTTGCCAGGTGATTTTCAATTTTTTTTACTGCTTCTTTCAGTTCTTTCATTGTTATAATTTGGTCATCAGCATTTCAGAATTGTAATAATTTTCTTGAGGAGAGTCACTAGTCTGTAAATCCTTATAATAAAGTAACAATGTTTCTTTACTTGGACCAGGCTTTATATTTGCTGATTCTTTAATATCTTTGTTCATGTGATTTAGTATATATCAGATTCTAAGTGTGATATATATTGTTTTCACGATCTGTGATGTCTTTTCCCAATTCTGTTTTGGCAATGTCTCTTCTGCGCTTATATTCAGTCTCATTGTCTAAGGTCTTTGTTTAAAGATACTTCTTGTATGCTAAATTTTTCTGTTGCACAATTAATTTTATTTCATCATCCCATATTTTCAGTTTTTTTCTTTACTGTAAATGCTTTGTATTTTCCTGAACTTTCATCTGCTGCCTGTGAGATTATGATTTTGATGTTCCTCCATTCCAACAGAATATTGCTGCATTCTGTAATTTCTTGTAGTTTCTCTTGAAATCTTTCTTGGTACAGCCATCATGTACTTTTGTCACTGAGTAATATAACTTAATAACAAAGTATATTTTCTTTGTGTGCAGTGTTATTGGGTAAATGTAACCATTTTGGTGGAAATATTAATTTAGCCAAAGTCAAAAGTGATCTGAACCAAGATCACTTCCTTTTTGAACTCTCATGTCTAGAAAGAGTCCTGATAGCTTTCTGTTTGCAATGAAATAGTCTATAGCTGTTTTGGAATTCTGTGCTGACCAAATGTGTGTATATATTTGTGTTTATAGAATCAGTTCATTATTTTCACGTTTTTACATGTGGCAAAAATCTTAGTTTCAGTCCATTGGTATTTGTTACCGTTTTTCCAAAACTTCATACAATATTATGGATTTCAGTTTTTCCTATTCTAGTGTTCAGGTCTCCTGAGAGTAAGATGTAACCATTTTTGTTAGTTTTGTTTAATATTTCCTGTATTTGTTTATATAAGTTATTGTTTTCTTCAACTGTTCCTTCTCCTGGGGCAGAGAGTACAAAAAATGAAAATTTCCCTCTTGCATTATTTAGTTTTACCTCAACTATTCTTTTGCTCCAGTATGTGTAGTTAATAACTGTGTTTTGAATGATTTATAAATCCAAACCATTACACTCGCTTGTGCTCCAAACTTCTGTTTACACCACTGTATATTACTATGTAATTATTTTTTTCCATTTTACACTTCAGTTTCTTTTTTGATTCTGTAACTGCTGCTATTTTAATTTGTTTCTCTAAATGGGCACATTCTGCAGCATTTTCTCTGTGGGTGATGGAACAGTCATACCGCTGTTGACTTGATTTTCGGAGCCTCATTCGTCAGAACAGGCTGCACCAGGGCGGGTGAGGTTGGGGTTGGATAGGAGAGATTAAATCACAGTCTCTCTGTATACACAACAGTATTGTTTTTAGCAACGGTGAACACCCACCAAAACACAGATACCTTTCTGTGTCATTTGTCAGTTGCCATCTTTTAGCACATTTGTAACTACTAACAATGACTGCTACATAATAAGAGAGAGTCAGGACTTATATCCTATAATAGTTAACATAATATGTCTGTTTTGTTAAGAAAGGAATTGAGCATGTTTATGAATTCAGTTGTGTGGCCTCACCTCTTGCATTGTTGTACATGAAGTAGGGGTGTCCAAGTTTACTGTTGGTTGTCATGGTGCTGGACACATTACCAAAAGACAACTGTAGTGCCTCAGATCCAGGCGCGCTGTTCGGTGGTGTGAATTCTGTGTTGGGGAAAAGATGTTGGACTGCAACACACAATACCATTTACATACCAGTTAATAAATATATGTACCACCTGCTGTACCATCAAGAAACTATGCATTCTGCCCACACTGTACTTAAGGGGTTTCATGTGATTTCACAATAAACAACAGTTACTTCCCTATGTGGGCTTAACCAGTTGGTTATTATAATGGAGACTGACAGTTTTCTGTGAGGTAGGAACTGAGTTTTTTATGGAATTTCTACACAAATTTAAAAATATGAAGACTGGCTGACCTTAAACTTAAGGTATTCTCTCCAAGTCTTGTGAAACTCCTTTGCTTGTTTTAATAGTTGTTAAAGGGAAACGACAAAAATACACGATACTGTGAGCTCATGTTTTTGTTCTAAGATAAGGACAGGAGGCTAAAATTAATTAGTAACTAATTAGAATTCTGAAAAGGTGAAAAAAAAGTGCAGAGGGAGAAGGAACTTGCAAGATGTGATTTTGTATCTGGGCAATTGCAACTCACCTGGACATGTTGTGACCTGCTCTGTGTAGCTATACATTTGTGGTGCAGATGTTGGCTGTTGCTGCTCCATTTGTGGTTTCTTAAAAGATGCCATCTCATTTTCAGCAGCTGTCACTTTGGCCTTGTTTCTACGATGTGACACTAACATTGTCACTGTGGCCATTAAAATCAGTGCTAGAGCCACACCTGCAGCAACACTCACACTGGACACAAGGTACAACACACCATTTTTTGAGTCCTCGTGCTTCTTTTCATCTCTTCTTTCTGACAGCAGACTATCAGAAATGACAATTATAGGTCTGTTAAGGGGAGGCATCTGTACATTCTGTGGCTCTGAATTTCCTGTCTGTGGAACAATTTTTGTTGTAGCAGACTCCTGACCCTCTCTTGAGAAATTTGTGTTATGAATTTGATTACTCTCAATTTCAGAATCAGGACCAATAGTCTGATTCTGATCATCATGTAGTGGCACAATATTTGTTACAGAACTGCTAGTATCTTTGTTAGATGTCTGTTGTTTTACTTCCTTTTCTGTCATGAAAGGGTAAGTTGTGGATATAAATGTATTTGTTGTTAGTGCAGTAAATATATTGTCGATGGAAATAATGTGTGTCTCTGCATTCAGATCTGAAATGACTTCAAGTCCTGCAACATTATGTTCCATTGGTTGTAAGGTTGAGTGTGTGTCCACATCAGAATCTTTGTTGCCACCAGGCTTGCCGGTTGGAACTACAGTTGTGGGATGAAGTGTGCTGGTCGTGTGGCTCTCATTCATAGTGTTGCCCCGTAATTTGCATACGCCTGTCACATGATGGCAGGACGAGTTTTTCGCATCATCACTATTTTCACAGTCACATTGTTTCAGACAGTCATGGCCAAAGGTTCCCTCTGGGCAGGCGGTGTCACATCTGGAAGCATGAAGTGCTCTTCAGTGTCATTAATTTACAGCTATGTTTTGGGTCATATGTGAATGCAGTTAACACTTGCCTGGGTAGAACATGGAACCAGCAGGCTCCTCAGAACACTGGTAACTATCTGCCAAATTATACAGAGTGTTATGCCAGGCGACTCTAATCTTGATGCTATGCGTCCTCTTCTGAACTGAGTTTATTTGCTGTTTGACAGGATCAATGAAACAAGTATTGTATGTCATCTGTGAACAGTGACTTTACAACGGGAGACATTCTGTGTCATCATGAGTTTGTACGACAAACAGAAGGTGTCTTTTTCCAAAAACTTGCATCACAAATGTTAATATTTGTCAATGTAAATTCTTTAATTTGGCAAGAAATAAGCATACCACCCTTCGCTGCATATTAAGAACATAAAGACATTTAAACTTTTTAAAATCAAGAATTTTTACCCCTTGCTGCCTGCAAGATGTTCCTCCACTGGGGGGTGACATTAGTTTCTCTTAAAGAGTTCCGAAACTCCACCACATTTAAATGAATGTAGTGCACCTGGGGTGGGCAACCCATCTGTCTACCTGCACAGGACTTCTGTAATGTTCCTGAGTCATTTGCGTTGAATCATTTTAATCCTATTTATGCAGTTTGGTAGCAGAACTGAACTATGCAGTGTTTGTCAGTAACAGTCTTATTCCTTCAGGAATTTATGAAGTTATAGCATGCCCTAAAGATGTTTTTGACATTCATATTAGGTACCACTTCATAATTAACAAAGTGTATTATGTGTCAGGGATCCATAAGGATGAGATGGAATTTTTTACAACCTTCCTTCTTGTGTAGAATGTAGGTTTGTCATACTCAGTCTGTTTCCATGGAAACTGAAAGGAGAGCTTACTGTATGACAGAGTTCATTGTATAGGTTTGTGTGCATCAAAATATGAGTGAATCTAGGCAGGGTACATAAGACGCTTTGCAGAAAAGTGAGCATGACTGTTTATGTTGTAATCATAGCTGTTTTCGCACAGTTTACACTAGTTTGAACATTATGGTATAACTTAAGGGCCCAGACTTTCCAGAATTTTGGACTGAATTTGTCTGTAACTGACTGACAGATGTGTTAACATTCTTGGGACAGGTGACTTACCTGGCTCCTGTCCAACCCTCAGCACACTTGCATTCCCCAGTCACATGGTTACAAGTGGCACCATTTTGACACTGACACTGCTGGCTGCATGCTGAGCCCCACAGCCCTTCACGGCACTCTGATGTCAACACACAAGTTTCAGTATTATGAGCATTCAGACTGAGGTCTTGTTGGCTGTGATACCATGTAGTCTCATTTGAGGATAGCAAAATTAATCTGCCTCCATTTCAGGGCAAAAGTGAGGACAGTTAGGACACTCTTGCACATTTTTGACATTCAGGTGACTGTGCATCGTGATGAATTCTTATAATAAAACCAACTAGATACATAAATTTCTCAAATTTATTATTGGAATAAAACTCTACATGTTTCAGACAGTTTCTCTGTCCATCATCAGGAGTTTTTCACTGTACACACAGCAATGGTACATGTCATACACTTTTGCTGACAGCTTGCCAAGTTATCAGCAAACCTGTACGAATTGCTGTGTGTACAGTGAAAAAATTCCTGATGATGGACAGAAGAACTGTCCGAAACATGCAGAGTTTTATTCCAATAATAAATTTGAGAAATTTATGTATCTAGTTGGTTTTATTATAAGAACTCTTGCACGGTTCACATACATAACTTCACTATATCCTCACTCTCATCACCACATCCATGCAGATGGAGGCAGTTCCAAAACACTGGAATCTCTTAATACTGCATAGTATCATAACATGGAAGGTTACAATATGATACTTCTGTGTTGTTGTCAGTGCCATCAAGCTAATGCAAGAAAAGGAGGCACAGAATTTAAATATACTGAAAGTAATGGCGGATAATGTGAATCCTCTAGAGAAATCATTGACTGAGAATTACATCTACCACGTACATGGTATCTGTGACAGATGTAAACTAACTGACATCTGCCCCTTTTATTTATTTGTGTTTACTATATACAGTAGTCTAATATATGTTAAATACAATATGTTATGGAATTAGCAATTACAAGTAGTCAAAAATGTGTAACTTTCTTGGCTTTTGATTTTGTATATTGCCAGCCATTCAACTTTTCTCCAGATATGTATATTAGCTGGGACTTACTGTGAGTGGTCAAGGACATCACAACAAAAAATTTTGTAGCCTTGAATTCTTATTTGTACAAACAGGATAAATCTACCATTATACTGGAATATCCAAACTTGTTGATTTGTGACAGTTACTGCCTTCAGTGCTGCACTAATATCTAAGACACTGCACCACCCAGGCTGAACATAAGTGAAATTAATTGTCAGATACATCTGGCTTGGTAAGGTATTGCATTCAAAACACATTTCTGAAGTATGCATTTAGTGACAGACCCAAAAAATACGGTGCACTCTTCCTTCTCCACACGGCCATTAAACAGCCCCAGTGGGGCACACGAATAATTGTTACTAATGGTCAACAGAAACAATTCTGTTGCTGCAAGGAAACAAATTTCACTGGATGCAGAATGGTTCTGTGTATGTGTTATAGAATAAATGGTGCCATACTATAAATCAAAATGGTATGATTAAAACAGTGCACCAGCAGCAGTCCAGTGGCCACCTATTCATCATCACTGTTGTATTCACAGACAGACAGACAGACAGACAGACAGACAAACACACACACACACACACACACACACACACGCAGACAAACTAAAGCACTATTTTACAGTACAATCTTGATAGCTGTTCCAGCTGCTAGTAAATTCCCTGCCTTACATGAACCAGAAGGTTCTTGTCTGTTTTCAGAACAGCCTAACACTGGACCCAGTTCTGAGCTAGATAATTTCATCCCACACTCCGACACTATTTTTCTAATATTTGGAACTGGGACAGTTCAGGCCGTATATCATGTAGGCTATGGAATGTACAACAGAGTAGTCATGACTCAATTCCTAGTGGGGACAGAGACTTTGACATTCCCCACAGCATTCAAACTAAATATGGGGTCCACCCAGCCCCTTACCCAATGGATACTGGGGACTCTAATACCTCTGGGTTAAATCTGCCACTCATTAAGCCCACTGCTCATCTCGGTGTAGTCCTGTGCTTGACATGTACCTCTCTTCCCCTGCATCTGTGGTCCTAACGCAGTGCTGCCTTCCTTCCTTGGGGGCTTTCACAAAACTATGAAAGGCGACTCTTAGCTTATCATGTCTGTCTGTCGGTCGGTCTGTCTGCATGGAACAACTTGGCTCCCACTAGATGGATTTTAATTAAATTTGACACTTGGGTATTTTTCGAAAATCCGTCGAGAAAATTCAAGTTTCATTAACATATAACGAGAATAACGGATACTCTCCATGAAGACCAATACACATTTTTACTTTATCTGGCTGAATTATTCTTAGAATGAGAAATGTTTCATGCCAGATTTGTAGAGAATATCGAAACACATTTTATGTTCAATGACTTTTTTTTTTCTCCGAAAACCGTCCCTTTTATAAAATAATGTGGAAAAATATGGTACAGCTGGACAGGCCCCAGGTGACAATATGGTGCATGCGCAGTGCATGCGGGATACCTAAGGTTACATACACACATTCAGAATATGTAATACTTAGTTCTTCTACGGCAACAATGGTTACGCGAATGCGCCTCAGTATTACATTTACACGTTTATTGCTTGTCTTTTATCAGTTTAATTAAAGAATGTAATGGCAGCAGCTCACGGATTATCTCTCGGTAAACACTCCTCCAATGACCAAACCCAAAAAGGCTAGCAGTCTGAGACGTCAACACATACTTAGTAGTGAAAATGCCCCCAGTTGTGGAACCCAAAGGTTCGTTACAGTGCCAAGAATAGCCCGCCACTGCTTCCCATCCTAAACTGGGTGAATCCAAATCGTATCCTCACAGTTTCCTTACAGATCCATTTACCAGCACCCTCCTATCTCTCCTTAAGTGCCTCAGACCGTTTCCTCCCTTCCCGAAATCAGAGTAACATTTTGTCCACATTTTCACCTTCCCTGTGCATGCTACATGTCCCACCCACATCGCTTACCAGTGTCGCAGCGGTCACCGGCATAGCCCAGGTGGCAGTGGCAGCTGTCTGGGGCGACACACACACCGTTCACACAGCCACTGCACACCGGTAAGCAGCGTGTGCCTGTCCGGTCCGGCGCATGTCCGTCACAACACGTGTCCACCACTCTGTCCCGCATCTCCGTCTGAAACACACTGACCTGTGATCATTCTGCAGGGTGGGCCCGTCTAGGGCAAGTGCAGCTATTATACTTTGAAAATTGCTGCAGCGACGTTTCGGATATACGGTATCACATCCCACAAGACTTCAGTCTTATTAATCAGCGCAAAAACATTGTCATTCCACATTCTTACGTCAAATTTAAGACTGCTTTTAATATTTTCAACCCATCCACTTCACGGGTTCTTTATTTTTTCAAAACGATTTATCCTGTTAAGATGTTTCCACTGAAGTGATTTCGGTATTGAATTAACAAGTTGATAAAATATAAAGGCAAAGTGATCCCGTTACAGGCCCGGTGTGGCCCAGAGGGTGGGTAGAGATATAACTCTACTTTTCCATGACCGCGGCACTAGAAGGGGGTGAGTGGTCAGCAGCACGTCCCGGCCGCAATTTACCCCCGGGAAAGACCCGGTACTCGTTTTGCAGGAGGCTGGG
>Ga0131853_10018303_pt1 | contig 12743 bp, 12 predicted proteins | sample TergutLab28metaG_FD_92764 | JGI IMG/M metagenome (GOLD analysis project Ga0131853, IMG submission 92764) | Labiotermes labralis P1 segment gut microbial communities from Petit-Saut dam, French Guiana - Lab288 P1 (version 2) (version 2) | ecosystem: Host-associated > Arthropoda: Insects >...
AGTTCGACCCGGCCAAGCTCACGGCAGGCAGCACCGACGTGGTGGTGGGCGCCACGGTCAGCGGCACGGGCGACAATCTGTCGGTGGCCTATCGATTGGCCAAGACGGACAAGGGCTGGAAGATCTACGACATCAACATGATGGGCGCCTGGCTCATTCAGGTCTACCAGACCCAGTTTGCAGAGCAGATCAACAAGGGCGGCATCGACGGTCTCATCAAGTTCCTTGTCGAGCATAACGCTCGCAGCTAACGGCATTTGTCCCCACAATGACGTGCGGTTGATTTTCACGCGCCACGGCATTCACAAAAGCGCGCAGAGCCGGTACAATCGCTGCCCTCAGCCGACGTGGTGAAATTGGTAGACACGCTATCTTGAGGGGGTAGTGGCGAAAGCTGTGCGAGTTCGAGTCTCGCCGTCGGCACCAAAGAATATTCCGGATCATTCCGGCGCAGTTGAAGAAACCCGCGATAGCGATGAGCTTCGCGGGTTTTTTGCGTCTTTTGTTCTTTTGTAGTCCTGAGCACTCCTCACCGCACCCCCAGCTTCCAGATCGTGACTTCGTGCAGCGTTGCGCCCTGCTTCAGTTCGGTCGAAGGAAACTCGGGCCGATTGGGCGAATCGGGAAAATGCTGCGTTTCCAGCGCGAACGCGTCGGTCTGGCGGTAACTGATGCCCGAGCGGCCGACCACGGCGCAGTTCAGATAGTTCGACGTGTAGAACTGCAATCCCGGCTGCGTGGTGTAGACCTCGAGCACGCGCCCCGATGCGGGGTCGTACGCACGCGCCGCAAAACCCGGCGTCTCACGGCCGCCGTTGTCGAGCACCCAGTTCTGGTCATAGCCGCGCGCAATGGTGAGTTGAACGAAGGAATCGCGCAGATGGGCGCCGATGGGCGTCAGCTCGCGCAGGTCCAGCGGCGTGCCCTCCACGCGGCTGATCTCGCCGGTCGGGATCGATGTGGAATCGGTCGGTGTATAGTGCGCAGCCGCGATCTCGATCATCTGACGTTCGACATTGCCCGACGATTCGCCCGCGAGATTGAAATAGCTGTGATTCGTGAGATTGACGACCGTATCTTTGTGGGTGGTCGCGCGATAGTCGATACGGATCGAGTTGTCGTTCGTGAGCGTGTAGGTGACGTCGACGGTCAATCTGCCGGGAAAGCCATTCTCGCCATCGGGGCTCACATAGCGCAACGTCACGTTGGCCTCTTCGCCGTTGCTGCCGGACGATACTACCTGCCATACCTTTGTATCGAAGCCGTTGGGGCCGCCGTGCAAGGTATTCGGTCCGTCGTTGACCGGTAGCGTGTAAGTGCGGCCATCGAGCGCGAAGCTGCCATTGGCGATCCGGTTCGCGTAGCGGCCGATCGTGGCGCCGAAATGGATGTTGCCGTTATACGCTTCGTAATCGGCCAGCGAACCGAAGCCCAGCACGATGTTGGCGCGACGACCGAGGCGATCGGGGACATCGAGTTCGCTCACGATGGCGCCGTAGTCGATGACCTTGAGCGTCACGCCGTTAGGATTGCTCAAGGCATACTGGGTGACCGGCGCTCCCGCGCGGGTTGTGCCATAGGGTGCCTGGGTGAGTGTCACGGTGCTGTCTCCGCTGTCCGCTGACGCCGCGCTGCAGGCGGCAAAAAACACAGTATGCCGCCGGGTGCAGGGTTCAGGCGCGCCTTTTGCGTCTCCTGCGTGGGCCAGTCCGCACTTGGGAGAATGTCATGAAAGCCAGTAATCAGCCGCAATCCAACGGCGCACCTGCGCCGAAGCCCGCGGAGCACAGCGACGACAGCCGCAGCGCCATGCCGGAACGCGACGACAAACACCGCAAGCAGGCGCCCTCCGACCAGCCGGGCAAGAAGCCCGGCGAGGGTGAGCCGTCCGTGGGCTGACGCCGCATCGCCCCGCGACGCCAGTGCCGCCGGGCGTGCGCTTGCAGAACTGCGAAGTATCGAAATGAGTCAGTGCGTTTTCAGGCCCGCCGCTTCCATCGCGAGGCGCACGATCTCCACGACGAGGGCCGTGCTCAGCACACCGGCGCTCCACAATCCGACGAGCCACAAGAGCCGCGTGCGCCACAATCGCGGGGCATTTCCATGCGACGAGTCCGTCGGTTGTGCGTACCGCCGGCCCGTGTCGGAATCCGTGTCCTCCATCGCTCGCACCTCTCAGTGATAGCCTTCGCCCGGGCGAACCTTGCCGCGAAACACGTAGTAACTCCACGCGGTGTACACGAGGATGAACGGCAGGATGAATAGCGTGCCGACGAGCATGAACAACTGGCTCTGCACCGGCGCGGCGGCGTCCCACAGCGTGATGGACGGTGGAACGATATGCGGCCACAGGCTGATCGCCAGACCGCTATAGCCGAGAAAGATCACGAGCAGCGTGATGAGGAACGGCAAGACCGTCGTTTTTAGCGCGAGCGCCCGCAGTTTGGCGAGAAACCCGAGGACGAGCAGCACGGGTACGGGCGCGAAGTACAGCAGGTTGGGCATCGAAAACCACCGGTGCGCAATCGAGGGATGCGTAAGCGGCGTCCAGATGCTGACGAGCACGATCACCCCGAGCAGCGCCCACGCGAGCCGGAACGAAAGCCGGTACATGTGCAACTGCAACGGGCCGTCGGTCTTCATGATGAGCCACGTGCAGCCGAGCTGCGCGTAGGCGGCGAGCAGGGCGAAGCCGCAAAACAGCGGAAACGGCCGCAGCCAGTCGAGCGGGCCGCCGACCCACGCATGATCGTGCACGGGCAAGCCGTTGATGAACGCGCCGAGCACCACGCCTTGCGCGAACGTTGCGACCAGCGAGCCGCCGATGAACGCGAGATCCCACACATGGCGCCGATGCGCGTGCGCCTTGAAGCGAAACTCGAACGCGACGCCGCGAAAGATGAGCCCGATCAGCATGATGATGAGCGGCAGATAAAGCGCGCTCAAGACCACCGAATAAGCGAGCGGAAACGCACCATAGAGTCCCGCGCCGCCGAGCACGAGCCATGTCTCGTTGCCGTCCCACACCGGCGCGACGGTGTTCATCATCACGTCGCGTTCTTCTTTGTCGCGTACCGTGAAAAACAGCAGTCCGATGCCGAGGTCGAAGCCGTCCATCACGACGTACATCATGATGCCGAATGCGATGATCGCGGCCCAGATCAAGGTGATATCGACGCCCATGGTCGTGCCTCCCTAGTGCGGTTCGCGCGGCGAGTCGCCTGGTTCTTCGACATGTTCCGGCGCTGCCGAAAGCGGTCGAGCGGGTGTGCGCTGGCGGCCCGCGCCGCCTTCGGTGATGCGTTCGCCTTCGTGCGGCTGCGGTCCTTTGCGCACCAGCCTCAGCATGTAGCCGATGCCCGTGCCGAACAGCGCGAAGTACACGATGACGAACAGCGCGAGACTGATCCCCAACTGCGCGGGCGGCGTGGGCGAGGTGGCGTCGACCGTGCGCAGCACGCCATAGACGACCCAGGGCTGGCGGCCCACTTCGGTCGTGATCCATCCGGCGAGCAGTGCGATGAGTCCGGCCGCGCCCATCCACTGCGCGAACGCGAGAAAGACGGGCGACGTATAGAGCCGGCCGCGCACGCGCAGCACGAGCCCCCAGATGCCCATTGCGATCATGAGCAGTCCCATCGCGACCATCGCGCGGAAGCTCCAGAACACGACCGTGGAGTCGGGCCGGTCTTCGGGCGGAAACGATTTGAGCGCGGGAATCTGGCGCGTGAGACTGTGCGTGAGAATGAGGCTGCCGAGTACGGGAATCTCGATCGCACCGCGCGTCTTTTCGGCTTTCATGTCGGGCCAGCCCACGAGTATCAGCGGCGACGGCTGGCCCGGCAGGTTTTCCCAGTGTCCTTCGATCGCGGCGATCTTGGCCGGCTGATATTCGAGCGTGTTCAGACCGTGCGCGTCGCCGACGAACGCCTGGATCGGCGCGACGATGACGGCCATCCACATCGCCATCGAAAAGGCCGTGCGCAGCGGGGCGTTGTCGTGGCGGCGACGCAGATGCCAGGCACACGATGCGCCGACGAAACACGCGGTGGCGAGAAACGCCGCGATCGACATATGCGCGAGGCGGTACGGAAACGACGGATTGAAGATCACGGCGAGCCAGTCGACGGGCACGGCGCGGCCATTGACGACCGCGTAGCCTTGCGGCGTCTGCATCCAGCTATTGGACGCGAGAATCCAGAACGTCGAAATCAGCGTGCCGAGCGCGACCATCGCCGTCGCGAAGAAATGCAGGCCGCGGCCCACGCGATTCCAGCCGAACAGCATGACGCCGAGAAAGCCAGCTTCGAGAAAGAATGCTGTCAGGACTTCGTAGGTGAGGAGCGGCCCGGTGATGCCGCCCGCAAAAAAAGCGAAGCGACTCCAGTTGGTGCCGAACTGCCAGGCCATCACGACGCCCGACACCACGCCCATGCCGAAGTTGACCGCGAAGATCTTCGACCAGTGGTGATAGAGGTCGCGGTACGCTTCGCGCCCGGTCTTGAGCCAGAGCGCTTCGAGCACGGTCAGGAAGCTCGCGAGCCCGATCGTAATGGCGGGAAACAGGATGTGAAAGCCGATGGTGAAGCCGAACTGCACACGCGCGAGGATGAAGGCTGTCGACTGGGATGTGTCCATGCTGGCTGCTCACGATTGCGGTTTGCCCGCGTAAGCGTCCGCATCAAATGTACCTGCTTATCGCATAACGCAGGGACAGCGATGCTCCGCCGTCATGATAGCGCGGCGTGCCGCCGTCGCGCAGCGAGCCTCAAGCGAGCCGATACCCGAGCGTGCGCGACAGCTTGGCCGTATCGCGCTTGAGCGCCGTGACGAAATGGCTGACTTTCTGTTCCGTGACGCGCGCGCTGGGACCAAAAATACACAGCGAACCCGCAACGTGGTTGGCGCCGTCGAAGAACGGCATTGCCACGGCAACGGCGCCTTCGATCAGTTCGTGATAGCTCGTGGCGTAGCCGCGCTCGCGCACCGCTTCCAGTTGCTCGAGCAGATGCGGCACGTCTTGTTCGTTGCCATGCAGATACTCGCGCAGCGTTGCTTCGGACAACTGCATATGCGAGAGGATCGAGCGTCCGCTCGCGCCGAGCACGAGCCGTTCGCGATAGCCGACCCCGCGCCGGAAGCTGAGCGGCTGCGGGCTGGCCAGTTCGGCCACGCATACGCGGTATTGCCCGTCGGGCAAGAACAGCGCGACGGTTTCGCCGGTCTCTTTCCAAAGCTCGTGCAGGATCGGCTGGGCCTGTTGCGCGATGCTCTGGCCCGTCATCCAGACGTGGGCGAGCTGCGCCACCGAACTGCCGAGCCGGAACCGCTGCGGCTCCCCCGACGACACCAGAAACGCGTTCTGCTCGAGCGTCTTCAGCAGGCGATACAGCGTCGGGCGGCTCAGCTGCACGCGCGTGAGCAACTGCGCGACGGTCAATTCCACGTCGCCGGGCCGGAATGCCAGCAGGATCTCCAGTGCGCGATCCACGGCACGTACGTTTTCATGCGCTTTGCGCTCTTCCATGTTGCGCTCGTCCATCTCTCAAGCCTGTCTCTGATTGTCGTATGGGTGCGCCGTATTGTAGTGAAAACCCTGGCGCAATACACCGTTGATGTGTGTCAATATGTCCGTACAATGAGATCATTATCTCGCAGAGTGGACAGTTAGCAATAGTCGCTTACGCAATTTTTTGAGGACGAAGCATGGACAAGAGCATGTCTGAGACCCTGGTGCGCACAGGCCCGGGTACGGCAATGGGTGAACTGATGCGCCGTTACTGGGTGCCGATTCTGCTGACGAGCGAGATCGCCGAGCCGGATTGCCCGCCGGTGCGCGTGCAGATCATGGGTGAGAAGCTGCTGGCGTTCCGCGATACCGAAGGCCAGCCCGCGCTGATCGACGAGTTCTGTTCGCACCGCGGCGTGTCGCTGTACTTCGGCCGCAACGAGGAAAACGGCATCCGCTGCTCGTATCACGGCCTGAAATTCGACCGCAACGGCAACTGCGTCGACGTGCCGTCGGCCCCGCAGGCCTGCAAACACATGGGCATCAAGAGCTATCCGTGCATCGAACGCGCGGGCATCGTCTGGGCCTACATGGGCCCGAAGGATCGTCAGCCGGCCCCGCCGGACCTCGAGTGGGTCAACCTGCCGGCCAGCCACGTATTCGTCTCGAAGCGTTTGCAGGAATCGAACTACCTGCAGGCGATGGAAGGCGGGATCGATACGGCCCACGTGTCGTATGTGCACCGCTACGAAGTCGACGACGATCCCATGCATCAGGGCACGAAGGCGCTCGACTACATCAAGGCCGACGGCAACGTGATCTTCGAAGTCGAGAAGCAGGATTTCGGTCTGACGCTGTTCGGCCGCCGCAATGGCGAACCCGACTCGTACTACTGGCGCGTCACGCAGTGGCTGTTCCCGTGGTACACGCTGATCCCGCCGTTCGGCGACCACTCGCTGGCGGGCCACGTGTGGGTGCCGATCGACGACCATAGCTGCTGGGCGTGGAGCGTCAACTTCCGTCCGGATCGTCCGCTCGACGAGCAGGAACTGGCCGACCTGAACGCGGGCAAGGGCATTCACTGCGAATACGAAGAGGGCACGTACCGTCCGAAGGCCAACAAGGACAACGACTACCTGATCGACCGCCAGGCGCAGAAGGACAAGCGCGCGTATTCGGGCGTGTTCGGCTTCGCGATGCAGGACGCGTCGCTGCAGGAGAGCATGGGTCCGATCCAGGACCACTCGAAGGAAAAGCTGCTGCCGACGGACCGCGCCATCGTGATGGCGCGCCGCATGCTGTACGAGGCGGCCACGGCGCTGCTGCCGGACACCGATCCGCCCGCGCTCGATGCGAACCAGCAGCGCGTGCGTGCTGCCGGCGTGCTGCTGTCGCGCGAACAGAAGCCGCAGGAATGGGCGGTCGTGCATCTGCACGACGGTAAAGGCCAGAAGATTTACACGATCTGACGCGGCTTGAAGGCAGGGGCCGGGCGCGCGCCCGGCGTTTCCCCACCCGGTGGGTATTCGTTGGCAAGGAGGCCGGCAGCATGCCGGCGGGATATGCAGCAGGGTTCCAGACTTGAAGGAAAGGTCGCGCTCATCACGGGCGGCGGCGGCGGCATTGGTGCGGCGACCGCGAAGCTGTTCTGCGCGCAGGGCGCCGCGGTCGTGCTCGTCGATGCCAATGCCGATGCGCTGGCGCACACCGCCGCGCATCTGCGCGAGAGCGGGCCGGGCGTGCGCGTCGCAACGCACGCCGCGGACGTAGCGGACGAAACGCAGGCGCAGCAGGCAGTGCAGCGCGCCGTGGCGGCGTTCGGACGGCTCGACGTGCTGGTCAACAACGCCGCCATGCGCAACTACAGCGCGCTGGCCGACGCGACGACGCAGGAATGGCAGGCGATGGTGTCGGTCAATCTGCTTGGTACTGCGAATTACTGCCGGGCGGCACTGCCGCACTTGCGCCAGGCGGGATCGGGCAGCATCGTCAACGTGTCGTCGTGCTATGCGGTCACGGGCCGCAAGGGCATGGGTCTCTACGACGCGACCAAGGCCGGCATGCTGGCGATGACCCGTACGCTCGCGTTCGAGGAAACCGCGCATGGCGTCCGCGTGAACGCAGTCTGCCCCGGTTCGACGTTGACCGACTTTCACGTCAACCGCGCGCAGGCGGCGGGCAAGAGCGTCGAACTGCTCAAGACCCAGCGCCAGGATACGTCGCTGCTGGGCCGCTGGGCCGCTCCCGAGGAAATCGCCTACCCGATTCTCTGGCTCGCCAGCGATGAAGGCTCGTTCATCACCGGCACGACGCTGATGGTGGATGGCGGTTTGTCGATCATGTAAGCCCGCCTGGGCGAACAGTTGCAGCAGGTGACCCCGATGATTCAATCTTCACGCACCATGCGGGTGGCGCAAAAGCGCATCGAGGCGGACGGCATCGTCAGCTTCGAGCTGGTCGGCGTCGACGATGCGCCATTGCCGGCGTTCGAGGCCGGCGCGCACATCGACGTGCAGGTGCCCGGCGGCCCGGTGCGCCAGTATTCGTTGTGCAATGCGCCCTCGGAGCGTCATCGCTATCAGATCGCGGTGCTGCGCGACACCGCCTCGCGCGGTGGTTCGACCGGCATGCACGATGCCGTGCAGGAAGGTTCGCTGATCGAAATCGGCGGGCCGCGCAATCATTTTGCTCTGGCCCAGGGCCAGGCCAGCCACCTGCTGATTGCGGGCGGCATCGGCCTCACGCCGCTGCTGTGCATGGCCGAACACCTGCATGCGGTCGGCGGCGACTTCGAGATGCATTACTGCGCGCGGGCCCGCGAGCGTGCCGCGTTCGTCGAGCGGATCCAGCAGTCGCCGTGGGCGGACCGCGCCCGGTTTCATTTCGACGATCAGGGCGGGCGTGTCGATTTCGACGCACTGCTCGCTTCGCCGCGACCCGATCAACATCTGTACGTGTGCGGTCCGCAAGGTTTCATGGATACCGTGCTGGAGCGCGCCCGCGCCGCGGGCTGGGCAGCGTCGCAACTGCACTACGAGTATTTCGCGGCGGCCGCGCCGGTACGCGAGGCCGATGGCGATTCTTTCGATGTGCGTATCGCCAGCACCGGACAGGTGGTTGCCGTGCCGTCCGGCAGTTCGGTGACGCAGGCGTTGTACGAGGCGGGCATCGAGGTGCCGGTTTCGTGCGAGCAGGGTATTTGCGGGACCTGTCTCACGCGCGTGCTCGAAGGCGAGCCCGATCATTGCGATCTGTATTTGTCGCCCGAAGAACAGGCCCGCAACGATGTGTTCCTGCCGTGCTGTTCACGCGCGAAGTCGCGCGTACTGGTACTCGATCTATAAGTCGTAGTTCGGCCAATTCGTAGTACGAAAAGATTGACAAGATAAGGCGTTAGAACGCCTTGCAATGGAGGAGTCGTGGAAAACAATCTCGCATCGGCGGCCGACGGATCGGCCAAAGCAGCGGTCAATGCGCCGTATCCGCGATCCGGCGGGTACGCCGACGCTGGCGCTTATCGCTGGTTTGCACTGTTCATCGTCTGGGCGGCGTTTCTGCTCAGTTATATCGACCGCGTGGCCTGGAGTACCGTGGCGGCGCCGGTCGGCGCTTCGCTGGGCCTCAAGGTGGCGATGTTGGGCGCGTTCGTGACGGCGTTCTACGTCGGCTACGTGATCGCCAACATCGCTGCCGGCGTGATCACCGAGCTGATCGGCGGTCGCCTCACGCTGACGTTTGCGTTGCTGCCGCTCGGCGTACTCACGTTCGCGTTCGGCTACACCTCGTCGTTGATGATGGGCATCGTGATCCAGTTCCTGATGGGTTTCGCCGCCGGTGCGGACTACTCGGCCGGCATGAAGGTCATCCCGGCCTGGTTCAGACGCGATCGCGGCCGCGCCATGGGCATCTACACGACGGCGACTTCGCTGGCCGTCGTGATCGCCAATGCGACGGTGCCGTCGTTCTCGCTGCACTTCGGCTGGAGCCGCGCGTTTCACGTGCTCGGCATCGTGACTTTCCTCTGGGGCGTGGTTTCGCTGCTGCTGCTCAGGAACAGCCCGCCGAGCGATCAGGCGACCAAGCGCACGACCGGCAAGGACATGGTCGGCCTGCTGCGCAATCGCAACCTGATTTTTCTCGCACTCGCCGGTTTCGGCGGGTTGTGGGCGACGGTCGGCTTCGGCGCCTGGGGCAATGCGCTGATGACGCACCAGTACGGCATTTCGCCGGTCGTGGCGGGCAAGATCATCGCGTCGTTCGGCATCGGCGCGGTCATCGCCAAACCGCTGCTCGGCTGGATCTCGGATCTGCGCGGCGTGTCGCGCAAGTGGCTGTCGGTGCTGTGTCTCATCGTGTTCGCGGGCTTGCTCGTGGCCTTCGGCCAGTGTTCGACGGCGTCGGCCTTCTTCCTGATCGCCCCCGTGCTCGGCGCATTCTCGTTCGGCTATCTGCCGGTGTTGATGGCGCAGATCAGCGATGCCTCGGGCAAGCGCCTCGCCGGCGCCAGCGCGGGTTGGACCAACGCGGTATGGCAGACCGGCAGCGCGGTTGCGCCGCTCGTGGTCGGCATGGTGTATGGCGGCACGCACTCGTTCCTGCTGGCGCTGGGCACGCTGGCAATCGGCCCGGTGGTCGGCGCGGTTGCGATGCTGTTCGTTAGCAAGCAGATTGCGCGCGGCGAATAAACGTAGCGAAGGGTGGGGCACGTTATAACGTAACGGCCGGGTTGCAGGCGGGTTGCAATTGGGTCGCAGACGTTCGCCCCAAAATTTTTACGGGCTTTGCAGGGCCGTTTCGAGGCGTCGTGGATAATGAGTTGTCCATAACCCTGAAGCGAGCCCGGCAATGGCGCAGCACGACCCCACTCACACCGGCCACGCGCATCACGATCATGACCATGTGCATCACGACCACGATCGTCACGATCACGGTCACGATGCTGGCCACAGTCACGGTCATGACCACAGCCACGGCCACAACCATCTGCATGGCGTAACGGACCAGCGTCGCATCGGCTGGGCGTTCGTGATCATCGCGGTGTTCATGGTCGTGGAGATCGTCGGCGGCGTGCTGTCGGGATCGCTGGCGCTGCTGGCGGACGCCGGCCACATGCTCAGCGATACGGCCGCGCTAGGCTTTAGCTGGATGGCGATTCACTACGGCAAGCGGCCTGCCACGGCGCAGCTTTCGTATGGCTACAAGCGGCTCGAAATCCTTGCGGCGTTCGTCAACGGCTGCGCGCTATTTGTCATTGCCGCATGGATCGTGACGGAGGCGGTGCGGCGGTTTGCGGAGCCGGTGCCGGTGATCGGCAAGGCCATGCTGCTCGTCGCCTGCGCGGGTCTTGCTGCCAACATCGGCGCATTTGCTGCCCTGCACGGCGGCAATCGCGAGAACCTGAATCTGCGTGGCGCGTGGCTTCATGTGCTCGGCGACATGCTGGGCTCGGTGGCCGCCATCGTCGCGGCGATCGTGATTCTCCTGACGGGATGGACGCCGATCGATCCGATTCTTTCGGTCGTCGTTGCCGTCATCATCCTGAAGAGCGCCTGGGGCATCGTGAAGTCTTCGGCGCATATCCTGCTCGAGGGCACGCCCGAGGGTCTGCGACTCGCCGATATCAAGCACGACCTTGAACAGAACGTCGCAGAAATTAGCAATGCTCATCATATTCACGTCTGGTCGATCACCGGCGAGCAGCATCTGATTACGCTGCATGTCCATCCTGCGCCCGGTATTGCCTCGCGCGATGTCGTGATGGCGGTTCAGCAGCGCCTGGCGAGCCGCTTCCACATCGGACACGCGACGATCCAGGTCGAAGAGGACGTCTGCGCCGATGCGCATCCGCATCACGCACACGAGCACGGCGACGACGTCACCGGGTGCTGCTGAAGGCCCCTCAGAAACCAACCACCAGAAACAAACAAGGGCGCAACGGTCTGAACCGTTGCGCCCTTGTCATTGTCAGCTATGGTGCGTAGCGTCCGATCAGCCCGCCGCGACGGTCGCCGCTTTCTTCGTGCGTGCGGCCTGCTGGATTTCCTCGAGCTTGATCTCGACGTGGCGCGAGAACACATACTCGGCCGGACGCTGCTTATCGAGCGGAATGTCCTTCGCGAACGCGCCTTCGGTCTTCGGGCCGCTGATCGCGACCTTCATCGCCTTGAGCGGATGCGCGACCGTGTCGAGCACGGCAGTCGCCTCGAAGCCGCAGTGGACCATACAGTTCGCGCACTTTTCGTAGTTGCCCGTACCGTACTTTTCCCACTCGGTGGTTTCCATCAGTTCCTTGAAGGTCTTCACGTAACCTTCGCCGACCAGATAGCAGGGCTTTTGCCAGCCGAACACCGTGCGCGCCGGGTTGCCCCACGGCGTGCATTCGTAGGTCTGGTTGCCCGCGAGGAAGTCGAGGAACAGGCTCGACTGGCTGAACGACCAGTTCTTGCCGTTGTTGCCGCGCTTGAAGATTTCGCGGAACAGCGTCTTGGTTTTCTCGCGGCTCAGGAAGTGCTGCTGATCCGGCGCGCGCTCGTAAGCGTAGCCCGGCGAAACCGTGATGCCGTCCACGCCGATCGGGCCCAGCGTGTCGAAGAACTTCGCCACGCGCTCGGGGATCGCGTCGTTGAACAGCGTGCAGTTGATGTTCACGCGGAAACCGCGGCGCTTGGCTTCCTTGATCGCGGCGACGGCCTTGTCATAGGTGCCGTCCTGCGAGACCGAGTGATCGTGCGTTTCGCGATCGCCGTCGAGGTGCACCGACCAGACGAAATACGGGCTCGGCTCGTAGTCGTCCATCTTCTTTTCCATCAAGAGCGCGTTCGTGCAGAGATACACGAACTTCTTGCGCGCCATGATGCCCTTGACGATCTTCGGCATGTCACGGTGCAGCAGCGGCTCGCCGCCCGCGATCGAGACGACCGGTGCGCCGCACTCGTCGACGGCTTCGAGACACTCTTGCAGCGACAGACGCTGGTTCAGGATGTCATCGGGATAATCGATCTTGCCGCAGCCGTTGCAGGCGAGATTGCAGCGGAACAGCGGCTCGAGCATGAGCGCGAGCGGATAGCGCTTGTTCCCGCTGAAATGCTGGCGCGCGATATAGGCGCCAACGCGGACTTTCTGGAGCAGCGGAATAGACAAAGTAGTCCTCCTTAAACTTCGCGCGCGACGAGCGGTTGGAGCAGCTTCGACGGCAGCTTGAATTCGACTTTTTCTTCACGGCCCGCCATCGTCG
>Ga0131853_10018304_pt1 | contig 12743 bp, 5 predicted proteins | sample TergutLab28metaG_FD_92764 | JGI IMG/M metagenome (GOLD analysis project Ga0131853, IMG submission 92764) | Labiotermes labralis P1 segment gut microbial communities from Petit-Saut dam, French Guiana - Lab288 P1 (version 2) (version 2) | ecosystem: Host-associated > Arthropoda: Insects >...
AAGCGTAAGAGTGGTGCCGTACATATGATAATCAATCGCATCCATCATCAATTCAAATAATCCCAAAACCGCTGCTGCTGCGCCCGCCGGTGTCTGACCCAATCTAAAAGTAAAATATGCATGAACAAATTGTCCGAAATATGTAAGCTCCCATGAATGAAGCAGGATATTGCCGCCCATTATGGTTTCATCTACCAGCCCTACTCTTGACATTGCCTGCAAGAAGGTAAACTGATATACCCCCGGCATTGCCAAAAACTCATCAAAAACCGATCTTATTTCCTGAGAAAATGCTTGCAAATGCTCTTCTTCAAAGGCCAGCGGATTTAACTGCCAGCCATAGTCCGTAAGGTGTCCCCAACCGGCAATCATGTCTATCGCTTTATCCAAAAGCTCATCTACAGTAGGGTTATATAATGACACCCCTCTTGAAAAAACAAAGGTAGGAGTAAAAACACCCTGTCCGTTTATATTTTGCCCGATTCTTGCGCTTCGTCTGCCATGACCGGTAAACGGGCTTATTGCATCAGGCGCCCACCAAGCATAGAATTCGCCGAACATCATCATCTCAAATGCCTGCTGTATAGTAGTCCAAACATAAAATTCATTGTCGCCTATAGTGATTCGCATAGGATCTAAATTAACCATAGGATGAGAATCGGCTAAGAATTGATGGAACCAACGATTTGAATTATTAAGCGCTTCCATCATCAGCTCTATGTCGCTCAAAAGGAACAATAAAACTGAATTGTCTGACATCATTCCCAAGGTAAGCCAGTTGAAAAACTCTAGTGCCAGCCCCACTTGGTCATTAAGCGCAGAAAACAGCGGCAAAACAAACCAGCCATGCAATAGATTTACCTCTTCCCAAAAATCAGAATAAGCAAACGCAAGGGTCATCGCTTCAAAAATAACATAGTTCCAATGATTAAGAACAAAGAAAAGATGTGCAGGTCCCGGCGGCAAATCCTCTAAAGCAACTCCCGCACTGTACAAATTTGACCTATAATTATGTAAATCAATTAAGAAATACATTGCCTCAATTACTGCATTATTAAACAATTGATAGTATAAAATGCTTCTGTCGCTTAGATCTATGTCAATAAATATCTGATAAACGATATCCGCCAAAAGCAAGGCGTCAATTTGAAATATTACATCTAGATTTTCTCCAATCCAAATTACAAAGGCCTCAATTCTGTCAGCAATAGATATGCCGTTATAAACAATGTGGTCAAGATGTTGCAATATCAATAGAGCGTCGACAGCATCAAGAAACGCCTCTGCCGATTCTATCCACATATCTGCCATATGTCTATATCTTATAGCATCACTCATATTTCCCGTTACAAACTCAAAATACTCAAGCATATTGCTATAGTTTTGCACAAAGGCAACAAGTATAGCGTGGTCCAGTCCTGCACTGTTTAGGTTTGGTATGCTAAGTCTATCAAACTCAAAGTGTGTGGTATATAAATGAACAACCCTGAGCGCCATTCTAATTTGCTCTGCAGTCGGATTGTTGACATCAGAGCCTTCAAGCGCCGCAATGTACATATTGATGGTTCTGACAAAGTTCTCACTAATATTAACAACCCTAACTGAAACCGCCTCTCTGTAGATAACATAAACATTGGTTGGTCCGATATTGTATCTGTCATATTCAATAGTGATTCCTGTTAAATCATTAAACGGAACATTGGTTTGGTTTTCTCCGTTTGACCTTTCAATATTGACTCTGACAAGATCTGTGTTGATTATATCCCCTTGTATCATTGCAGGGAAACCGACAAGCGCCGTACCAAAGCCTGCCACAATAGATATTGGTGTGTCTCCGCCTCTGACCTCTATGTTTAGTCTGTAGTATGCGTCTGCAAGCCTTACATAAACAGTTTGATAGCCCACTATCGCAGAATTGAACCCGTGAATTTCAAAGCCTATGTCTGACAACGAGCGGGTTGAGGTATTGCCGTTGGTATATACAACATTTACTGTAGCTCTGCCTCTGTCAAAATGAGGTGCATGCTGTGCTTGAACTCTTCTATATCCCACTACCTGTATGCTTTGCGGCGTTGCTGCGCTTACTGAAATTGAAAAGCGTATCTCTCTGGCCATATAAGTTGCATAACGAAGAACAACCTCTCTTCCTGCTTCAGTCGGGGTGCTGGTGTCAAAGCCTCTCAATACAGTGACCAAATAATCACCTGCTACATTGACAGCATCCAGGGCAACCGTTCTTGAGGTGTTATCAGAATAAGAAACTAGTATATGGCCGCTTGAGCGGTCAAACTGTTGACCGACTATATAGTTGGCTCTTTGTCCGACTATGCTCAGCGTAGAGGTTATCGGAGCTATCTCCACATTTATTGAGGTTGACAGCCCTCTATATGTAAGCGTAACCCGTTGTGATGCAGCCGCTTGACTTGCGTCAAAGCCGCTTATGGTGATGTCGGTGTTAGTCAACGGGACTTCTCTGGTGTCACCGTTTGTATAGCGAACCACTATATGCCCTTCTGCACGATTGAACGACTGCCCCACTAAGTATTGTGTTTGAAATCCATGAGCCGTGATAGACTCGGGATCATTGTCACCGGGACAGGCAGTAAGAGCAAAGATAGACACTGTCATCATCAGTGCAATTACAAGTAGAAAACTTATTTTTTTCATTTTTTCTCTCCTTGGTTGTGTATATAGTATTATTTGCATAACTACCATTAAAAATTACACAATTATAGTATTATAACACGCTTTTGAAAAGCGTGTCAAATGATTTTATTATATAATTGACAACTATGCATGGTTTTTTTTGATGATAACAAGGCAGCATAGGGCATGTGAAGAAAACCCCTTATATAATACAACTCAGCGTGCCAAAAGGTTACAAAAAAAAATTGATAATACTGATTAAAAAATAGAGCTGTCGCATAGCTCACACGAAACAGCTCTATTCAGCGTCAGAATTGTTGCAGTATTACAAAAAAATAACAGCATGAGTTTTTCTTCTGTGGCAAAACTTGGCAATATTACATATACCTTTTCAAAGCCTTTGGCAGCTCAACACTTCCGTCTGCTCTTTGATAGCACTCCACCAAGGGTATTAAAAATCTTGGGGTGGCAATGGCGGTGTTGTTTAGCGTAGCAGCATATTTTGTGATGCCGTCTTGCTTGTATTTTATGCCCAGACGCCTTGCTTGAAATGTCCCCATTTTTGAGCATGAATGAGTCTCGCAATAGGCATTTCTTGACGGCATCCAAGTTTCTATTTCATATTTTCTGGTCTGTCCAATCCCTAATTCACCTGTGCAGGCTAGGGCAACTCTATAGCTAAGTCCCAATTCAACCAACATGTCCTCTACATTTTTCAATAATTCCAGCTGCAATTTATCTGCGTCCTCTTCTTTGCAAATAATAAGCTGCTCTACCTTTTGAAATTGATGCACTCTATACAAGCCCTTTGTGTCCTTACCTGCCGCCCCTGCTTCCCGCCTAAAACAGGTGCTGTGTCCAACCATTTTTATTGGAGCCGCCAAATCAAGTGTCTCGCCCATATAGGCAGCCGCTAGACTCACCTCGCTTGTCCCAACCAAATACAACCCGTCCGCCTCAATATAATACGCTTGCTCTTTTCCGATGGGAAAATACCCCGTTCCTTGCATGGCAGGCTCTTTAACCATTACCGGGACAGAATGCGGGATGTATCCTCTTTTAACCAAAAAATCCACAGCATATCTGCATAGTGCCATCTCTAAAAGCATAGCATCACCTTTAAGCATATAAGAGCGGGAGCCGGCGAATTTTGATGCTCTTTCAGTTTCAAGCCAGCTTAGACCTTTTAGGATTTCAAGGTGGTCCTTAGGGGCAAAATTAAATTTTTGAGGAGTGCCTATTTTGCGAAGCTCCTTGTTGTCATCCTCCGTTTTTCCGATAGGAACATCGGGGTCGGGAATTGACGGAACAGACAGCATTATTAGGTCTATTTCATTTTTTAGTTTTTCTTGCGCTTCTTCTTTTTTTGCAAGGTCAATTTTTAGGGCTTGCACCCTTTTGATAATGTCGTCCTTATCCCTTTGCGTTTTGGCTTGCCCCATTGATTTTGACAGCTCGTTGCGGCTTTTGCGCATATCCTCAGTGACTGTCATAATAGACCTTATCTCCTTGTCAAGAAATAAAAGCCTGTCAATGTCCGCGCTCATGTGCTTATTTTTAATCGCCTCTTTGACCGAGTCAGCGTTGTTTCTAATAAAATTTATATCTATCATGTTGTTTTAAACTAGACCAGCACAGCGGGTCTATTATCCTTTTTTCTTTTTAGCCACCACATAAAATACTAAAAAGCCTATAGCTCCCGCCGCTGCCGCACTTGCTCCGATTATCAATGCCAAAGCAAAAGGAGACAGTTGATTGCGCGGTGTACTGACCAACAGCACAGCACTCTTTTGACCTGCGATGTGGTTGTCGTCTTGTGCAGCATACCTTGCAAAAATTTCAAACCTTGTGTTTGACGGCAAATTATAAAACATCAGGCTAAACTGCCAATCATCCTCTGTCAATTCTTGGTCGCTTCCATACTCTCTTATGGCAAACTGAATCTGCCTATACTCACCTTGCGCCTCTAACAAAATCGTTGTAGTGCTTGTTTCTCTTACAACCGGCAGCTCTGTCCTTTGAGCCCTTTGATACCTTGCAATACTCCACGGCAAGCGCAACGCATCAACAGAGCCGTTCGCCCACTCAAAATTAACTGTGTCGTTTAGGCTTATCACTGCCATATAGCTTCCTGCATTTACTCTTTCAACATCACCGCTCAAGCTAAATTCGCCCGTTGTATTGAGGCTAATTGACTGAGTATTGTTATTGAAAGTAAACTGGTTGCTGACCAAAGAAGGCATGGCTATTTGAAATCTTGCAACAATAAATGCTGTATACAAATTGGGAATATCAAAATTTGCAGTTTGGTTAAACTCTACTCTCAAAACATAATTGCCCGCATTAATAACATTCTGTGCCGCCCAATCATCCCACAGCATATTTCCTACATAAATCCTGTATTCACCATACAGCTCAGAAAAAATACCTGTAAACCCCTCAAACCCTATTATTGTCGGCGAATTAGGATTTTCACCAAAAGTCCAATTGACTATGCTCACGCTTCCTGCTCCCGTCGATCTGATTATGCTAAAGCTCCTCTCAATCGTCCTTGTATAATTCCCTCTATGATCCTCTCTCAACCTTCCTATATAATTGCCTTTTAGCTCAAGCTCTATCCAATGCGTACCTACATATCTTCCGCTGTCATTAATTATATTAGGTGTCGAGTCTATAAATTGTCCGCCTGCCGCCAGCCCGATATTGCTGTCATACCTAATCTGAAATTGAGGGCGAATTTGGTTTTGATCCAAAGCAAAATCGCCAAAAACGAACTGTCTTTGATTGGCAGGCAAATATAAATGCTCATCACCTAATACCCTAGGCACAATATAATAACACAGCATCTTATACCCGTCAAAATACGGCTCAAGCCCTCTTATTTTTATCCTTACAGGCTCTAATTCTCCATCCGCACCTCTAGTAACATTTCTCCTGTCATAAACAGTTGCATTCGTTGTAATAAAAACCGTGCAAATTGCAAAATGCACATCATGATCTAGTGGAATAGTGCCGTCCGTTAAAGCTATATTGACATGGGTAGGAAGCTGTGTTTCTCTGTTAAACACCAATTCATTGCCGTTAATAAACGACAAAGCATTGCAGTTCACCCACCCTACAGCCGCCCTTCTTATGCTGGGTCTGATATGCGGCACTCTGCCTGTTTGACTTACTCCGTTAGGCATAAACCCGGCTAAAACAGGCAAATAATCATCTCTGAAAAACCAAATGCCGTCCCGCCAACCAATCTCATCTCTCCATTCACTCCAATTTTGAGGCGAGCATTGAAAAGCACATGTATCATTGCCGCCGCAAGTATCCTCGCACACACTCTCACCTCTCCACCAATTTCCGGATAAAATCTGTGTATTTGTTCTGCTTTTTCCGTCTCTGTTGTTTGCCCCCTCGTTTTGCCATGCCCATGCAGCTTGTGTCCTTTGTATTGCATTAAAAGCAAAATTGTTTGTTAGGGCATTTAAAGCTTCCGCACCGGTGCCTGTGGCAACCCTTGAGGCATTGCTTGATCCGATGTATGAATTGAGTGCGACATTGCTCTCTAGGCTTCCGCTTCTCATGTCGCCCGCTATGCCGCTCACAAGATTGTTGCCTGACACACGGCTTAAAGAAAAATTGTTTGTCCAGTCCGACTCTGTTGCCTCGCCTATTATACCGCCGACACTGCTTTGCCCGGTGATATTGCCTCTTGAATATGTGTTTGTAATAAGCGTTTGCATAACGGTTCCTGCAATTCCTCCCACAAGATTTCTACCCGTTATGTTTCCATCAAAAAATGAGTTTTCTATCCTGCCGCCTACCATTCGTCCGACTATCCCTCCTATATGGTCTCCCCGCACTGTTATGCTTCCTTTGACAGCAACTCTTTGAATTCTCGGCATGCCCATTCCCTGCCCGCCAATTCCTGCAAAGCCAAAAAGACCTGCATCACTTAGAGACTCACCTTGGTCGTCATCTATTAAAAGATTATAGACCATGTGATAATTGCCGTCAAAATTACCGCTAAAAAGACTGCCCGTAGAGCCAATAGGGTCAAAGGGTTGGTTGCCTAGGTCGATGTTTTGAGTTAATCTAATGTGTCTGTTTTCAAAATCGTTTGCAGCAAAACCGTGTCTTCCGTTTACTCGATTGGACAAATCTCTTAGATGCTGCGGTTGTGAGATTAGAAAAGGCGTAGCACTGCTTAGTCCGTTTCCTGTGCTTGTAAACCAAAAATCTTCTGCATATTCTGCGTTTGCAACGGCATATTGCAAGGGACTTATAAAAATGGTCAATGCAAAAAACATTGCGATTATGGTTAATAAAATTATAGGGTGCTTTGTTTTTATATGTTTCATAATTTGTATTCTAATACATAGTTTTTTTTATGTCAAATGAAAATATGCTATCTATTGAACTTGTTTATATTCTGCATATGTTAAAATCAAGAGTAATAATTTGGACAAATCCTAAATATTATATATAAGTAACCACAATATCAAAATTATAGGGGTAACTTTTATGTATCGTTTAAGTGAATTTATCGGCAAAGAGACCATTGTTTTATCTAATGGAGAGAGCGGCGGCACCATATCAAGTGTTTTTTTTGATGTGCGGCTAAGGATTTTGAAGTTTATAGAGCTGATTGATGATGAAAGTGAGGATAGAAAAATGGTGGCGTTTAGGGGGATACTAAATAATGCGGGCGAGGCGGTGGTTATTAGGTCCAATGCCAATATTGTGGACGCAGTTTATGAGGGACTTATTAAAGCACCCATGAACTTGCCGTGTTATAATCAAGACGGAAAAAGCTTGGGGATGGTGTCGAATATAGTGATGGAAGGAAATAAAATAATGCAATATATTACGGATACGATAGAAATTGAGGCAGCAACCTTATTGGTGGCGTCTAATGATTTGTTGATATTTAATGATACCGGAGAGGCAATAAAAAAGCCTGCTAATAAAAAAATAGAAGGCATAAGAAAAGAGCAAATAAAAAAACGCCCTATAAGACAAATAAATAATAACGACAGCTTTAGTGATGATGAATTTGGTGATGAAAATTTTAATTATATCAAATCCTCAGACCGCCAAACACAAGCCTCACTGCTCCATGACAAAAAAGCATTTGTCAAGCACCCCTCAAGCACCCCGCCTATTTGCGGTGTCTATCCGCAGGTGAGGGATGGGGGAAGCCGCAGACCGCCGCCGCCGGACGAATATTATCAGTTTGAAAATGACAGCATTGATATTCACACCATCTCTACTCCTGAAAAAATTTCAGAGGACAATACTTCTGTTCACCGCTCACCCATAAAAAATTCTTCTATCAAAAATAAATATGCCTTTTTGCTGGGACTTCATCTATTAAAAGATATCTACAACAACAACGGGCAGCTCATTTTAGAAAAAGGCAGCCCTATCACTGAAAAAGAGATAGAAACTGCCAAAATTCACGATCGCCTTGTATCAATGGCGCTTAATTGTGTCTAGTCAAACAAATATAATTTTGTGTCAACATTTTTTATATTAAGCACCTCTAAAGCAGCTTTTTTATACCAATAAAGCTGCTTTTTATATTCCTCTCTATCCCCGCGCCCCGTCTTATAATCCACAATAACAGCTTTGGACGCGTCATTATCTAAAATTATCAAATCAATGACCCCTTGCATAAGCACAAAATTGCCTTTTGCCCCGCCAAATTCACCGGCATCTACCTTCAAAATAAAGCCTTGCTCTTTATAATATTTTTTGTCACCAATCAATTCTTTCATTGCCTCAACAGCCTTTTTAATTTTAAATTTGTCCGTTTTGTCTTTTATTGCATTATGTAATCTGCCCCATTCACTATCAAAGTCTGCAAAAAAATCAATTGCTTCCATAGCCTCGTGATACAGCGTGCCAAGCTCGGCGTTGCTTTTATCGGCAGCTTGGTCATCTAAAAATAACATCGGAACATTGCTCTCATCCACCCCCTCCTCATGTTTCATTTTCACCGCCTGTGTAACATAAACCTTTGGCGGCGTAATGTCTATTGCATGTTTTCTATCCATACTTGCTTGCAATTTTTTAGCCGAATCAATATCTGCCGGCGGCAAAATTTTTTGCTTCACTATCCCCTGTTTTATATCCGCTTCCTCAATAAAATTTTCATTGCATGCATATTCAGACCACACCATTTTAAGCCAGTCCCACCAAGATGCCGCCCTGTCGCTTTGCTTGAAATTTTCCTCATCATCCATCGCATCCTCCTCTACTCCTGCAAAAATATCCAGACCCCTCTTTGCTCTGGTACATGCCACATACAATAGCCGCATCTCCTCTTCAAGCTGCTCTTTTTTAAGACCGTCTTTTATATATAAATGCGCCCCGCTGTCACTTATCTGTCCGTTTTCAAAATCATATGCCTTGATTGCCGTCGCACCCTTATGCACCAGCACGCTTTTGCTAAGGTCCGTCAAATTAAATCTTTTATTGGTGTTCAATATCAGCACATATTCAAACTCCAGTCCCTTTGCTCTGTGCGCTGTCATTACCTTTATGGCATCATCCTCAGCCGCCAGCTCACCAGCCTCAAGTCCCTCGTTTAATAATTCAAACAAGGATAAATGCCTCCTCTCACCCAGTGACGATAAAAACGCCTCAAAGCTGTTTGCATCTCCAAAAGCAAAAATTTTATTGAAATAGCTTTGCTCTGATATGATTTGATTGATTAAATCTAATGCATTTATTTTAAGTGAAAACTCACGATAATCGTTTAGAACAGTGAAGAAGTTTTTTATTTTTTGATTTGTTGATTTATCTGCCGCTTCATAAAAATATTTTTCATCCTTGAATTCCGTTCTGATTTTGGCCAATTCTATGTCAGAAAAATTTCCAAACGGACCCAGCAGCACATTGACCAGCGACACATCATTGAAGCGGTTATTTATTAGCTTCAAATAGTTTATTAAATGCTGTACAAAGATATCTTTTTTAGGGAGAGACACCTTTATGCCGATTTTGCTTAGCTCATCATAAAGAGGAACAAGACTTTTTGTATCACTTCTGACCAGCACTGCAATGTCGCTTGGTTTGATGCTTTCAAAAGCCAATAGATTTGCTATTTTTAGCGCCGCCGCCTGTGTCTGTTGTTTACCTAAATGGATTTGTACCTTTGTGCCGCATGCTTTATCGCCTTTTGTTTCATCAATAAAAAATGCCCCCTCTCTCTTATAATCTACTCCCCCAAAATCCTTTGTCATAATCTGACTAAACAATTTGTTTGAAAACATCAAAATCTCTTTTTGCGACCGATAATTTGCATTCAATTCTATAGCAACAGCATCCTCTCTCTCTTTATACTCATTATAAAGCCCTAAAAAAATACTTGGCTCACACCCCCTAAACGCATAAATACTTTGCTTAATATCCCCCACTAAAAATAAATTATTTTTTTCATGCTTTAGGCTATGGATAATTTGATGCTGCAACGGATTTATGTCTTGATATTCGTCTACAAAAATAAATTTATATTTTTTTCTAATCTCCGTCAAAGCATCCGTTTTTAATATTTCAAAAACAAGCCGCTCTAAATCATTAAAATCCAGCACACCCTTCTTTTGTTTTATTTTATTAAGCTCTTTTATCGCCCTTTGTCTTAGCTCATGCAAAGCTGCAATATAATCAGTGTTTTGCGTTTTTGAGTTTATAATACTTTGCTCTTTTTCTACTAGCTCAAAAACCTCATCTTTAAGTTTTTTATAATCATTGTTGATGCAAATAAAAACTGCTTCTTTGCCTATTGGTCCTTTTGCCGTAGTAATATTTGTGGTTGATAATTCCAGTGCAACAGACAGCTCTTTTATAGGAATAATGTTTCTGACAAAATTAACCATCAAGGCATCCTGATACAATAAATCCGTTTTTTGTTTTAGGGCGGCTTTTTTTATTTCTATTTTTTCTAATAATAGCTTTTTGCAATGCTCATCACCTAAAACTATATCCTCTTGCTCAGGTCTGATACTCTTGTCCTCTATGAGCTTGATAACAATGTTTCTTAGATCCTTTGCCTCTATGTTGTCTGAAAAAATTTCCTCTATTTCAAAAAACGCCTGCTTTGCATCCTCTGCTTTATAGTCAGCAATTACCCTATCCACCGCTTTTTTTTGCATTCTAAGCCTTTCATTTTCAGCCAGCTTCACATCAGGGTCAACATTAATCAAATAAAAATATTGCTCTATGATTTTTTTACACCAGGAATGAATTGTGCTTATATCGGCATCCGCCAATTTTAATAGCTGCGGCTTTAAGGTCTTATGCTTAGTGAGTGCATTTGCCAATTTTTCTTTCATATCGGCAGCAGCAGCTTTTGTGAAAGTAACAATCAGCATATCAGACAAATCATGCCCCTCCTTCAATAATGACACCACTCTTTGAATCATAACAGTAGTTTTGCCGCTGCCTGCCGAGGCTGAAAGCAAAATATCTTTGTTTCTTGTGTCTATTGCTTCTTGCTGCTGTTTATTAAAAATCATTAGTCTGTCCCCCTTTCGCACTCATATTTGCAATATGAACAAACGCCGCTTTTTATGGCAGCCCTTTGTCCTTCTTTGATTCTTAAAATAAAATCACCCGCAGTTATTTTTGCATCATTCAATAGTCTGTCCGCATCTTCCTTGCTCATAGCTCCCTTGCCGTTTTTATTCATAATCCATTCCCCCCCAAATCTATCAATAACCTTGTCATCCTTTATTGTTACACCGCAAAATCCTGCGTCCTTTTCATTCCATTTTGCCCGAAACGGATAATAAAGCATTGCACCAAACTCATAGCCGTTTTTAAGAAAGCTAAGCATATACAGCGCTAATTGCAATTTTTCACCCTTGATTGTGTCCGTCCTATTAAATTTTGCCTTGCCTGATTTATAGTCAACAATTCTTATGAATTTTTTTTCGCCCTCTATTATATAATCAGCATAATCAACCTTGCCGACTAGCTTTAAGCCATCAATTTCAAAATTAGGAAGCGATAGCTCTGTGCCTAAAAGCTGCGTGTCGCCCGCCTCAATATGCCCCTTAAATCTTAGGGCAAGCTTTTCTATTATGCTTGTCAGCCTCTCCTTTTTTGCCGCATTTTCTGTTAGGCTAAACTTATAGCCAAAGGGAGCTTTGAGAGCTTTTTTCAAGGTTGCCTCACAAAAGCTTGCTTGCACAAATTTTTCGGCTATGCTATGAACTAGGTTTCCGGCATCCAAAGCATCTATCTCGCCTCCTCGATCTTCTTTAATTCGCAAGCCGTATTTTATGAAATGCCTAAAAGGACAGCGACAAAACTCCTCTAGCTGGCTGGCTGAGGTTGTTTTGCTTGGAAAAAATAAAGCATCAAAAAAGTCTTTGCAGGGAGCTGTTTGCTCTGTTTGAGCAAATAATAAGCTGTCCGCCTCGTTTTTTAATACATGATAAATTTCAGATATAAAGGGCGGTTTAATGTCACTATTGATATTCAATAATAGGTATTCTAAAGCAGATACTCTGTTTCCGATATGCTTTTCGTCATAGGGATGTCCCTCTTTTTTGTGCTTTGCGTTTATAAAATTAAGTGAGTGCAGCAGCGGCGAAGGGCGAATCTCATCTGTTTTTGTATAATAAATTTCCAGGCTTTCTAAAGAATTCATAAAAGAAACGATGTCTTTAATTTTAGACTCTTGTTTTTGCTTTGCAAGATTGCCCAGCTTTAATCCCGCCTTGTCCAGTTCAGCTGCTTCTGCATGCGACAAAATTCCATCTGCTTTTTCAAGTGTAATATTTTCATTAAAATCTAGCATAAAGCCTTTAATAAACTGTGCCCCTCTAAACGCTGCGGCATCTGAAACAATAACAGCATCGCTTGTTTTTGCTATGGATGAAAACACACTGCTAAGCAGATTTTCTTTAAAAGATTCCAGCACAAATAAAACTCAGAATACCTTTTTTGTCGCCGTAATTTTCCCAAGTTTTCGTTGCAGAAACTAGCAATTCCCTTGCATATACAACAGCCCGCTTTAACCGTTCCACCTTTTCAGCGAGCGATCCTTCAATTGGAACAGGCAACAACCAGTCGGCCTCAATGCGCTCCAGCGT
>Ga0131853_10018307_pt1 | contig 12743 bp, 4 predicted proteins | sample TergutLab28metaG_FD_92764 | JGI IMG/M metagenome (GOLD analysis project Ga0131853, IMG submission 92764) | Labiotermes labralis P1 segment gut microbial communities from Petit-Saut dam, French Guiana - Lab288 P1 (version 2) (version 2) | ecosystem: Host-associated > Arthropoda: Insects >...
ATATATATATATATATATATACACACACACACACACACACACACATATATGTATATATAAAGCAGGCTGATGTAGTACTATGACTCTTGAATTAAATTTGGGAGATACCTGGTTTGATTCTCTTCTAGGACACTGTCTAGCCTGCCTGGGGTTCTTCATGACTTGCCTGAATGCTTTCAGGCAAATGCTGGGGTACTTCCTACATTTGACCACGACCACTTTGATATCCTTCAAATATGTTATTTACTAGCGTCATATCGTTGATGCAACATAGTCTGAGCTTCTGAGAGCATCATAATAGACTCCCATGAAAATATCTAATTCACAGGCTGTATATTGCAATAATCTGTCAGTCACAACAAAAACTTTTTTACTGTCATCAGAGATTTTACTTCATGATATGTTTCAGCCAACTTGGCCACCTACAGGTAGTACACACTATGTAGGAAGTACTTGGGAGGAAATTAGCAACATAAGGTACTATAAGAAGGAAAGAGATCTTATTCTTACATAAAATTGTAGTAATATATAAGGTTATGTTATATGCAAAAATTTGCAGCTTCATAACACAACCAATGATTTCGTCAATTATGTTTGTTTCTGTGGAGTAATGCTGTCTTTAATAGTCTACATACAATTTCTTTGAAGTCCGAGCATTTGGCAAACATTTTAATTCTGATTTGAGGTTTTTATGGCAACGAAAATATAGCCTGCGGTGTTTGTGCTTATGTCACTGTCTAGTTTTTTTAAGTGGTTACTAATATTTCAGGAAAATCTGTTGCATATAAATGGGAAACCACATAGAAAACTACACATGTCTTAACCTAGTATTCCAACCTCTCTTTTAGTTGCTTGTTTTACAACTAATATACACTCTCAAATGGCATCAATTTTTAGGCCTAATTCTTCTACCTTTTTTTTTTGTTTGTTTATAAATCCACTGAACAGGAGGGTTATACTGACTTTGCAATACACCTGTAATGATATGATAATTATGCTCATTACGGTATAGAGCAGAAAAACACAGTGGTATGACCTGTGTTCATGAGAAGTCTGGTTTGAATCTCAGACAGAACACTATTTTTAGGTTTTGTTACAGTTTTATGCAGCACTTCCAGATCAATGCAAACAATGCAATGTACCTAGAAACAGGCCACGGATGCTTCCATGTCCAGCCTTTCTAGTTACCTTTCGTAAGCATTATTTCATTTAATTCCACAATGAATAAACCCAGCGCCTCATAGAGCTAATAACTTAAATGAAGAAGCGTGTTTATTATAAAGTTCTCAAGCACATAAAATTATAGGACTCTTGCTAAACTATTCTGGCCTCGGTTGATGTTAGAGAAAATAATTTCTGTTTCTAAACATACCTTGTGTCTCTTTTTAGTTCTTAATTGTAATTAATAAAATACATTGTGATTCAAAAGCTGTATATAATATTTTATCATGAGAAATGTAAAACACATGATTCACGCATGAAATGTAATTCAGTGCAGTGACTTGGAACATGTAAGTGTGATTTTAATAACTGTATGCAAATAAAATGCAGTTACTAACACAGGTTGCTTTGTAAAATATAAATTCAGCCACATGCCAGTGGCCATATTGGTTCTGAATCCTACCATTATATGGCAACAGAAAATAAATTTTGACATAAAAATTATGTAATGATTTGAGGTCAACAGAATTATATGGTGTTATGCCAGCGTACAGAGCGTACCTTTTATCATGTTGCTAAGCACAGAAATGTATCAGCTTCATAGGAGAAGGCAGGTAACCCACATTATATCATCTCCCTTTGTACTGTAAACTAACTCTCTAATCTAGTTTGTGATGTCTCTCAGTGCAGCAGGAAAGTATAATCTGCTAAGCAAAGAGTGTTTGTTTGCATTACTTTTCCAAATTTCTTTTGTGTCATGGAAAAATGTCACCAAAAGTACATAAAATTACATATAAAGTTTCCCTCTTCAACAGTTTGATATAAGAGAATAAAATAGAAAATGCATGAAGAATACTGAAACACAGGTTCAGTGCTGAAAAAAAAAAACATATCTTGTATTTTTCTTTGAAGATATGCTGTTTGCGTGAAGTAGGAATGTAAACAGCCAAAACAATAGATGTTGCAGAAATCCCCATACAGTTTGTGTAGTTTCATTTACATTGTCTTAAAGGGCATACAGTGCCACAAACAATGATGGCACATATTTTTCAAGAACACAAATTCTGACAGTTATATTCATTCAGTCCTGACACCAGTATTCAGGGAATTAAGAGAATCAGAGAAAAGTAGGGGAGTCGATGTTCTTGTGCTGAGAATGGAGATGAAAGGTATGCTCTGTATTTAACAGTCTATTAATATTACTTGGTGTTTTGTTGTAATAATGAGCTTTCCTTTCAGTGCAAGAAGTTAGAAAGAGTAGGATGGTGTATAATAAATGAGTTAAAAGTACTTCTATCTCTGTCTCTGAAAATCAAGAAAACAATAACATTAATGTTTTAAGTTTTGTAGAGTTAGGTTTTACATTTACAGTCACAAAGATGTCTTTCATCCTTATTTGACTTACATACAATTAAATGTCAACAGTAGTTCTCCTTTCCTTCAGAATGTTACTCACATGACTCTACCACATTGACCAAAATATCAGAAGAAATCCAGATGATTTTAAATCGTTAAATATACTCGTATAATAAAATTACATAACATAAAATTTACCTGTATAACATTTGTAATTGTGTTTCTGGAAGCAAAATGACCGTTGTTAATGTAAGTCCAGCACATGTATACATACAAAAATCATTAAAAACAATAATGATCTAGGATGGTGTTGGGAAGCAGTAGACAGTGCAAGGGATGGTTTTATGCGCTCAGCTCTTCTTCTTGGTTGTGCTTAGCAAGTGCCAACAGTATCATTGTCAGCTCTTTCCTGTTAATCTTCCCATCCTGATTGTAGTCCACTCCACGCAGGATTGTCTCTTCAAAATCCTGGAGATCCTGGGCATCATAATCCTGTCAGAGTAAATTATTTTAATGAACAGCTTATCGACAAAATACTGAGGGTCATAAATTCATCGCTACGACACAGTTCATCCTCATGTTTGGGATGGAAGAGACAACCTACAAACAGAGAGATATGGATGGTAGCGTGTGTATGTACTGAGTAAGCAGTATAGGACAGCAAATATTGGATGGTCCTCCAGCTTTGGGGCTGAAAAAAACCTAATAACCCTTCAGTGTAACCAAATATTTGTTATGAAATATTACACAGGACCTTGGATTTCCTCTGGACAGGAACAACTGGCAGGTTTCTGTCAACATTTAAATGGAAATTCAGGTTCTGTATAAAGTGGAGATTCTTTTCAATGAGTAAACACTTACTTCTCAGGATGGACTGTGCTCCATGGAGTCAGTAAGTTTTATGGTATCATGCAAAATATATGTGTAGTCATTTATTTTACAGTGTGTGGATGTCAGGATTGATTGCTGTGGAGAAACATGGACAGAAATGACCTATTTAAAGGCACTACCCTGCATTTGCCTGAAGGAAATGAGGAAGAGCATGTTAAGGCTGCAATGACGTCCATCTTTGTGCAAGACTGGAACTGGGTGCCTCCCACATGTGATGCGTCAGCTTAATGAATTACATGTCCTTTTCATAATCATTAACCCCTCAATGACACTGAGGTTTTAATGCCAACTACTGCCCAGGATGTAGGAGTTTTATTTTAAATTGCCCTAAAATACATTCCAACAATATCACACTCAAAGGCTGGTATTGAAAGGTTAAAGGTTAAGGTGAAGAAAAGGAAGCTACTCCATAATAGATTTTCCACATGTAGTAAAAAAGCCCTTGGATGGAAATTGGATTAGCTATTATGATATTTTTGTGGTTTTTTTTTTCAATTACATAAAGCAAAAGAAGTAATTTCTTTGAGAGAACCATTTCTTTCCTACTCACTTTTATGGAATCAATACAAATGTGACTGTGCTTACCTTTTTAACCAATTCCAGTAAGTCCTTCAAGAATCCTCTGAGCTCCTCATTTTCTATTGTGCCATTATTGTCCTGTATTACCAGCAAAATAAGTTAATACATTCAGTATGGTATGTTAAATTTAACAATGCTCAATCATGTTTTAGATTATGCCATGTTATACTACAAAATACTCAATATTCTGAAGGGGTACACCATCTACAGGAAACAAGTGGTTCAATCTAATATATTTAGCATTTTCCTTTCATTGACAAATTTGAATCTTTCTACACTCAATAATAATAATAACGGTATCTAGTCGATTTGTGAACAAAGATTTTTGAAACAAATCACTCATATTTTTCCAATGATCAATGCAGAAGAGTTGTGATACCCCCTCACCCCATCCATTTTGTTAGGCAATATGGACTAAAGAAAATTTCAAATAAAGAAAATGGAATTTTCCTTTTGCCCATATTATTGCACAAGTAATTCAAGAAATACATCCTATAAACAGGTACATAAAGAATAAAATTTATGACACTGGGTAATGAAGTCATGTACTTTCATAAATTCCTGTGCTGCCTCTGCAAATCACATTCTTTCCCCTTCAACCATCTTTTCTTCCTCTGCAATTTTGGATTATGGATGGCAATTTTCAAGGCTCCAGAATGGTCATAATAAACAGCGTTGCTGATGTCACTAATAGATGATGGCCCGTGGGTGTATTTTTTCTAAAGTTGGTGCATTACTCTTTGGGTAATCTATTCATCCACAAATAGATACAAATTTAAAATTACAAAGAGATGAAAAATTAAATTTCCTCATCCTACTTCTGAGAAGATAATTTTAATATAATTAGAAATTAATTCTAACTACAGAGGAGCTGGATGGTACAGGTTTTGAATCCCAGTAGGAGCAACAAATTTTTCTCTTCTCCAAAATGTCCACACTGGCTCCAGGATTCACCCACCCTGCTAGCCATGGATACCACGGTTCTTCCCCAGGGTAAAACATGAAGTTCATCACTCACCTCCCTCTGGGGTAAAGAATAGGTAGAGTTATATGTCTAATCCCCCTATATACCTTCATGACGTACACACAGAAAACTTTATCTTTACCTTCTAACTGCAAATAATGAAAGTGTGAAACAAATGAAAATTAGTAATCAAATGGGGCCCTTAGGTATAAAGATTAATCTCCCACTTTTTACAGACAACAAAAAGAGAAACCTGCTGTTTCTGTCATCAGGATGGTGAAGGTAGCATGTTCCTCTGAATTATCTGCAGACTTATACCAGATTATAGGACTTCATAATCCATAAGACAGTAATCAATACACTCCACTGTGTTCACCATGCAAGTACCTTAGTACTCACCCTGTCATAAAGGGAAAACACCCTCTCGATGTCATCCTTTGTCAGCTTGGTAGCACCCTAGAGTCAGTGGAATGAAGATTTAATTGACAACTGGTGATAAAAAATGCTGCAAATTATGTTAACATGAAACTGTCCCTTATATTTAAAACCATAGTATCAATGCTATTACTGGCATTATCAATGTCATCGTTTTCATTTCTTTCTTGTCCTTCTTCTTTGTTTTCATCTTCATCTGCATTACTGTTAACAACTTTTGTCATACAGGCAATGTTTGAAAACTGCATTTGTTAATAACATAAACTGTAGTAAGTGTAAATATTATTTAACCTATTCCTAACAGCAAAACTGCTGCAGCTACAGTAATTAGCAATGTGTACACTGTGATTCTAAGCCATACGAGTAAATATAAATGCAAAGAACGTTTCCTCTCTAACTGGCTTTGATACTCACTGTGTTCATATATGAAAGCCACACCACGAATGTTGTATCACACTGAGCACCAATACAGGTACTCTGGTTATCACCAATGCGGAGAACTTTTATGGTTTGGTGTGTGTTATGTGCTGCAGAAGTCAAAGATGCGGAACATGCCATGCTCCCAGTGTTCATATACACATTTTTCAGATATTCAGATGCATATAACTGTTGATGTAACTACACCATTTATTGTATACAAGAATTTTGGAATTTCAATTAGTCATATGTAACTTATTCAAAATTAACTTTTTCATGTGTCTTTGTCTGGTAACAGCCACCATTCCTTATAATGTTATAACATTACAGAGGTTATATGTGATTGTGTGTACAAAAGGCTCAGTGACCAGGATTTATGCTAGTTTCAGTTCAGCTTCATATATGTATAAGATATTTATTGCAACTTGACAGTGTTGATTACCATCCCTGCAAATCTGCCTTTTTATGGATTTTAAAATACTGCTTTCTTTTGACATGCACATGAAAATAATTCTACAGTAAACCTAAACTGATTAATAGATTTTGTATCGGTTTTTACTGACTAAATTCTTTTTAAGTACTAGTATGTAATAAAAAACACAAGCTATATTTGAATTCAAATTTGCTTAAACATGGTAGCAATATTTTCTTCTCAACGAACTTAAATAAATCAGTGATGAGAGTTTCATTTCATAGAAATGAGGCACACCATGTAAGGAATGTGCATAAGAAATGTTTGAGAGAAATTTATACACAATACACTGGTTAGGAGAAGCAACTAAAGGACAACACTTCACGTAGTGCTTTTTTTTTTAATGGCACTTATAAATTAATGCGGTGAAATTTATTCACAGAAGACTCAGTTATGAAGGTAATGTTGCTTCATTGGTTTTGGCACACCTGCTATTTTCAGATAAAAGCGTTATGAATGATCACTGAGTGTGATGTGGGGGAAATTACACTAGTAAAACACAAAGGGCATGAATTCAGTTTCAAGCTTGGGTTAAAATTGTCCAGTATGCTGAAAGTTTCAAAGAACAATGTATTTCGGTACAGAACTAAATCCCTTTTGAACGATTTTAATTAGATGCAGCGTAGGCAAAGAACGCATAAAACATTTCAAACAGCACTGTTATTTTCTCAACAAATATTTGCAAGGACTGTAAATCTGTCAATTTCAAAATCTGTAAGATATTCTGTTTTTCAAAGATTTAGAGGTGAAGAGACAACATTTGTATACTTTCTTCCATACACAATATAGCAGTTACAACAAGGGATTGTTATGGTGTTTGGCAATTGTAGAAAGTTTTATGTTCACATTTTCCTTTAATATACAATTCATGGTAGGCAGACTTTGGAAACAAACAGTGACACAACCAAACTGAGATATAAACTGTGAAATAAAAGGAAAATATGCAGCTGTGCTTTTGAATAATTTGCTGCCTGGAGTAATAAATTTCCTTTTAAGAATTTCTATAATTTGTGCACTATTCAGAACATCATTGCATCAAGTTACCAAAGCAATCTTTTCATAGATGTACATATCTGATTATAGCAATGAGTTGTGTGATACAAAGCACACAGTATCTTTTGTAGCATGCTGAACCACAGTAAGTACCTCAGATCAGCAACATTAGGTATTTAGTGATGAAAGCAGCATAGATCCTGCTTGTAACATGACAGTCTGAATTGTGTTCAAGGTGACATACAAACAAAACTATCATCTATCCCACTGCTACTACTTCAACAGCCAGTAGCCAAAATGCAACCTGCATACATATTCTTAACAGCATGCAATTAGGGAATATAGCAGCTGAGCCTTGAACTGTTTTAGTCAGGAGACATGGTTCCAGCACACATACTGAACTCACTATAGTGTGTGTGGACAAACCGTGATCAAAGACACATTTCTGACACATTACTCAACTCCATGTATGGTTTGGCCATAAATTAGTTTGCACATAAAACATATCCCAGCAAGCATGTTATCTAAAGTGCGATTAATTTTTGAGCAATTTCACTTTAACAGACTTGAACATTTGCACCATGTTTTGTATTCATGCGATAATTTTTGGTTTCACGCAATTTGACATAATGATCCCTGGCTGCACTTGTCTTATGTTGGAGGACAGCAGAAAGTGATGTCACTGTCACACTACCAGTCACGTGTGTGGACTGATTACACTGGTTATATAATCATGTAGCTGATGTAGTTCCCCCTTCAACCACATTGGATTTTGTTATCAAAATGAGTGAGAAACATAAATTCACGTCACCTAGTGCAATCAAAGTGAAAAGTCGGCGAAAGATAATCATTACTGTACTTAGACTTAATAAGCTGACTTGTAAAAGGTGAATGAATTGCTGACATATGACGTAATGTTGGATTCGCTCATAGTATACGTACAATTTGTGATGAGCTTAAGAGTTACAGGCAGTGCTAAATCAACAACTAAAGTGTTTGTGTAGCAAGCCTACCACACTCCTAACGGAATGAACCATACCAATACTATGGAAGTCAGTCTCTTACATTTTTACTGCATTAGAAATAAGTAAAGATATTGTATAGAAATATATGTGTACCGTATATGAAGTATATGCATGTTATGTTAGTGGTATAGTCATACAGTCATACACTATAAAGGATGCAGTTGTGAATTCCCTAACCTCCAGGAAATACAATCTTTTTAATGGGAAATTTGTGTTTGATTTGTGTGACTTTTTCAGGAACGTAACCCTGGCATAAAATGAGACTAGCCCATATTTAAGCTATCATGTTGTAAATGTACAAGTACAATTCATGTCCAATTATGAACTGCATTAAGTCAGTTGTCAGTTACAACAGAAATGAATCAAAGTACAATTTAAGAGTCTTGTAATTTGTATTTAATCTACTTGTATATTACTATTTCTATGAGCAGCAAAGTTGAAGTTTTAGTATAACATTCATAATTTAATATGCAAAAAAGCAACATTACATCTGATCTGCACTGAATAAATATGAAACACCACCTACATTTTAGGTAATATGAGCTAGAGAGGGAAAATTATACAGAGTGTAAAATCACAATCAACAATTCACAAACCAGAAATTCTGTTTCAGTAACATCATTAGTAGAAAACGTCCAATTGATACAATTAGTTTAGCTGTTTGAGAACAGACAGTTTGTAACATGAATTAGTGTAAGTGAATTACAGTGCAAGCATAAATTAAAAATAGATGCCTTGAACATTTCACAATGCAGTTCTTATTAGGTGCAGAATTAAACAAAATTGTTTTACTGACTCAGCTGCTTTACCCATGTGTCCAGGTAGTGACAAATTGAAGCTACTACAAGAGACCAACCAAGCGTTACTTACTTCTATCCCTTCCTGTAATTGAAGAGAAATGAAGAACAATAATAATAATAATCTATAGAAATGAAAGGAGCATGAGTGCACTGTTTTATCAAACATTTCATTATGTAAGGACATCGTAACCATTTCACACATTAAAATGGATGACACAAAGAACTTGGAGTGGAATAAAAGGAACTCAGCCTGTTCCTGAAACAAGAGCTCTGGCAAAAGATTAAAACCCCTACTTTTCTGCAAGTGTTTCAGTAATGTGAGGATGTTTGCTGGGACGACAAATTAATAATTACTCTATTTATTGGCCCGTTTCTGTGTATAATTTCAAAGAGTACAAATCCTGACTACCTTAATTTTGTCAGACATAACCTAAAAGAATCACAACATCGCCATGTTATCATGGATATTCCAAGCTTGACCATAAAGATCTAGGACATCCATATGAAAGATCTAGGACATCCATACGAGATGGGCAGAAATGAAATCCCAAACCCAACTCTCGCAAAAATAACAAACACAGCGTCAAGTCCAAGTCTTCCGGCATGTACGTAAATTAATGTTCTTCAGTGCGTCCACATAACCCTAGCCCATCAGGATTTGGAAGAAAAAAGATTATAACAGAAAGTTACAAACTTCCCTGAAAGTGCTCGAGGTTAATAATTATAATAATAATAATAATAATAATAATTCCCTACATTTATAAGGCGATAAAATACAATTTTCATCAGCAAATGACTTCATTTAGTGGGCACTAATTTAAAATTCTGCTATGTGCCCTATAAGAGGAAATCCATGGCATGACGTCGACCTATAAAAAATAAATGTTTCTGAAAACAAATTAATGAATGCAGACACAAGAAATCTTGTATTTCTGTCTCTCATTGTCATTCCACTCTAGTACGACTTTATGCCACATGTTACTGACAAACGCAGTGCTATTAAGGTCCAGGCGCACTGCGCATACATTAGCTTCAAATCTCTCTACATACAACAACCATATCAATTAAATAGAACTCATAGTATAAAAGGTAAATTTGTCTCTGCGTCTCAACATCACACCACACTGACACATGTGAGAATGCAGGTGAAGTTACAACGCGTTGGCATGCACGAGATAAAGGCAAGTGTTTAATTTATATCCCAGTCACTCTCTATATCTGATGTCCACTGGGTAGGAGTTTGGGACAGTCCCAGTCAGTGTCAGCGTACAGGTCTGGAGATATCATATCCAGCTGTTGAATTACGTGCATAGTGTGTGGGATCAGAAATGGAGAAGGCTTACACGTCTTTCAACTGAAAATCTGTTGGGAAAGTGGTTCGGGAAATTTACAGTAATTATGTGTAAAATGGTTCCGAAATCCTTTGAATAGTTCTTTCATTAAACATAATTTATAAGCCTTAATTAAAGCAGAATATGTACTGTGTGTTGTTTATTCCTTTGCCATAAGTTTATACAAAGGTGTATTAAATTAAGGCTGCAAGGTATTTCTCTATATGAATCACAACAGTAGTTCAACTATTATGAAGTACTAATAAACTACTGTGAAGATTCAAAATTTTACCATACAACCTTAAATTTGCTTATTTATAGTAATTTTAGCTAAATCCAGTTGAATGTGAAACTGGGATGAAGAAAAAGAAGTGCTGTCTTTCCTTCTACAGAGAAGAGCATTGAGGTATAAATCAGTTCTACAAAGGGTGTACAGGAGTGTAGAGTTTCTGTTTGTCAGTGGGTGCCACCTACATTTTCTAATTATTAACAACCATGAATTTATAAACTCTTTGGAATTCGAGTGGTATTGAGCAAATAAATTTAAAGTAATTATTCTCCTAAAGCTTTTTTTTTTTTAAATCATGAAATGATCAACATCTGTAGAAGTGGTGCCAGGATTTAGTTCAGAGGGTCATATCTCATAACAAGAAGACAAAAGATCTCAAGGAAGAGGTGCGAAATTTTAAATTGACATAAGAAACAAATTTCTGGAAATGAGAAACACTGCTAAAAATTCCGAAAAATATCAGTATGACATTTTATGTAACATCTATGGTATAGTTTTTTAAACTAATGAAGAGATTAGTACATTTTATTGTTACAAATTATAAGTTCAAAATTTGGCAACTGGTTCTGTTATATTTTGAATGAAGAAAAATACGTGGGTCATATGATGGTTCAGACGAGCTTCAATCGGCATATCATAGCAGAAGTTCGGGTTCATTTCCAGGGGAGGTGCTTATAAGATATTCGGTGCAGAAAATTACACCAATGTGGGTACTTTACAAGTAGGACTACTCTGGCATTCTGCTGCTGGTCATCACCCCACCACTGCTCCAGTCTCCAGCTCCACCACTCTCCCTGACAGTCTCATTTCACTGCTGCTCCACTCTCATTTACATGGCAGACCACACCAACCAGTACCTTTATATAACCATGGTCCACTTCATGGCCCACTTTAAATGTTCACCTTCGACTCTGCATTTGAATGACGTGGGCAGGTATTCAACACACAACAAGCAAACAACCTTGTTGACATTGTTAATAAAATATACTTAGTATATTCCACGAAGATAAAAGGATTTTTTTTAAAATTAACCGTATTGTTTTTCTTGAATTTGAAAGCACTATGTGTGATGATTTCAACTTACCGCTTATGCTGTCCAAGTGGAACTACATGTTCTAATCCATCATTCGATGTGTAACACTTGGTTGAATAAGACCGACTTCGAAGAGTTCTGCTGTTTCTCCCACCGTTCAATCACAGATTTACTCCATTTTGTAATTGAAATAAACGGTCTGACATTCAAGGGTCTATCCGCCCTTAAAACACATTTATCGAGGAGCGACTTTTCAGTTCCGAAATAATTTCCATATATTCGGTGTAAGACAACTACAAGATACATTTTCACCTTATAATTTCTTATTCGATTTCTTTTTTCACTGTATGATAAACCCCAAAACTGATTTTATAAACACTGGCGCTTCCGTTTCCATTACATACAATTCATCCAGAAGGGTACCTAACCCGACGATGGGGGTCAAGGGGAGTCGGCCAGGCCATTCCTGGGGCCGCCGTGTTTCCGTAGGGCGACATAGGTAACCCTCTGGAGGAACTTCAGCCATTCCCCAGGGGTGGTAGATGCGTTATATAGCCTCTCAACACTTAAGACCGTCTGTGCATGGCGAAGAGCTATATCCTACGAGAGGTGACCCTGTTGCGCAAAACACAGTGGATCTAAAGGAGTAAACCTTAAAAAAAAAATCCCCAATCCTATGGTGTGAGTGCCGTGCCTATGGGATGAATGGCAGTGGGTGAGTCTGTCTCAAACAACACCCCCCTGGGATACCAGGCGACCTCCCAAGGGTAATCTCAGCCTTACCAAGTATGGGTTTCTACTTGGTGGACCACATATTTCCCCTATTACTCTTGGGACCGAAATGGAGCGCACGAATGAAAACTTAAAGGATATGGAGAGCTCCGCATCTGGGGACTCTGATAAGGGTTCTTGCACAGGGGCTGCGCAGATTGGGGCAACTGGGCGGGACCCAGTTGAGCAAGGAGCGGGCGAGACTCCCCTGATTGGGGGGGGGGGG
>Ga0131853_10018308_pt1 | contig 12743 bp, 7 predicted proteins | sample TergutLab28metaG_FD_92764 | JGI IMG/M metagenome (GOLD analysis project Ga0131853, IMG submission 92764) | Labiotermes labralis P1 segment gut microbial communities from Petit-Saut dam, French Guiana - Lab288 P1 (version 2) (version 2) | ecosystem: Host-associated > Arthropoda: Insects >...
CAAGCCAATTTGCATAGCAGCGATGAGTCAGAAGCGTTTTTTGTTTCTTGTGTATTGCTTACGCTTTGACGATTCAACCACGAGGGCCCAGCGAAGAGCCGATGACAAGTTGGCACCTATTCGCAACATATACGAGAAATTCGTCTAGCTTGTGAAGCAACTACACTCCAGGAACTGGTTTGCACAGTTGATGAATCTCTCCATGGATTCAGAGGAATGTGTAGATTCAAGTAATAAATACCAAGTAAACCGAGTAAATACGGCATCAAGGTATATGTTCTGGCTAATAGCAAAACCTTCTACTCGGTTTCTTCCAAAATTTACATGGGAGCTGGCACTCATGCGCCGGGATTGCCAGTCCCAACCCAGGCTGTTCTGGATTTGGTTCCGTCAGTTTCGGGAAAAAGCAGAAACATTACCACTGACAATTATTACACTTCAATTCCTCTGGCCATGGAGCTGAAATCCCGAAAGCTCACTTTGGTTGGCACGAATAAAAAGAACAAAGCGTGCATTCCACCCTGATTTTTGGCGAAAGCAGATGAAGGAACAGTTCAATACACATTTTATCATGCAAACAATTTCACTCTGTTGTCCGTTGCTCCAAAGAAAAACAAGAGGGCCCTCTTCCTGTACTATGCATTCCGAAAAAAAAGAGAGAAAAGGATACTGGAAAAGAAGAAATAAACGTATTTTACAACCAGGAAAAAGGTGGTGTAGACAGTCATGATCAAATGTGCAGCTTGTACACCACGACAAGAAAAACAAACCGTTGGCCAATGAGGCTCTTTTATGGATTAATTGACAGCGCTGCCTTGAACGCATTTGTTATTTTCACTGAAAATGTGCCCAACTTTGGAGAACATAAGAAAGAGAAGCGACAAAATTCTTGTAGGAATTGGCCCTTACTTTGATCATTCCACATGCACGTCAGAGATTCAAAGTGCAGCAAACACCGCAAGATGTGAAACAGGTCATTCGCAGTTGCAGCATCTTACCGGCACCATCACCAGCTCCAAGCACCACCCAGCGTCATTCAACACAGCGCAAGAAATGCTACATTTGTCCCAGATCAAAGGACAAGAAAACCAAATTCGTCTGTAATGAGTGCAATAACTTTTTGTGCGAAGAGCACAGCAAATCGTTGTGCAACCAATGCCGGGAGTAAAGGTTAGACCTACAGATAATGATACTATATGTAAAATAATCAGAAAATCACACATGAAGTGTTGTGGAATATTGTATGCATTTTGTAATACATTTTCTGTATATTTCTCTAACTGCTTCTATATATTCGTAAGTTCCTAAGACAAAGTCGTGCCTATTTGTCGATATTTGAGTACAAACCTGTGTTGTGAAATATTATTTTGGGGAAAAGAACATTGTAATAAACTGTGTTTATATTCTGGTTTTTTTTTGTAAACGTAACTTTTTTCATTGTACCAGAGCAGAGTTAAACAAGGGCTTAAGATTACGTCTGGAAAATATCCGATCAGGTTAGAAAGGATTCCGACGGTTTGTGTGATAAGGGGCAGCCTGTTGGTCCTTATTACGCAAATATATGATGATGCGCGGTCCGCAGAATGTCAAAGATTCCGACAGTATTTTGATAAGGAGTGCGTGGTGAGAGAATATCCTCGTTGCCATATTTCCTTCATGACATGCACCAAAATTCTGAGGTTCTGAACCAAAACACTACTCTGTAGCACAGTTACGTGAAAAGGGGAATAACGTTATGAGCATTATCATTGTTAAGCTAAAAGCTAAACATTCAACAAGCAGTGTTTCCGCCGCTTTGTTCACCAACTCAATAGCCCGTCAGTATACCCCATGGAATGCTAGGCAGTACGTCCAGTTACATACAAATTCAGTGTACTTCGCTCTATGTAATCAGTACATAATTTTGTATAACAACGTCTCTTAATCAACCGGGTGAAAACCGTACAGTGTGCAAAACAAATCTTCGCATTTCATTCTTCAGTCGATTCAAACCCAAGGAAACAATGCATTACTTCCATTGTGGGGTTTTCATCAATTACCCGTTTCAGTATTAATCGCTTATTAATATCTGTCAAATAAGAGTAATAAGGTTGTAGCTGAACATTTTTTATATATTTGTTTCTTAGGTTTGCTGGCGTCAGTTACGGACGGTTCATAGCCGCATGTTTTGTGTTTAATCTGTCGACGTATATTCAGATCCGTTGGTGACAGGTAGGAGGGATTTAAAAGGTGAAACGGTTGGGAGCAGTTAACGGACGCTAGCAGTGCAGTGCGAAAGCAGTCGCGTAGGAGAGGTGTGGTGTGAGACAGTACAGAGAAGTGACTGTCAGTTTCGTAGAAAATGATGTAGTTGTTTTACTGGATATAGCGCTCCATTTATTATATCACGAATAAAATGAATAAATAAAACATAAGTAAAAAAAAAATCACTAGAAACTAAATGTGATTCGGTGAACCACACCCGTCTCCCAGTAAGAGGATCACCCATTAGACTGAGCGCGTCGGGACAATAAAGTTACAAAGGGTGATCGTGTAGAAGGTTAATGTTACGTTGTTGATAGTTCAAATAGCGACTTGCATGAAAATGCAAAAATCGGTTCTGGGGTCCACTCAGCCTCCTTATTCTATAAGTACTAGTGGCGCTCTCCCCGGATGTAAAGCGGACGGAGTGTGAAGCTGACCACTCACGACCTAGGATTACGAATGAGTGTGGCTATACCTCATTTTCCCCATACGCTTTTATAACGTGCACAGGGTCTTCCCCTTTTTATTAAATTCGTATTTAAGCATTTACTCATTTTCAAATCATACCAATGGATATGTAATAAGAGAAGTTCAAAGACACCAGTGTAATGCAGATATTAGTTATTTCGTGCAGGAACCCTGACACTATTTGTTTAACTACACCCCTCTTATTCATACATGATTTGCAGTACTGGTACATACGTTAAGTTAGAAAAGGGGCGGGCAAATCCAAACCTCGACAATTCCAGAATATTAATTACGTTCGGGTAGCAGCTTACGAGCCAACCTAAGGTTAACGGACATGAACTTCTAGAACTAGGTGCTGGAATTCACTCCATATCTTACGTAATTCTCGTTCTTCGAAGCACGAAAATTGCTCCTGGGTTCTAAAAAGAAGTCAGTAATACGGGGCAGCTATAAAAATCCGTTGGATACTAGAGGAATCGCGGATAATTGCATTCTTGGCGAAAGTTGTCCATGACAGCCTCGTGTATTGAAATGGGGTTGACTACTGGACTGTCACTTTAATACTAAAGCAGTCTAAACACGAAAACACAAGAGACCCACCCAACCAATTAAATTCCTACAACGGAAACCTATTAATCCATGAAGGAAATAAATAGAGCCATAATTCTTTCAGATATTTGAAAATGATTCGGGCTTTAAAAGGCCCCTCAAGCCTCTGGTTCAAACACAATAAAACTGAAGTAACTCGATTGAAATAAACAATGTAGAGGCATTTTTGGGTTAAGTTTGTACTCTATCAGCAGAGCTTGTAAGATTTGACACACGTCTGCTGCAGGTTACGGGCACTCCACTCCCACCACAATAGGTGGAAAGTTGTTCACCATGTGCTACGCCATTGTGGGAATCCCCTTGGGGCTGGTGATGTTCCAGAGCATCGGTGAGCGCCTAAATAAGTTATCATCGGTGGCGATAAGAAATGTGAAGCGTCTGCTGCGGTGTAAGGACGTCCAAGCGTCTGAGATCAACCTGATCTGTGTGGTTACAACGCTCAGCAGCCTCACAATCGCAGGGGGCGCAGCAGCCTTCAGCCGATACGAAGGTTGGACTTACTTCGACTCGGTGTACTACTGCTTCATCACGCTGACGACGATTGGGTTTGGCGACATGGTTGCACTGCAGAAAGACAGCGCCCTGGAGACCAAGCCCGAGTATGTAGCATTCGCCCTCATCTTCATCCTGTTTGGGCTGGCAATAGTGGCCGCATCGCTGAACCTGCTCGTTCTCAGGTTTGTCACCATGAACACAGAAGATGAGAGGCGCGACGAGGCGGAGGCCCTCCAGGTAAATAACACTGTTCACTTATCGCGACGGTACAAGCACGTGGTAAAGCGAAGTGCCGCATGACACACATATGCACGTATACGGTCCTTGCTGCGAAGCCGGGAGAGCGTCATCTGCATAGTGACTAGGCTAGGGTGCAGATTCCCGGCAGGACCAAGAGATTTTTCTGTTCTCCTAAACGTCCGGAGAGGTCCTAGAGTCCATCCACCACCTATTTAGTGGATACGAGGATCTTCTTCGACGGGAATAAGGCAGCTTAGTCGTGAAGCTAACCATTCATCTCCATCCAGTGCCCAAGTTAAGAATGCATGGCGCTATGCCTCCCCTACCACATATGCCTTCACAGCAGGTACAGAAACAAATGTACGTTTACTTTACCCTGTCTTTAGAACTTAATATCTAACACCTGCTATGATGAATTACTGGTATGTGATTAGCATCAGTTGATATATCCTCCATTATCTCATCTTGGAATTTTCACCATTGTACATAATATGTTTTCTTTTGGGTAATTCCCCGGCGTCTGAGTTCTAATAGCCGACGTTTCGGAACCCTCTATCAGTTCCATCTTCATAGGCAGGTGGATGAAGTACCATACTTACTATTAGAACTCAGACGTTGTGAAGTATCATACTTCATCCACTTGCCTATGAAGATGGAACTGATAGAGGGTTCCGAAACGTCGGCTATTAGAACTCAGACGCCGGCGAATTACCCAAAAGAAAACATATTACATATAGAACATGGCGAAAGCTTAAAATCAAGAATTCACCATTGTACTTAATCAATTGAACTTTGTTTATAGCTATCAAATAGAATACATATTGTATGTGTCTTTGGTGGTTGTCAATAAAGTTAACTGGATGTACTTTTTCAGCTGCTTAGTAGCAGTTCTATAAAAAAGCTGAGCTTAAACACTGATAAATTTATTGAAATGAACCGTCTTTACACAACATACAAATAACAGTTGCAAATCTACAACTGGTTAATTAAGCGACAAATTTCGACCTTGTTCGGCCATCATCAGGCTTACAAAGAGATGGTGTTAATTAAGGTACATTCGTTCACTATACCAATGGGATCCCATGGTTTACATTGGTCTTATGTCTTTTTAAAAATATTTACTATTGGTTAAAATGATATAATACATTAAAATGTAAAATGTTATTAATTTTAGTATCCTAGCAGGGATGAACATAAGTTGTGCAGTTGACTGTGGTGACACTTGATAGCCTGATTATATAAGAGGTACTCGAGTCAATTGTTCACAATATTTTCAGTGGGGCTTAGTGTTTCCCAAGTTCATATGAAATTGTACACTTATGTTGTGTGCAGTTTGTATGTATTCCAGTTTAAACGTAGTTGACGACCTGTATTATTAGGTTACACTTGTTTAACTAGCGTGTGCACTATTTTCCATCGGGCTTAATTAACCAGTTGTAGATTTGCAACTGTTATTTGTATGTTGTGTAAAGATGGTTCATTTCAATAAATTTGTTACATATACACAACGGGACGGAAACAGTGAAATTCAAGTTAAACACTGATGGTCCAACTGCATGCATTTCCATCTGCCTTAAACAGTTAAGCCCCCATGCATACAATTGGTACCTGAATCAAGTAAAAATTTCTAACTTAATTTTACAAACTATTTTGTATTAGTATAGAACGTGGTGTCTCACATTTAGTGAAGTATGCAAATTGATGGTACATCAGAACGGGGTGCTGAGAATATTATCTAGAATGAAGATAAAGAAGAAATCAGCAGCAGGCTGGAGAAAACAATGTAACAGAGAGCCTTGTACTTTGTACTGCTACCAGATATTAGAACAATCATGTCATGGAGAACAAGGACAGGACATGCAACACACATGGGAGATACAACACAATAATATTCAAATAAATTTAAATAAACAGGGTGGGCATGGGATTCATCTTATTCAAGATTTTAACCAGCATTGTACTATAGAAAAAACTGTAATAAAACGTCAGGATCCACAAAACGCAGGTAAATCTTGACTAGGAGGACATTCTTGTGTCTTATATTTTTTACACTATCCCCACTCTTGTGGTTTGATTCTCTAACTACTGCAATTTGCTTAGCTTGCCTCCTTCGATCTAAGAATTTAAAGTGCTTTTCTTCAAAGCTTGTTCTGTGCTGGTGTACATCATAATAACTTAAATTATCAGTGACTCTAGCTATTATTGTGCCTCATCTATCCTTCCTATGTGCCTCAAACAACATTAAAGTAATGCAGAAAAAACTTTCTGTGTCTGCCTTGGATGTGCAAACTTTTTGTGTGCAACTCCCAGAACTTTTCAGTCTTGTGAAAAGGAACATGTAAATATGGACTAATATATTTCCGAGCACTAATGATGTCTGCAATGTGATCCAAATTTTGCAGAACCACAAACAATATAAGTTAATGAAGACAGAATTTTCACACACTGAGCGTTAGTTAAATAGTTCAACATTTGCTTAACAGAAGTAATTATAGATGACTTTAAACACATGAAACCCTTGAAATGTCAACATCAGACATAAAATTAAACTATAAATCTTTACAGAGATATTTCATATGTATCACATGTAACAGTTATATTGCCAAAAACAAGTAATGTATGTACATTGGAACATTCAGGCATGTTCATGTAACCACTGTTGCAGTGGAAAAGCAGTAAGCATTATTGAGTGCGTGTCTGTGGACTTAGATATCCAGCATGCAATCCGCATGTGCCATACTATTATCTGTGGCCTATCTGGCTCTACCATATTTTTGTATATTATCTCATAAATGGCACAATTTTTTAAAAATTTACTGAATGTAAAATGTGTGTTCTGATTCTCTCTACAAATTTTGTCATTAATATTTTTCATTCTAAGAAGAATCCAGCAAGATATGGTCAAAAATGTATATTGGTCTTCACGTGAAGTACCCACTATTCTTGACAGATTTTAATAAAACTTGAATTTTCTGGACAGATTTTCGAAAAATACTCAAATATCTAACTTCATAAAATTCGTCCTCTTGGAGCTGAGTTGTTCCATGTGGAAGGACGGACAAATAGACACACATGACAAAGCTAAGTTGTTTTTCACAATTTTGCAAGCATGTCTAAAAATTTGATTTTTGGAAAGAATATACAAGCAGTACATAGCATTTTCTGCACATCAAATGAACCAATAATGATTCACATCAACTGGGCTGTGGCATCTAACACTGTAACTGTGTGACTGCTTCCTTGTCAGTAAACATTCGTCTACAAGTGGCTGTAATGAAATTTGTTGCAGGCAGCGCAAGGTGCAGTGAGACTAGAGGGTGATGTGATCACAGCAAATGGTTCTATCATCAGTGGACATCTTGGAGGAGGGGATTCCAGTTCAGTGGATGATGGTGCTTCAGTTTGCAGTTGTAGCTGTAGTTGCTACCCGGGGCCAGCTGACCATGCTAGGCAACGATACACTGTACGCCACACCCCTGGAAAGATATCACACTTGCTTCCATTACAGCCTCTTGGATTTCAACAGGAAACAAAGGAAAACATGTGCAGAGAATTGCACAGCCATCGTGCCTCCATCTGACAGCTCCTCAGTGCCAGTGTTGCCAATGGACAACTTGTTATGGTACTGCTGGTGACTTCTAGAGGGACGCCATCTGTGAAGTGGTGTTCTGATGCTCACTGACATATAAATCATTGACATAATTTTCAAGTTTAAATTTCAGACCACTGTGTTCGACATTTTGCATTTATTCCTTTGTAGTGCAGCTTAGGAAAGAAGATTTAAAACTGAACTATTTTCAGACAATATTTCCTAGCTTGAAGATATTTCAATCCGCCAATTAAGCACGTGTGACTCTCTTACTGTGCAGGAAGTTTCTTGAACCCTTCAATTTACATAATTACCATTTTACACTTTACCAGTGTTGTTCAGTGCATAACTTCTTTTATGTAATTTCTGGATTACCAGACCCTTCCATATTCTGTGGACCGCTGTGCACACAGAAAATACATTTGGGCTCCCATGCTTCCCATGTGTTAGTGAGGACACAATTTTGTGTGCCAGATAAATTCAAAACTGCTGCTGTGGTTGAAAGCAATTATGAACTGTGGTATCTTTAATATAATGTTTTGCTACTGTATGGTCCATATACTTATGGGAACATTTTCAGTACTGGGTCATGTATTATTTCTTATTCTATCACATCAAGGCTCTGAGGTTCAGGCACCATGTGAAACATAGAATGGAAGGTCATCATTCTATATCCACTCAAGTGAAAGATTACAGGTATGAGGATGTCTCAGACAATTCTAGTAATATGCTGGCTCATCAGATATTTATACCCTAGTGCCAATTTGCTATTTCTTAAACTTTTATTTAAGACATTACAATTTGCTTACTTGTAACCCTCTACCATTAGTCTGAGTTGAATAAGAGACATAACAGAGACTCTTTTCTGAGTTATACATGACTGTCCATGAAGTAAATCAGAACTTACAGTTAGGTCAATCAAAAAGTAGACATTTTTTCTCACATAATTTTTGGCACTAGATATACAGGATACATATTTATGACTCAGTCTTCAGCAATTATGTAAGGGAGTCGCCTCCACACCAGGACCCTTTTTGAGAAAGGAAGTTGGAAACAAAAGAGTAGAGGCTTTACTTGCATGTTATAATATACAATAGTAAGTTCACCAACATTCAGTGGTGTTCTCTATAAAAGAAAAAATGATACCACAGTGCCAAGTATTTTATGGCTTCCCTGGTGTTGGTATGAACAACCAGCATGATTTAAAGACTGGTAGTTATAGAAGTGTGGTTGAAAGACAGTAAGTTGTGTATCACTGTCTAATGATTCAGATAATATGTTGCTTTAAAATCAACAAATTTGTTTCACATCCTTTGTAGTCTTGCATGACAGACTGCTGAGTTGTACCACTGGGATGCAATGGGTGAAAGTGAGGAACAATAGAAGTCCAAAATACCACATGATGGGGATATAGCATAGATAATGACAATAATTACTACAAAACAGCAGAAAATCTACTCATTGCATATAAGTAGAATAAGTTCATGGTTTACTAAGAAAACTTGAAATTTGTAATTTTCTTCTGCTGCAATAAGTTTGGGGGCTTAAAACACGTGGAGTTTCAAGCAGTCAAAATGGTGTCATTAACAAAATAAAGTCCAAATTATGTATCTGACAATTTAACCATGGAGGTGAGTAAACCCATTCTTCAGTGCAGACTACACTGTGAAACTGTACAATCAGGTTCCAAGAATATTAGTTAATGAGCAACGTTAAATCCCTGTTCCTAGATACCATGCAATGAAGGCATACTGTACAAGTACAGTGAACATAATACTCCACACACTGGACAACATTGTAATAAGATGGCTGAAACAAAGGTAGTATATATTTAAAATATTTGATCCAAGAGCCTGCAACTTCTGGTTATTTAGGAAAAATGTTTCATATAAATACATAATGTCTTTCATTAAATGCAAAAAGTTAAATATCAGGAAACAGAGGGTCTCTATCAGCAGTCATGACTCTTCCCGTGGTATATCACAATATGTGAAATGACTAAAAGCAATTGAGTAAATATATATAGTGGTCCAATGATGCATCGTACTGCATCCTGCAACTTCCTTAAACTGTTTCATGTTGGGGCCATGAAATAGCCTTGTTACAAAAAGGGGTAAACCTTCTGTTAAAGGAATCAGCAGAGTGCATTCCTTCTTTTGGAGACGAGAGGTAGAATATTAATATCAGCTATGGACAAAACCTGTTTCTGGAGCAACAGTGAGGGAAGTTTTTGAAACAGAAACAGACAACAACCCTGTCGTCACACAGGAACATGTGTTCTATACCATCTGATGATGAAATGTGACAAAAAGACCAATGTGCAGAGTTAATAAAGCAAATTTTTGCCAGTCTAAGAACTTGTACTCAATTTCCTTCAGGAATGAATATCAGAGGGAATTAAATACTGGAATTAACCAAATTTATTCCTGAATGAAGATGTTACCAATGACCCCCAGTATTTTAACCTTGCCATATTTTTTTAAATTTGTTAGCTACCTTCTCTTTATAATCTTGTTCTGCAGTCTGATAATGAAAAGAGAACAAATAGATTTTTCTGTGTTCACTTCAAAACCAAACATTTAATTCAACTTCTGTGTTTCTTGTTGTCGTTTTCTTGTTTTTGTTCTGTACAGTAACACGTCTAGTATTGATCTGAAGCTGTCGCATTCCATTCAATTCTAATCCCCCGTGGATATCTTGGCATATTCTAAATCAATGTTGAAGAGCAAAGGCAAAAAAGCACTTCCTTCTTTCAGAACATTCCAAATAGACAATGCATCAAACAAACGTTTAACTCCTGTATACAGATTCCATTATACATTTCATTTAAACACAATTTAATCAGACAGAATAGCCTCTTGGTATAATGAATTCAGCATTCATTTGTACAATACTCTCTCTTAGCTGAATCATGAGCTAACTTGTACATAAACACCTGATGTTACTAATGAGCTAATGTTATATTCTTCAGTATGTGACAGATAGTGGGCCAGGACAGAGCAGTCATTATAGCAACTCGTTATCAGCTGGGTGATCCAGGTATCAAAATCCAGTGGGGTGAGATTTTCCGCACCCATCCAGACTGGCCGTGGGAACCACCCAGCCTTCTATACGGATACCAGGTCATTACTTGGGGTAAAACAGTGGAGGTGTGGCGTTAACCACCCACCCTCATCAAGCGGTCAGGTTAAAGAAAGAGTACAGCTATATTTCTACTCTACCTGTCATAGCAGGTTATAGAGTGCAATTTTATTTGTATGTGATGGATACTGAATATCCGGTCAGTAGAGAGTCTACTATATTGAAATCCACACTCATAATCCCAACAATTAAGTGTACAATAAATTTACACTACAATCAGTTTCACCACTCTTTTCATAAATAGGTTAAATTATGGATTCCTTCCACTTCCTCAATAGTTCTTCCTTGTTTCAAAAGAGTAGACCATGTAAGCCTGTGGAAATCACAACCAACATAATTTTCACTTTCTGTGTGGATTAGGTCCACCTGAATTTCATCAAAGACAGGCAGTATATACCCTTTCTTCAAAAGCAGCCTCCATATCATAAGAACTAGCTTGAAGCACTAATGGATCAACTGTATGTATTTCATCTGTCTGACGTCATTACCCAAGGCACACTCAAGAACTGAAAGAATTAATTCCCAGTACATTTATACAGGCATGGGAATCTTTCCCATCGTCCTCCACCAAGTTAGTTTTATGTTTATTACCCTGCTTACATTTATGTATGCACCTACACAAGTCTCTTTTTCTTATGGTATCACATTCATTGATTTTGTCTTTGAAATGTTTTCTTTCAAAAGGCTAATTTTCTGCCTTGCAAAGAGAAGAAATTAGTCATACTGTGTGTGCATCACCTCCCATTTCAATTCAGAACAAGTTAACAAATTTTCACAAGGTTCAGTATGGACATTATATCATTAGAAGGTATGCAACACTACACTCAGTCATAAAAGAGTGTGGTGGAAGCAAGGCCTTGTGATGTGGAACCAATACAAGACAGATAGATAGATTAACATTGGGTTCGAGTCGTTATGGTCCCGATGCACCTAGGCCTTATAGCCGGGCCGTTTGTGCCCCATAATCTCATATCAACTCAGGAGAGCCCTGTTCTTTACTAAAAGTTCCAGACAGCCCCCAGACTTAAAATCTTAATTACCTCTGGGTCCAAGACAGGAACGCCTCCAGTTTCCCCAGCGGGGCCCCTATGGACAGAGATACTCGTCTGCCGGGCATTTTGCTTAACTCTAAAGGACCTAATAAAAATTCCTCTAATATGAAGGCCCCAAGAAAGAAACGTCCATCCATGTTCCCCAGAAGCGGGGCACCTATGGAAATAGACGTCAATTTCCGAGCCTTGCTTAAAATATCTTTGGTTTCCCCAATAAAGGAGCCCTCCATCCATCTTTCGAAGTCCCCGGTATACGAGCCTCCACCCCAGACACCAGGTTCCCCTCGGTTCTATAGGGCTCCCTATGGAAAGAGATGCCCATATCTGGAGACTATCTGAACATATCTTCCAGGGTCCCCAGTGAAGGAGCTCCCCCCTCCCCCAAGGCCCCCTCCACGGAGCCTCTTTAGAGAGAGAAGCCCCAACCCCAGAGCCCCCTTCATCCTTTTCTCAAAGTCCCCTGTAGACAAGTCCTCCTCCAGGTTCCCCAAACGGGGCCCCTATGGAAAGAGAAGCCCGTCTCCAGAGCCTTTTCTACATATCCTTCAGGGTCCTCAACAAGGGAGTCCTCCCTCCAGGTTCCCTTCACAGAGCTCCCACAGAGAGAGACACTACACCTTCAGAGCCCCTTTCAACCTTATCTCAAAGTCCCCGGTAGATGAGCCCACTCCACGTTGCCCAACTGAGCCCCCATAAAGAGGGATGCCCATCCCCAGAACCTTACCTTCGTAACCTTCTGGACCCCTAGGTTCCCCTAACAGAGCTCCCATAGAGCAGTGTTCCTCAACCTTTGTGAGACCGCGGCCCGGTAAATTCTTTTTTCATAAGACGAGGGCCCGGTCCCAACAAATTTACTCGTAAATACCTTTCCATTTTTTTAAGTTCATACATTAAACTAACACAAG